>Ga0255336_100278_pt1 | contig 99950 bp, 109 predicted proteins | sample MeOH1_35cm_T3_17_FD_189102 | JGI IMG/M metagenome (GOLD analysis project Ga0255336, IMG submission 189102) | Sandy soil microbial communities from University of British Columbia, Vancouver, Canada - MeOH1_35cm_T3_179 | ecosystem: Engineered > Artificial ecosystem > Sand microcosm > Unclassified ...
TGATCGTATGATGCAGAAGCGAGCAGCAAGCCGTCGGGGGAGAATGCCACCGCGCTCACATAACTAGTGTGTCCCTCGAGCTTCTGCACTTCTTGACCCGTGCTCGGGTTCCACAGCCTGACGGTCCGATCGCCTGATGCAGAAGCGAGCAGCAAGCCGTCGGGGGAGAATGCCACCGCGTTCACATCACGAGTGTGTCCCTCGAGCTTCTGCACTTCTTGACCCGTGCTCGGGTTCCACAGCCTGACGGTCTGATCGTATGATGCAGAAGCGAGCAGCAAGCCGTCGGGGGAGAATGCCACCGCGCTCACATAACTAGTGTGTCCCTCGAGCTTCTGCACTTCTTGACCCGTGCTCGGGTTCCACAGCCTGACGGTCTGATCGTATGATGCAGAAGCGAGCAGCAAGCCGTCGGGGGAGAATGCCACCGCGTTCACATGACTAGTGTGTCCCTCGAGCTTCTGCACTTCTTGACCCGTGCTCGGGTTCCACAGCCTGACGGTCTGATCGAGTGATGCAGAAGCGAGCAGCAAGCCGTCGGGGGAGAATGCCACCGCGCTCACATAACCAATGTGTCCCTCGAGCTTCTGCACTTCTTGACCCGTGCTCGGGTTCCACAGCCTGACGGTCCAATCGCCTGAGGCAGAAGCGAGCAGCAAGCCGTCGGGGGAGAATGCCACCGCGCTCACAGAATAAGAGTGTCCCTCGAGCTTCTGTAGCTCAGGACTCCACATTGCTGGAGTGATCGGAGTCCTCCGGATCCATGCCGGAATCCGACCACAGATCTTCCTTACGATGCTGGTCTGCGGTGCAAAAATCATCGCGGACGAATAAATCTGAAGTGGTGCGAGGTCGACGATATATCGGTTAGCAAGGACAATTCGTCGGGCGTCTTCGAGGAAATGTGATAAATAAGTTGACTCGTTGACCTGACCCTCATATTAGAGCGATTCCATCACCTCTCGAGAATTTTCCTAGATGATCACTTACCGACACGAGTGATTGCAACATGCCCAAGAGTTCAATGCCATCGGCAATCCTGTTCATCAGGCTCAGAGCTTCAAGCCAGTGGAGGAAGTGCTTCTGCAAGAACATGTGCACTTGGTCATCGTCGCGAATTCGAATCATGCTATGTTGAACGTGGTGGACCCAGTACCGACAGGCATACTGAAATGCGGGGGAGAGACGTTCATCAACCATGGCCTGGTCAACTTCTCGTCGTAGTTGGCCGGGATACTCGAGGTCGCACAAGTTCTCTCGCAGACCCGCGGGCCCTGACAGCAATTCTAGACATTTCGCGAAGAGCGTACAATGCGTGGCCGGGCCGTCCACCCCAAAAGGTTCAGGTCGAAGTTTGTCGCTTAACAGGAACTCGCGAAAGGACAAATGAAGGGTCCGAATGGGAGTCTCGGGGTCGTCGGGGACCTGCAGAACAGAATGCAGCGGACGGAGGCGGAGCCCAATGGTAGATGAACGCACACCCAGAAGGGCTGCCAGTGACGTCACGGAAAGTGGTTCGGCCAGGGTGACAATGGATCCAACAATCATCCGGAACTCTTCGTACAGTTTCTCTTTGCCACGTGAGTCGCTCAATGTTGCTGGCAGTTGCGTGAGCACGGGTAGGTACGTCTGTTCCATCTGCTCCAACTGACCGGTCCTCTGAAATTTTAAGATCATCTCAAGCTGTTCTTGAGGATCCCAGTTAGGGTCACTGACAAACCGAGACACCGTGGCGGCAACGATAAACAACGGGACGGCCATGTCGACCAAAGCTTGGAGAACTTTCTCGCCTGGCCAGTCATGATCTAGTGGTGTCCCGGAAGGCGGGTCAGGATTATAATTCTTCTGAATCTTCGAGAATGCGTCTTTCAGAAAAATAGAGATGTCGTGCTGAATCGTCCTTGGGGGAACTGCTTCTTGCAGGATCATGTCCTGATGGGTGTGGACCGACATATCCTTGAATCCCAGCCGAATAGGCAGATCGGGTCGACTTGTCAGAAAGAGTCTCAGACGGATCGTCGTGATCTGGGGTAGTCGAGACCACAAGTGGAGAATTGTTTTAATGTCACCCTCTTTCTCACACTCGTCCAAAGCATCCACCACCAAGACCAAGATAGGAGAATTATTTGGAGGGACGCTCACTTTGTGCAATGGTTGATAAATCAACTTCTCGAATTGTTCACCCAAGGCCTTGTCAAAAATGAGTGGATCGGAAGTAATCACATCGGCGATAAGACCGTCCAGGCCAGGTATCTTCGACACGAGTTGGCGGGTGATGGTGGGAAAAAATCGGGAAGCGGAGCCTCGGTCACCTTCACCTCGTTTGAAGAAAAAGCTGGCCCCGAGGGTGACGACCCCCAGGTGACCTTGATCGGTCAACCACTCCGCGATGGTCCATGAGATGGTCGACTTGCCCGTTCCCGCCATCCCATTGAGCCAGAAGATGCTCTTGCTCTGGGGTTGTTGAGCCCAATCCTGAATTTGACGCAACAGGTCGACTCGAGTAGCAGGATGACAAGTGATGTAATCTGCGCCATAGGAATTGAACATGGCTCCCTTGGCATATGGCACCTTGTTCAAGTCAAGCTTGATCTCTAGTCGATTCAGCGATTCTTGAATCTGGTGGAATCTTCTGAGCTCTTCGAGCACCCTCTGTAGATCTTGCTTCAGCTTTTCCGAGCGCTCACGGTCTTGAGCACTCAATGTGCGGTCACAATTGCTCGCCTCGATCTCGACTTTGATACCGAGCTCGTGGCACTCTTTGTCAAAATTTTGGACGTCGCTGTCTCGCCAAAACGCAATAAATGCGCGTTGAAACGTCGAAGTCTGGTATGTCTGGATGGCTCGGGCCAGGAACTGAAGAATGTGCGCATAAAGTTCTATAATGGCAGTCTCAAGGTTTGTTCGAGTCAGTGTCACAGGCAGCCCGTGCAAGAAGTCCATGTACGCCTTCAGCCGGTTCGCCATGTACAGAACGAATTCGCACCCAACGAGCAAGGAGGCCATTTGGTTCGCCTCAGACACAGCCGCCTGTCGATTGAAACGTAAGGTTCGTGGGCATGAGAGAAGGAGAGACTCTTACCTCGAGCAGCAAGCGAATGCCAGCCCACGGCAGGCCGGCATGCATGGGGTCCACATTGACGGCGATATCGCCCACAGTTTTGAATCGGTTCAGCCAACGGATCACCTTGTCGGCCTCCTCTTGTAAAGTGACTGGTCGACCAGCAAATGTAAACGTCCACCTTTTCTCGATGCAGGACTGTTGCTTCGCCTCAGCCGCATCCAAGGCCTGCCTGAGCGCCAGGTCGATGTCGTTGGAATTTGGGAGGATGTGATCTTGGAGGGTTGCCTGATCGCGATCCGAGAGTCGTTTGAGCGCATTGCTTAAGAGCTGGCGGTTGGAGGAGGGATCGGAGGTTACCTGCGGTGAGGGTGTCGAGAAAGCGGTACTGGCGTTTGGCGAGTGAGCGGCCACGAGAGTGGAGGACGATGTGGTCGACGGTGAACCTGGTGGCGGAGCAGTGGATGATGTTAACGTCTGGGTTGGCCGAGACGGTGAAACACTGCTTCTGTGCCGGAAGCGTTTACGAAATCGCTCTCCCAGACTAACTTTCGCGGGTGGACCGGGAACCCCACTCATGATTGGAGATGTCTGACAGGCATAACAAAGTCCTGGGTAGATTGTCCTTTGCAGTTGCACTATAACAGGGTCAACAAGATATACATTTCAACAAGGGAATCTTTCAGGCTGTGGGCGTCACAGCTGTTCACGTGTGCTGCACTGCCACTCGACACACTGGTGCCAAGTATTTGCGCCACCACTGTGCCGGCGGGGAAGATTGCCATTTGGTTTTGACAACATAGGTAGGTTATGCACATGGAGTTGCAGAGTTCAGCATCTTACTCCTTAAATCCCCTCGTGGATCTTTGAACGTGTTGGAAAACGGGTTGGACAAGGAAGGAACGGTCCGTGATACCAGGGTGGACAACTAAGAAACAACGCCAAGATAACGCCAAGACCAACCTTGATCTATGTACGAATGAGTGGTATGTTTGAAAGATCGACTGAGCAGCAGATATATTGCACCTAAGGCCGTAAATGGGCTTGGCAATGATATTCACACAAATGAGTCATCGTGGAATTCAGCTGGTGAATAGACAGCCGCCCAACGTTGTGATTGGTTGCAGCATTCACGGCCGCTTTGAGACGGCAATCTCACAGCCAATCAGAGCTCTTGATTCCCCAATTGAGTACACAACTCCAAGGCACTTGAGAGCTGAAGTGTTTTACTGGACCAGCCAGCAGTGACCGGGTTGCCCGACACCAACAGAGTGTCATCAAATATGCGTTTTTCAGGACATTCCTCGCCTCAGAAAGCGCAGTGGAGATATTTAACATTGAACGGTTAATCAGCGGCCATTTGCTTTGGAGAGCCTAGAGCATTACAATCTTCAATTTTGAAGCCATTATTGGCAGAGAAGCATATATGACGCTGAAATGTTGAACTGCGGATGGAGGTGAAAACTCGTGTGATTTAGACTCCGGAAAGGGGGTTTAAGCCCCATATATATTTGATTTGCATGGTCCGATAAATCCACTACTTGACTGGCTGTCATTTCGAATAAAATTCAAAATCCCGTTCGGAGTGTCGTAAATAACCCGTCAAAGGATTGATAAGAAGGGTAGAGTGGTGGAGTCCAAGGCACGGCCGTTGTGGAAGGGGGCATTAGCACGACTTCTGACAACCCATGAAGATTCGCCCTTGACATGGTGCCTGGCTTTTGCCATTTTCTTGCGAGACTGGGAGCATTGTGTGGTACACAACACATTTAGACGTTCCGTCATGGGATTGTAAGCCTGTATTCCATGGAATTGCTTCCATAATAACCATGCCTGAACAGCCAGACGTGCCGGACTTTGGAAGCATCACTGATGTTGCCGACATCGCTCGCAGATTTCTTTAGCACCACCACTGGGAGAAATGTTTTAGCTCTGTAAACCGACTCGAGAACGCGGCATAGCCTGCGGGTGGACAATAGCAGACTTGTATGGAAGTGAAAAGGACATGCCTGGATCGGTGCCAGAAAAGGGTGAGGAGAGCACCGTAGGCCAGACCTTTGCGACTGCGGGAGGAGCATGGCAATAGGATTCGCTTCCGGGCCTGCTAGTAGCGGCTGGTGCATTGCTTCAAGTCCAACTCAATGCTTTACCAGTCGTGGACGTCAGTATCTGCTGTTCTGCTCGGGTGCCCGAGATCGAGCGAGGGTTATAGTATGATTCACGAGATATCACCACGCCTGCGGCGTCGACTTTAGCGGGCCCAGACAGTAGCCATCAGACTCGGCCTGTTCCCACTCTCGCCGGGCTTGGGAAGGGTGTTGCCGCCGTTCTAGTAAGCCGCGTCTGAGACGTCAAGCTTTTCTTCTTTTCCATCGGCTGTTTCACCCGGTCTGATGTGAAAGGCCCACAGGATCTTGGCCAGTGTGATGAATAGACTATTCTCTGCCAAATGCATGCCGGGTCAGATCCTGCGGCCGGCACCAAGCCAACGTGGTCACGTTCGTAGGGTCGGGATGTGCCGCATACGCCCGCCTTGAGCGGATGATTCAAATGCCGGCCCGGGATTAAGGCGTTTGGATCCTCATAGCGGTGGTCATAATGAATGGCGTACGGATTAATGCTGACCACGGTCCCCTCAGGGACAAAACAGTCTCCGCAGACGATCTCAGAGGTGAAGTGAAGGGTGCCGATATTCGTCACCGGACGAATCCGCAAGATCTCCTTGACAATCGCTCGAATGTATGGCAGGTTTTACTCGTCGTCGAAAGTGGGGAAACGGTGGTCGCCGATCACGGCGCTCAGCTCATTCATAGATGCACTGCTTGATTGTGAATTATATCCACTTCACGGAGGTCATTAATTCGGGCCGTCAGCTGTCTTGCTGGGTCAACTGGGTGGGGGGCCGACGGTGAACTGGTCGGGGTTCGGGCTAGGGGTTTTGGCTAGGGGTCAACTGGCTGGGTGAACGGGCTGGGTCAACTGGTCAGCCTTGGGTCAACTGGCTAGGCCAACTGGCTAGGCCAACCGGCTGGAACGGGTTGGCTCAACTGGTCGGACCGACTGGTCCGGGGTCAACTGGCTAGGCCAACTGGCTGGGTCAACTGGTCGAGATCAACTGGTTGGGTCGACTGGCTGGGTCAACTGGCTGTCGACTGGCTGGCTCGTCGTGTGCCCGCTCCTGAGCGGCAGGATAGGCGGCCAGATACTTCATGGCACTATTCAAGGCTGAGCTGTGATGGTGAATCAGACCAAGTTCCAACTCTGTCTCCTGGGTCACACTCGTGAGTGATGGAGGAACGTACTGCCCGCCACAAAGGCGGCCTGAAGTTCACCGATGTGTTGTGTCTGGTAATCCATTCCGCGAATTGCTTGACGAAGTAGTCCGGCGCGTTCCCCTCGTCCATCTACCGTCGCAGCGTGGCCCAATATCTCGCCCAGATCCTGACTTGGCGGTCATAATACTGCAATGCCCTTTTTCTCTACCATTGCAGAGGAACCGGAATGATGTCGGCGAGTGGCAGGATTGTGTCTGCAATGAAAGCGCCAGGTGCGGTACCTCTAAAAATCCTTCATCAAACCATACACTTCTCGGACGTCCTCGCAGTCCTGCAAAAAACCCGTCAGCGCTCACCTCTCTTGTTCAGAAGTGCCGATTGGTTTTCATCCCACCCATTGGTGCACCGTCTCACGTGCATGTAAACCATTTCGCGATCCCCACTTCTGCTGTCTACCAGCACAATGGCACCGGTGTTGTCTGCATGTATGGTTGTCGAACGTGTCTGGGCCGGTCCAGTTCGCTCATGAATTGACGTAGGTATGTCGCCTCTGCAGCAATGTACTGTGCGACATACCCTGCCTCAGTAGATGAGGTCGCTGGTGAACGCTGTTTGCGTGATGACCAATTTTCCCTACCTATCTTTGTATGAACTTCCAGATGTCGCTGCAGAAGTGGCGGCCCAGTTGTTGCCAATGGCTATTTTACCCGAGAACTTTTTGACAAACTCTCAGACAATGTCGCATCTCTTGTTCAAAGCTGGCATGTCCTCTTGCTTGGTGTCAACTGGGAGCCTGCCTGACCCTGGGTGCGGCCAACACCGCCATGGATGCGGCGAGCAAGTGTTGCAACTGAGCTGAAAGGTTCCGGTTACAGGGCTAAGGCCTTAAGTCACGTGACTAAGAACAGGGTCACGTGATAGAAACAACTGAAATATCCCAGGCGCGTGCTAGAGCGCGTATAGACGCGTTTTTTGTGATCTACAGTCATAGATAGCAGCTAGATCTTAGACTCGAGTTGTGAGGCCATTTACAAGTTGTAGAGTGCTGTTGTTAGTGTAGGTGAGTTGTTTCATTGCCAGGGTGTTGACAGGGCTTGGCTGAGCATACCCTATTCTAGGACCTGTCTGAGAGCATCCCTTCCAGCAGACAGCACCTTCAAGATCGCGCTGCGCCCGTCATCATGACACAGAAAAACACCAACTCGCTTGCTCCCCGCTGCGGCTTCTGCAACATCTCCGAGAATCTTCTGCGCTGCTCTCGTTGCAGAGTCATGCTCTACTGCAACCGCGAGCACCAAACCGCCCATCGGCCCGCCCACGCGCCGCCTGCAACGCCGTCGCTAAGCAGCGTGAGATCGTCGACGCCGAAGAACACAAGCTACGCTCCCATCCCGGCGACATGTTCACCCCTGAGGACGTCTTCGACACCTGCGTGGGACTCTTCTGGGGCATCCAAGAGACGCGTGACTACATGCGTGCACGATTCGCACTTGTTGAAGCTTTGAACAAAGTCAACACGCACGCGTCCGTGCAGGCGCAGCTGGACCATCTTATGGACATAATGCGGCTGTGCCGGGGTGACAACATGGGCGTGCGGGACCTAGTGCCAGCGCTGATGTTGCAGTTGAATAAAGATCAGGAGTGTTATGATTTTCTGAAGTGGTGGGCCACGACGGGGGAGAAATATGATTGGGGCAACTTGGAGTTGCCGTATCTGGATATCAAAAATGCGGACGCGTTTGAGTCTGACAAATACCTGCGCAAGGACTTTGTTAACCTGAGTCATACGGTCGCGTTCACGCTGCTGAAAATCAAGTTGCTCCTAGATCTGACGGCATTACGGGATGCGGCGCTTGGAGGCAAGAAGGCCCCCGACAGCACCCAGGTGCACAGCCCCATCGTCGCTGGGAATCACGAAATCATGGAATGTGATGATCTTCTGCCCGCCATCAACGAGCTAACGACACAAGTGGGTGTGCTTTACGAGGCGATTAAGAAGGGGAACAAGTTCTTTTGGCCGACTCTGCTGGAGCCGGGCAGCCACTTGACGACCCGTCCGTCGATGTACACGTTCGGGAGTTTGGAACACACGCAACTGGTCCTGCAGTACTCGTATGATTCATGGGTTGAGGCACCGGGAGCCATTGAGATGATAAGGAAACATGCAACCGCCGTTGGTGATTCTTGAAAGGCAAAAGTTCATATGAATGCCCACATGTCCACTTGGTGGCGGCGTCTGGGGCGATGTCATGGCATTCATCTACCATCCAGCGTTGGAGCGAGAGGATGAAGAACCATCCAAGAGAGATCAAGTCCGGTGTGCCAGTCACGGCATCACTCACGGCATCACTCACAACATTACTCATGGCAGGCCACTCACAGCGTGGGCGATGCGGCGTCAAAGAAAGCCTTCAGCTGCAAGCTCAGCCAGAGGTATGGCAATCGAGATCCAGGAAAGTAGGGATCAAGAATGGCAATGAGTCTATTCATTCAATAGCTTACCTTGGTCGAGGTGCTTTTCCATTTGACCATCAAACAGTCTTGTCAATGGACCAGGTGGAATTAAAAGGTCCTTGACCAGTCCCCAGAATGTCATCCTTCTCAAAAGGCTCAAAGACCCCCCACATAGGACCTCTCTGTTCCGTCTCGTAATATGATCCCCCCGAAAAATCCATCATAGTATCAACGGAGCCAGCAGCTTGCCAACCGGAGAGAGCAAAATCCTCCAGGACATTGGGATCATAGAGATTGGCGAGAGCGCTCGCCTTGTCCCATCCAGGTAATTCATGATCCAATATGGCGGCAAGAGAGTGGTCGATCCAGGGGTCATCATCGATGTGGCCATTCGGTGGGACGGCAGGCAGATCTTGGATGAGGGATTGGTCGAGCAAGGCCTCGTTCGAGGCTTGCTTTTGTCGAAGATCTTGAAGATGTTTCTTGGCCACCGTGACCATCTCCTTGGTTAATTCCGCGCAACGCCGGGCCACAACGACCTGCTCCATGGCTTCAAAGATTTCCAGGCTCTTCTCCACGTCGGCCATCAGCTCTTCTCCCGCAATTTTGGGAAAGCCGATAAGGACGAAGTAGAGGATGATCATACTCGCATAGAGAGTGTACGTGGTACAGTACCACCTGTCCAGAATTAGGGCGATCACACATATGAAGACTCCAGCATACCACGTCCGTAAGTATATCCTGTTCACAAACGCATTGTGGATGAGCTGGATCGTCTTTCGGGCGGCGTCAAGACAGATGTCAACGTGCTGAGAGAACTCGGATGAATGGTGACTCGAGTATGAGGCCACCAGGAACGGCCGGTTGATGACGATTCGCGCATTGTGAAAGCCTGAAACATTAATGAGACGGACCAGACAGACCACCGACAACGTACGCATTTTCAGGACCAATTTCTGCTTGTACGCCGATTCAGCATCATTCAACGAGTCAATATCCAAGTTCAGAAAGGGAGGTAACTGGGCTTTCCAGTTGTTGAGCTCCTCATTGAGTTTGAGGCTGATTGGTGATTTTTCACGTATCAGGTGTTGTCCTGAATGGCAGTAGATATCCTGTGCAGCCGCTTTGAGAATGCGTGAAAGTTCCACCATGACCGGAATGATGGCAATGTCGTGGTTGGCCGTCTCACTGTCTTCTCTCTAGCCGTATGTCAGTCACGGTGACAAGGGACTTTGAATGACACTTACATTCCATGTCGGCATCGACAACGAATAATGCTGTGGAAGCATGAGAGAGTCAAGCCGGCCAGAAGAGCAGCACATCTCGCTTGATCATAATTAGCCTGTGTTTTATCCTTGCGATTATGGGGCATTACATTTCGTGGGAATACATACACCTACCATGCGATGGTCAGAATGGGAGGACGATCTAATGTGGGCAAAAATAACGTACCACCATGTTCGTTTCTCCTCAGCCGTATGCGATGTGCGAGAGCCGTGGCCTAAGCCGATCGCGATCGCGGTTCGGACGGCCATTCCACTGTACATGTAACATGCATGTGGTTTCAGCGCATTCTGGCAGAACACGCTCTATATGTCAAGTCAGATTCATCACATGATGGTCTTATCAGAGGTCATCTCACCATGACGAACAGGGCCTGACAAGTTTCCAGGGAGGAAGTTTCCATAATGTCACCCAATGCCTGTCTGGCAAAGAAAAAGTAAAGGCTCGCCCATTCGAGCATGGAGCGCCTGGTCAATAGCCTCCGTTGTTCATCCCATGGGATATTCTGATAATATCTTGCCAGAGATGTCGTCTGATGGACACCGCTGTTGATGGCGCCCAACGCGACGACAGCGTAGTACAGCGCCAGGAATGTCGATCGGTGACCGGTGGGAGGCGCTCTGGCTTGATTCAGCCAGACCCTCTTGGCGCACTGCGCTCGGAAGGTTTTTTCATTCAGCACCGGGTGGATATAATGAAGATTGTTGAAGAATGCCTCGATGAAAATTTTCTCCACTGGTGTTGCCTCAGGGCTTGTGGGCTGCTCGGCCGATCCCGGGGATGATCTGTTCCTTTTCGGTGAATAGAGTGCGGCAACATTGGCTCTGATCCCTCCTCTCTGCAATGGAGTTGGCTGAACGGTCCTCTCGCCTGGAGTTGCATTCGGTAAATGGTCGTCGTCCTGATTCGAAATGATGTCCTCATCTGTCGGTGATTGGTAATCAGTGCTGTACATCAAGTCAACGAGAGAGCACTTGTTGTTATGGAGATGGAGGCCCGATTCTTCTAGCTTGGCGCCTGGGGCGAGAAAAGGGCCGTTTCCGGCGCCACCAGAGATGTCGTGGTAAGAGGACGCGGCACGCTTGCGAGCCTTTGCAAACAGCCTCGCGAGGAAGGCCAGGTTCGACGAGCCGCCGTAGAATTCGGTTCCACTGGTGTGGGTGTTGACCCCATCCAGTCTCGGCGTCCCGATGTTACTGACCTGGCCTTGGACCAAGGGTCAGCACTGTCGACGCAAATGATATGATGTTCTTGTATACCTTCTTGCATGGGGGCGTGTACAGCATCTCCATTCTCCCAGGCGGTAGCTTCTTGAGAATTGATGGGATCCGCGCTGGGGTCCATGCCGGTATCCACGCTGGGGTCCATGCTTGAGTCCATGCTGGGTTCTATCCTGGGTTCCACACTGGGATCAATTCTGGGATCGACGCTGGGATCCGCGTGGGGATCCATGTTGGGAGCTGTGCTCATTGGTTCAATTAGAATGGGAACCGGATTGGACACGGTAATCTTGCCATCAGTGGAATTGTGGTCGACTCGGACAGACTCGCCGCTTTGCGATTCACGCTGGCGTTGTCGGATCTGACGTGGTATCGGTCGTCCCTGCGGGCTATTTCACCGTCACCAAGACGCTCTGTGGAGATGTCATACAATCAGGGAAGGACTGCTAGATCTTGGATATCAACAAGAAGCTTGGAAAGCGTACCTTTTGGTTGTCGAACTCATAAAATCTCCCCTTTCCGCTCTCCGTCGACGGCCAGGGCCGTTGGGTCGGTATACGCATGTTAGGGAATAATCTTTGGCCAATGAATCAGCTCTGGGCATCAGGACTTCTGAACTCAAACAGTCACCCAAAGGATACGTACTTGCGCAATAAGAGCACGGACATTGCTGGTCGCACTAGATATCAAGCAGTTAGTTGTTGGATTAATACTCGACGTCAACAGTATTGATATCTTTGGAACATCTCTGCTTGAATCTGCATGATACGAGAGCCAATAAAGGGCACACCTTTCTCTTTCGATCACGGCACATCTCGCATGCATGCGATGCACGTTGTCGGCGCTTGGGTTGCGCGAGCAAACGACTTTCCAAGCTCGCAGGGTCACACAACGGGGTTGGGTGCGGGCTGTAGCTGCTGGCATGTGGAGCAGAGGCAGCTGGTATTGCAGCATTGCCGAAGGGGTGTGGAGTGGCCATGATTGTGGACTGGTAAAGTGAAACATACAGATTATGAAAGTCGGTTGAGCGCGGGGTTTCTGGGGGGGATGGGTTATCCTCCACTCCTCCGCAAGTCTCCGGTCCCCACGATATGAGACTTGGGGAAGAGACCGGGGACTACCCTTCCGTACCTCTTGAAGCAGATTTCTCGGATGATGCCTCGGCCTAAGCATAAGATAAAATCCCCATCGCCAATGCGGTTCCAGGTAGTCCTGACACTTTGGTGAAAATTTTCCAATTCAATCTTGACGCTCCACTCAAGCAGACTGGAGTGAGTGAGGGCATTCCTGGCAGTATTCCACACAGTGGCGAGCATTTCAAGTTCTGCTCCGTCGGTTTCCTGCAGTGCCGACGGAACGCCGCAACGCCTGCGAAAGATGGAGCCGAGGCCGCATTTCAGGGGCCCGGCGGAAGCTGTCCGCACAATGGATCTGGCTTTGGATTTGCCAACTCCGTCGGACCCAGTTGGAACAAAGGTTCCAGATGTCCTCTGGGGGGGTATGGTGAGATTGTTGTCATGAGACTTGCCGATTCTGCCCGCCTTCCGGTTGTGCCCCAGCTCGCGGTTGTCCACACCTTGAGCAATAAGGAATGATGAGTTAACTGACGACTGCAGGGACGCATGTGGAGAGAGGATCGTTCTTCGCGACGTGCTGAACCACTTTGCATCTCCTGACCGTAATGGCGATACTCCTCGAGCTCAACCTTTGTCAGGAGAAACCGCTCGCAAAACCTGACATAAGAGGTTGAGTTGCGAGGGCAGCTTCAAGCATAGCAACATTGTCCCTACACGAGGTTCCTGTCTGCTAAGGCGAACCGCTATAATACAGGAGCTGGCGAGATCGCAAGGAATCTGGACAGAGTGGTGGTTTAAACTCATCTCTAAGAGTCAAAAGGTGATATCCGGATTTGTGATCCTCGCAGCCTGTCTGAAGATGATCCGAGTGCCAGCTGAGGATATTCACGGCCACGCCACGGCCACTGTTCATACGTAAAATGCTGAGAGTCATCTCTGGCCGGGCCCAAAGATCCGGCATTCCTGAGGTACGTAGGCTGCTGTATCCGGCTGATCAGTACAAGTTCTTGGGCTTGCTGTCATTGGACCGATGGTGTATCACTGCTCTTGGAGAGATGTGCTCCTCACTGTAACCCTAAGTTCAAGCAAGGCGACAGTACGGCAAGATCAAGTGTGCCGTACCAAAAGCATCCTGCAGGGAAGATGGTGATATCAAACTCACTATCCCCGCCTCATTGGTACCATCTCCGATACAGGAGAGCTTTTCCTAGCCCAAGGACGCGGATAAGAACAACGACGAATTTACCAATGCTATCCTGTAGGTCTTGTATACCATGTGTGAGGAATATCAGATGAACGACCCAAATATCTGCTGTATGTGGCCCTCACCCAAATCGCAGAAGCACATGTCGAATCTAAACGTCTTTCCATACATCCTGCCCTGTTGCAAGATCATTCTGAGCTGCACTGAAGACTTTCAAACCATCATCAATATGGCTTCATACCCTCATGGTCGTGAGTACAAGAGCATGGATGTGGGACTGTCAAGGACGAGAATTGAGATTGACATCGTCATGATTCTATTCTCGTAGTCAGCTTGCTGGCGGCTCCGACCATTGTCCGGGGTGGAGCCGCCCAAGCTGACTGGTCCGTTGAATGGCCTGACAGCTCGCTCAGACCGCGTGACTTTTAGCTTACACGGTTTTACAGGTATTCCGACGGAAATTCTCCGCAAGTCCGATCCACTTCCCGTCGGAAAAATGGTTCAGGAGGCACGGGGTTCAAGTCGGGATTTGCCAAGATAGTAGTTAGTAAACCAGGGCGGGACAGGCCCGCTGTGCTCTATATATCAATTGAATGTAAAGTAAGACATTGAAGCCGTCGTGAAATCGGGAATCGGTCAATTACACAACTTCCATTCGTGCCAACTACTTGTCTCAAGGCCATGGCTCAGGAACAAGTCAATGGCAGCACTCAAGAAGTCAACGGCAACACTCAAATTGAGGCCACCGATCTCAGCGCCAAAGCTCGAAAGAAATGGGAAGCAGGAGAAGCGGCTGAGCATGTAATTCCTCCAGTCAAGGACTTGACGATCGAGAACATCACAGCCAACGTCATCGCTGTCAACTCGAATATCAAAGACAACCCGAGATTACAATATATTATCACCAAGTTGATCCAGGTGTCACATGATTATATCAGAGATGTCGACCTCAAATTTGACGAATGGACGACCGCTTGGCAGTTTTTGACAAAGGTCAGGCCAGGCTTGAGGCAGCCTTTTCTGTGACTAACAAAGTGGCTTCCAGGTGGGGCAGATCTCGGACGATGTCCGGCACGAGATGGTGCTTCTTTCTGATATCCTCGGAATATCAGCACTGGTAGATGGCATCTCGTATCCGCATAAGCCCGGCTCGACTGAATCGTCGATTCTCGGTCCCTTCCATGATGAGAAGGCTCATTTCATCGAAAATGGTGCCGCCATTGTCGAAGATGGCACATATGGAGAGGGTACTCTCGTCAAGGGCCAAGTTCGCTCTGTCAGTGGAGAACCAGTGAAGAAGGCCCTGCTCGATGTCTGGGGAACCGATGGTCACGGTGTCTACGACCTCGAGTACGCCGACAGGGACGGGCCGAATTGCCGTGGGAAGCTCTACACGGACGACGACGGAAGATATGCCTTTACTTGCGTCAGACCTATTCCATACCCAATTTCCAACGATGGGCCGGTTGGTGAGCTCCTTCGAACCTTAAATCGTCACTGGTATCGGCCAGCGCATATGGTAAGTTTACTCCTGATATTATCCCGCTCTCAAAGATTGGCATTCACGGTTCGACAGCATTTTATGATTCTCCATCCGGACTACAACAATCTCATCACGGCATTGTATTCAAGAGACAGTAAATATATCGAGAGTGATACTGTCTTTGGAGTCAAGTCGAGTTTGATGGTTGATTACAAATGGTGTGAGGATGAGGCACTCGCGGAGAAATATGGTGTCAAGACGTTCAAGAAGACCATCGACGGCCAAGAACGGGAAGGATATTGGTTGCTGGAGTTTGACTTTGTCCTCACAGAGAAGGAGGTTCCTCCACCACCCAAGCTGCATGACTGAGGGTTGAGAAGTTCCTAGGTGTCGACCCATGAAATAGTTTCTTTGCCGTCTCACGCTTCAGTCCTCAATCAGGCATCACACCGCCTTTCACCATTTCTGGACGTTGACCCAAGCATCTCGAGACTTGCATGCCAACCTTACAAAGTCCTGCGAGAAGAGCCTTGCTGAGTCAACTCCAGAGATCTCTAAGATAGCTGGTCTGATCCACACCATCGGATGCAGTAGACATGTAGAATGTCTTGGTGGTAGGACTAGTTAGTCTGAGTGTAGGGAGGACACCGCTGTCAGACCATTTTCCACCGACAAGATTGTATTAGGTCAAGTCCTCTGTACGCGATGCTATCGCTCGCTGCTGAGGTAGACAATAAAGTGACACCACTGCTCCAGGTGTACACATCACGCAAGTCACGTTGCAAAGATTGAGTGAAAAATTGTCTGCCAGACTGCCCATCTAGAAGCAATCTACAGTGCATTGGTAAATGTGTATATTTGCTAGTGACGGTATAATGCGGTAGTTTGGGAGGGGAGTCTGGCAAACTGGTGCACTGTTCAAATTTTCTGCACCTTCCTGGCCTCTTACCTGAGACCGCAGGTCCGCATCAGATCCTTCTCGTGCAACCAGACTCTGATCCTTTTGCCCCAAATATACAAAATGATAGTTGACAGATACACTGCCATGTTGACCGCGGCAACAACCATCAGCACAACCAGAGGGCCATTCCTGATCAGGAAGTTGTTGATCTCCCATGTCCAAATCCATGCGACCGCACTCTTCAAGGAGGCGATAGTCACCATGAGCTCCACACTCAGCTCTTTGTGGCAGTCGATGGCATAAGTCATGGCGAGCGTTGCACCCATCTGGGCACCAGTGCTGAGAACGCCATACCCAAACACTGGACCGATCCAATGTGTCTGGTAGTGAAAGGACAGGGCAGAGATCAAAGCGCCCACGAATGTCAGAATGGCGGCGATGATGCATGTTGGCAGACGCATTTCTGGTTCCCGAATGCCGTGGTTGCGACGAGTAAAGTAGTTGGCGATGCTATCTGCCGCTGGGCCACAGAGGTAGGTGCCAGCCAGGGAGCCAATCAGAGGGGCGCCGAATATTAAACCTTGCGCGGCCGTGCTGAAGTTGTATGGCCTGCATGAGAGAGTCAGCAGATGATAGTCAGACAAGTTGATCAGACTGACGCTGGTGCAAACAATTGCCCGTTGGTGCAGGCCAAGATGACGTTCCAGCTGAGCGCGAGACCGTAACAAACGCAAGACCACACGACAGTCGGGTAGGCCAACAGAACAAAGGGTCTCGCAAAGGCCTGCCACAAGGAAACACTGCGGTCATTGAGACCCCAGAACGAAAGCTCCTGCCAAAAGGTCTTCTTTGAGATGGGAGTGGTATCGACCTCCACAATATCGACATGGGCAGCGAGATCGCTCTTCTCGTCGGTGGGGGTCGCGCCCTCGTGCAGTGACACGGATGGACGGACGCCCAGATACATGGTCTCTGGCATAAAAAAGATTTGTCCCAGCAGATTGGCACCGATGAAGATGGCGACGATGTAGAAGGTCCAGGCCATTCCGAGACTCTGGATGATGAGTGCTGAGAGCATTGGTCCGAGTTCGTTCCCCCCGAGAACGGAAAGGCCATAGAATGAAACTTTAGCGCCTCGATCGTGCAGGAAGAAGATGTCGGTGATGGTGCTCGGAACGATCGACTCGATAGGGGCTTCAAAGACACCGAGGAAAGCTCGGCCTGCGAGATATGAGGTATAGGTGGTTTTGCTGGCGACTCCCAGCCATATACAAGCGACGCCCATCAAGAGGTTGGAAAACAGGTACACCGGACGTCGTCCGAACTTGACAGCGAATGGCCTTTATCATGTTAGCACCATATGTATGCACAGAAATGGACTTCGCTGACATCCATAGAGTCGTTGCAACGCCCTGGCAAATCAGCGTGGCACCGACGGTATAAGTCATTCTCTGGATTGTCGTGTCATAGAAAGTGGCAGCTTCTACCATCCCTAAAATGGTGGTTAGCTGGGGCCTGGCGATGAGAGAGGCAAACTTAACATGCTGTCATGATGGGGCCTGTGACGGAGCCCATAAACGAAAAACCCAAAGCATTCAGGAATGCCACCCATTTCTTCAGCGTCGACCAACGCAGCGGATCGTTAGGGTCGGTCAAAGACGGCTGAGGAACAAGAAGGAGATGACCGTCTCCTTTCTTGACGTGTTGGAGGTTGTGAAGCTTCTTCGAGGCGACGCCATCATCTACATCATATAGAATCTCCGTGCCTGGAGCGGGCCTGTAGACCGCCTCAATGGCATCGACGGTGCCTGATTCGTGGTGCATTGTGTTTCAGTGAGTGACCAGAGTATCGGGGAACAAACACCAGAAGACTCGTTGTCGGTGGAAAGAAAAAAGACGGTCGCACTGTGGTCTGCTTCTGAATGCCCGGTATTTATAAAAGGAGTGGTCTCTGCCAAATCACCGAACTTGGAGGGGTGGGTTCTGGGGTTGCGGAGAAGCTGGGGGTTGGTGGATTCCTCCCGACGGATGCGGGTTCATCGAAGTCCAACTAAAGCAGTCTCGGCCAGTCTAGAGCGCTTTCCGATGCACATCGGAAAAGGGGGGTTACCAACAAAGCAATTCAACGGACTGGTGAATCATGGATCGACCAATGACTCCACCTCCGCGGCAGGCAGTGTTTTGAGAGTCAGCCCACCGCTGCAAATCATGACATTTCTCAGCGTGCCACTTGACAAACATCGACATCAATAGAACCTGATACCATTCCCAGAATATCTGTGCAACAATGAAGCTGATGGATGTTGGTAAGAGCTAAGCAGCGGATCCGGCGGACCGGTTGTATATGTGGTGGTTGCACACAGTTTTTGCCTTCCAACCGACGGATCAGCACGCGAAAGATCGACTGGTGCTTATGCGCGAGTCGGCTTGGTGCCGTCTTGGACGGAGGTCTGGATATCATTTTCAGTGAGCACTTCTCGTGAACCTCTGTGAAATTCTCGAGCTTTATCTTTCATGCGATTCGTTGTGTAAGACTTGTACATCCATTGTATCTATCAGTCCATTGGCGTTGAGACCAGAGACAGTCAGCAGTTGAACAGCACAACTCCATTGAACTCGAAGCCATGGCTAGCCTGTCCATTGCTTACAAGTTCCAGAGTCGGGGCCCCGCAACTACGGCCGCCGATATCAGACGATGTATACGTACGTGTGCCTAATTAGTGGTAAGGGCTGAGGCTCAGCTGAGCCTGAAGCTATGATCTGAAGGCATGACCGGAGGGCGTGACCGGAAGGCACGACCGGAAGGCACGACCGGAAGGCATGATCTGAAGCCGTGACCTGAAGCCATACCTGAAGCCACGACTGAAGCCATACTTGCCATACCTGAAGCTTTACCTGAAGCCATACCTGAAGCTTACCTGAATCCATTCCTGAAGCCATGATTCTAGAACCCCCTCAAATACCAGTGGAGTGAGATCACTTGCGTACCTCAGCAGCAAGGCGTGACCACTTGAACCTGTCACGGCTCACATCCTGGAGGTCATATCATTCTTTGCCTTCCAGGATGAACAGGCGGTGATTTTTAGAACGATTGAATACATAGTTATTCATGGCATCAAGACACTATCACACACCTGTTTCAGGGTAAAGCTCCTCGTGAGCAATAAAACCCTCCATATTGCCTATGGAAAGAGAAATGGTGATGGAGGTGATTCCATCAAAAGCTTCAGAACAGAGGCACACGAAGCGTTGTCCTCCTTCTACGTTGCCAACACTGAGTCAGGCATCTAGTATTACGTCCAACCAGCTCCGTTATCAAGCAGATCCATATTCTGCTGGGGCAAGTTACTAATCACACCAGTGTCATCTTCCATGAAACGTTGTGGTTGGCGAGATCCGTCCCTTTCCCCACCTCCGGCGGATGCTGTGGGCCCGGAAAAATCCATCAATGTGTCGACAGAGCTAGATGTTTGAGCAAAGGTACTAGGTCCGACGGCGAGGTCTTCTAGTATGGTGGGGTTGAATAGGTTCGCAAGCGCATTTGCTCTCTCGGGACCTGGCCCTTCTTGGTTGAGGAGAGCCATCAGGAAGCTGTCGTTCCACGTCTCACTTCCGGTCTGCATGGTGGCGTCCTGGAGGTCAACAGGGAGACTTTCTCCAAAGACGTGGGCGGGTGCGTCAGCGATGGCCAAAGTTTGCCTGTGCCGGCGATCTTGTAAATATCTCCGGGCCACACCGAGCATTTCCCGGGTTAACTCGGCACACCGGCGTGCCACTATCACACTCCTCATTGCTTCGAATATCTCCAGGCTTTTCTCGACATCATCAATCAGTTCCTCCCCAGATACTTTTGGAAATTCCAAGAGGATGAGATGCAAGATGATCATGCTCGCGTACAAGGTATACGTTGAACAGTACCACCTTCAAGTTGTCGTTAGCGGAGACCATCAGAGAAGGGACTCTAGGGGCCTGACCATGTCCGAAGGTAGATTCTGTTGGCGAAAGAATCGTAGATCATCTGGATGGTCTTTCGAGATGCATCCAGACAGATTTCCACATGCCTCGAAAACTCGGACGAGTCGTAGCTCGTCGAGGAGGCCACCAGGAAAGGGCGGTGAATGAGAATTCGCGCGTTGTAAAGTCCTTGGCTCGTTAATACCATGTCAACAGACGAGCATCACCGTGTACGCACGCATTCTCAGGACGAGTTTTTGTTTGAAGGCCCACTCAGGATCCCGGAGGGAGACAGTGTCAAAGTTCAAGAAATTCGGCAGGTTGTTCTTCCAGGCGACCAGCGCCTCCTCCAGCTTGAATCCAATCTGAGATCTGTCACTGATGGGTCGATGTGCCGAGTCATGATAAATGTCTTGTTCCGCCGTTTTGAGAATTTGGGACAGTTCAACCATCACTGGAATAAGAGCGACATCCGGGCCCTCTATCTCTGTCGTGCCGGCGCTGGGACCATCCTGGAGAGTCAGTGCTTGGCCGGAAGGAATCCGATATGATTCCTTACACTCCATAGCGGAAGAGGCGTCGAGTAGTAACGGGGATCTTTAAGCCCATCAAGCCTGCCAGATGAGCAGCACATCTCGCTATGAGTCACCGTTGTCAATGACGTCCTCTTCGTTTGAAGCCATGTTGTCCTCTCCCAGGGTCGGAACCTTGGCTTACATTTCATGAGAATATATACACCTTTTCGTCCATGTCAGGTAAGCTTTCTTTGTACCTCAAGTCGATTATTAGGGTGGGCTGCGGACGGAAGGTCACCGGGGGTGAAGTCTGGAGACGGAAAGGTCGGATTGTAGCGAAATGGAAATTTGCGACGTACCACCATGTCCTTCTTGCTTCTTTCTTCCTCGCCAGTGTGGCATTCTCGGATTCATTGCTCAGGCCAATCGCTATGGCCGTTCTCACTGCCATGCCACTGTACATGTAACACGCGTGTGGTTTGAGGGCATTTTGGCAAAACACAGTCTGTTGATGTCCACCAGCAGCAGACGGATTAGTATGCAGAAGAATCCGCCGCACATGGATAGGAACTTTGAGCCGACCTTACCATGAGGAAAAGGGCTTGGCACGTCTCCAACGACGAGATCTCAAAGACGTCGCCGAGGGCCTGCTTTGCCAGGTCAAAATACAAGTTTGCCCATTCGAGAGTCGACCGGAAGCGAACACCTTCAGCCGGTCGATCGCGGCGCACATGGCGATAATAGCTCATCAGGGGCGAGGTGTCGTCGATGCCAGCATTGATGGCGCCCAGGGCGACCACCGCATAACAAAGGGCCAGAAATCTTGACCGATGACGGCCTTTGGGTCGCTTGGACCTTGTCTCCACATCGCCACCCCATATTTCCTTGGCGCACCGTGCTCGAAACACACTTTCACCAAGCAGTGGGTGGATGTAGTGCTTATTGGTGAAGTACGTGTCGACAAATATCTTCTCAATCTCCGGAGGTCCAGGGCCTATTGAACCGTGGCGGGAAGGTAATCGCGCCGCCACCGCACCGGTAGAATTGTTGGCCGATGTGTCTGTGGCATCGGGTGTCGATTCTCCCCTGAGCAGAGGCATCTTCAGAGTTCGATCCGTCTCTGGGCTCTGGTCCTGAGGGCCTCTTCCACTGCCATCGCTCGAACTTGTGCCGGGCGGTCCAGATGCAGGATAGTCGGCACTGTACATCAAATTCACGATGGACAGTTCGTCGTCATGCAAATGGCGAGAGTCCGAATGGGCGCCTTGAAGTCGGCCCGTGTCGTCATGGGCCTGAATGACGGGGCCCGGCCCATACGACGAATAGGCACGAGCTCTGTTTCTCGCCCTGGTAAAAAGTCGGTCCAGGAATGCCAAATTGGAGGAACCGCCGTAGAATTCGGTTCCACTGGTATGTGCGTTCACGCCACCCAGCCCCGTCACTTCGGTCCCGTTCTTCATCGAGAGATCTGGGAAAGCCTTAGAGCTCTGTTGCCTCCGGTCAGCGAAATATTTGATATCATACCTTCTTGTGCTGACTTTCTCTCTTGACCTGCCGTCTCCTCGCCAGTGGTCGGTCCACTATCGGCGTCCTCCCGCCCCGATTGAGTCGGCAACTCTTTGGGGCTGACCGCATACGGCGATGTACTTGGAACCCTCAGCTGTGGAGAGCAGTCCATTTCCGAAGGTGTTGTCGGTTGATACCGCGACTCGGTAGGCCACGGGGGGGTCGGTCGCACAATCACTCTGCTCACGGTGAGCCCGTGTTGTTTCGGTCATTCCACAATGGAAAGGGATCCCAAAAAAGTCTTGTTCTTACCGTTGTTGGCTGGCGGCCCGCGCGCCATCCTCGTTGGCTGTTCCACGTCTTTTGCCAGATCGAGGCCGAGCGGGAGTGGTGTCTTTTCGGTATGAGCATTGCAGAGAGTAATCTTATAGAGGAACAGATAAGGTCAGCCACGACCAACGACATTCCATCACTTCATTCTCGCTGCAACCGCGAGACTCACACTCGCAATGAGAGCACGGTAATTGCTGGTTGCACTGTGGACAAGCAGGATCATCAGCATCGACCCTCTACCAGCCGCTTGACCAGAGTATTGACGTGCTTTCGACCTGCGCATCGCTCACACCAGGTTTCAACAACCTGGAATCGGTTGGAGGTGAGAAAGACCTGGAGGTGGGAAATATGAGGGAATAGGAAAGATAAAGACGCTCAAAACGCGGATGGTCGCGAATACCTTGGTCTTTCGAGCCCGGCACATTTCGCATGCTTTCGATGCGCGCGGTAGTCGCGGGGAGGAGCCCATGGGGCCCTCGACGAAGCGCGTCGACTGCGCCGGGGTCGTCGATACACCAGGTGCTGAGGGTGGAGAAATGCCGGCAACTATTGTTGGTCGGCCGCCTCGTGTCGGCGGCGACGGCTCGACTTCCCTGATCCGAATGCTCGATTCCATCGCTCCTTCAACCAACAGATTTGACTGATCTCTCTCTAAGACGGTGGTCTTTGGGACCTAGTGATAAGGTCTCAAGAGTCAAAGGAGAGAGCATAGAGGTTTGCGCGGCGGAATTCTGATATCTTGGCAACCCAACATCCCCGCACAGTACTAGCTAGAAGATATCATCTCTTCCCATGCGAGATGTGTGGGGGACCGGGGCAGAGTAGAGACTAACCTCTTGCTTCTCATTTATCGCCCGCGCTCGAGAAAAATACTCGGAAGCTAGGCGATTGATTAGAGCTCCTGGACGGTACGCCCTTCAGGTATGGTTGGCCAGGAGCTCAGGGTTGACCGGAGCAGTCACGTGGACAAACTTGAGCCCAATGGGAACAATGGCTTATCAACCAGATCCGTCGGTCCGTCGGCTTCGGAACATGTCGCATTATTGTGATTACAATCTCTATGCTTCCAACTTCTCTCCCAGCATCAATGCCTTCCTGCACTCTTCAAAACTTTCTGTCTGTAGTCGCCGGTACAGGTCCATCTCATCGGCCACTGCTACACCCAGGCTCCGCTCAAATCCAGAGCGATCTCCTTTCGCCTCACGGATGTGCACCGACGTGGCCACGTCGAGGTTGGAAGTGAAGATGCCGGCGGCCGAGACGGGAAGAAAGTCTTCATACGTAATGGGCTCGTAGTCGATGAATCCCTCGTCAATGAGTTGCGACAGAGTCATTGCCCCGGAGGGGGAACGGTCCTTGAGCCGAGCGAGCTCCTCAAGCCCGTGAGGGGTGGCCTTGTAGCGAAGAAACACCAGCCCCTGTGCGCGGAGCTCTCCCCAGTTGTCGGGATAGCGTTGGAATGTGTTTTCAAGGATTTGGTCAAACGCGTCTGAATCCGCTCCTGTTCTCGAAGCTTCAGCGCTCGCCGTGGCCAGGAGCGTATCATAGAGTTGCCGGCCTTTCGGGGTCACGGCGGCTCCACGTTGCTCCACCTCCCCAAAGCGCGCGGTGTGAGAACCATGGACAAGGTTGCCAGATTCATCATGGAAGCGCACACTCTCCTCGAGTGCCTTGAAGCTGGTTTGGCGCAAGAGGATCTCGCACTTGCGACGAGGAGGACCCTCGACGCGTTCTTTGGCGGGAATGCCGCCTTCCACCATCGTTTGTTGCACCAGATCGATGTCCAGCGTCCGCGGGGTGAGATGGTTGATGTGGGCGCTGGGAAACGACGTGATATCGGCGACCATGGGGTGCTCGGCCTTCAACCACTTGTATTCGTCGTAGCTCACCGTGGCCTCCGAGTGCCACCGGAAGATGTGGAGAGATTCGTGAAGCAGTTCATCGGCCTCTGGAGACGTCAGGGACCCATCACGTTCCCACACGGCAATCAGCTCCAGCAGACGATCGGTGAAGAGATTGCGCTTGGCGAGGACCTTCTGCACAAAGGCTCTCGTGTCGGCCGAGAGCAAATCATGTCTCAAGAGAGTCGTGAATACCCGAAACGGGTTCTTGTCCAGCGCGTCGATCTCGACCGGTCGAAAGGCGGTCGCGTGCAGAGGAAATCCGACGATGCTGAGGTCGTAGTATCCCACCGGATGCATGCCGAAGATCGCAAAAAGCCTCTTGATCGTGCGTAGCTCTCTCTCGGTGCCCAGTCTGATGGCGCCGTGTCGCTCGAGTCTATGTCGAGGTGGCAGCACTTGCTGCGTCGTTTCTGGTGTTGGAAAATTCGGACTGTGTGGTGTTTGACAGCGTTGACGAACGACTTCATCATCGACGTCGTTCACGATCTTGATGAGATCTCCGTACAGAGGCACCTCCTTCCGATACATGTCCGATAAGGCCAGAGAGAACCGTGTCCTCAGAGCGTCGGCATCCCAACGAGCCATTTTGCCAGTCTGGTCATCCATTTTCGCCCTCTGTGCACCACCGTGGAAAGGGTGATCCCTCAGATAATGTATTTCTATACATGTGAAGGAATCTTCTTGTCGCAGCTTATGCAGTTGACAACGGCTTTCGGAATGGTGCTCTTGAGATGCCTCTTTGCCGACAAGACAACCGGCGGAGGCTGAGCTAAGTCTTGGCCATCCAAAGAACTAATCGGATCCTCCAAATTTGCCGACGGATGCGGGTGTCTTTGCAAAAGTGTCGATAACGCCGCGCCATGAGCGGCGGTATACCCCGACTTGAAACCAGGACAGGGTGTGTGGCCGGCTTGGCATCGGCCTCTTAACCCGTGGGTGATCTTGCTAGATTTTCTTCACCAATACCGAGACGCACAGCGTTGACCAGGACAGCTCGAGAGGTGCTCCATTGACGCAGTTCACCATGCCAAAGCCAATCGAAAGGGTAACGATGTTCAAAATCGCCGACAGGGCGGATAGGGAGAGAGTCCTGGAGCAGTACAAGGTTCTAAGAAAAACAGCTGTCAAGGTCGGTCTGTTCACGCACGGTTCTTTCTGGATTTAATGTCTCAACGACGCGACTTGAAATCAGGCCCTAATTCTGTCCAGGACGGAAAACCGTACATTCTGGCCTGTGAAGCTGGCCACACCGCGTGAGCTGTTGCATCGTCAACATCCCTCGTTGAATTTTCAACAATTGGGCTAATGGCAGTTTCAAGGCAAGAAGCTCGCGCTCAGGGCTGGACGCTTGCGACCAAAACCACCTTTGCATCCAAGGAAGACATGGACTACTACGACACCCAGTGTGAGGCACACAAAGCTTTGAAAGCGGTGTCGACTCCAGTCAGAACCGATGTCTTGACGGTGTGGTTTGAGAGTGCCTTGAATGACTGAACGAGGACGGCCACGTTATTGATCTTGCAGTATGCTGCAGGGTTAACTCAATTTGGAACCAGCGAGCTCACCTATTCGGGCTGACCTTCTGTCCGTCGAGACGTGGCGGATGAAGAAATGATAGAGACCATGGTCCAGCCGGATCCATCAAAGAGCGCTTGGGTCAAACAGATAGAAAGGGCTTGTCTATTGAATATATCCTCGCAGTATTTGCCCGCAAATCCTCTCAGTATGCAGTACTTGAGCCGTAAGTCCTCTCTCAGGACAGTGATGCCTTAGACGCCCTGTATTCGCCTCCCAATGGCGAGCCTCAGTAATTCACAGGCTAAAACGCTGTTCACGGGCAACCTGGTTTACCAGACAAGGTCTTTCTTACTATAAACACTATGGGGCTGGGAACTCTCCATATCTCCGTGTTTGCTCCCCCTACGTTGTCGTCGGCCCTTCAACGCCTGAGTCCAATCATGGTCCGGATAGTGCCTGCATCGGAACAGAGAATTACGCGGCTCCAGCAAAGTGCGGAGACGGAACTAGTGGCAAACTGAAGGAAGCCATTTCACCTCCTGCAGGCGGAATTCCATCAGGTGGGCGGTGAAGTACATTTGTCAGAACTCCCACAATTCCGTCGGATGGCCTAATATGGTCTAGCTCGAATAGAGTATAGGATCGAGCCCAAGATCTTCGCCGCACGGCTTCCGCCACGGCCTCAGGGCTGGGAAGGATTCCCTGTGAATAAGCAAGACATCCGAGAAAGGGAACTTGACCAAACCAGAGTCATTAACCCAATCATTGAGGCGGTTGCCACAAATTGGCGGTGATTTCAAGCAGCTCTGACATCCAAATTGAGACTTCAGAGAATATCTATTCACAGACAATATCTCGCTCTTCACGACATATTACTGAGATCACTGGCATTCGTTGTAATGGAGACAATTCCGAGCACAATGAAGGGTGTGATATTTCGATCACATGGCGACTCCTCGGTCCTCACGGTGGAAAAAGCACTTGCAGTCCCTTCCCCTGCGGGTTCAGAAGTTTTAGTGAAGCTTGAATACGCGGGAGTCAACTTCATCGACATCTACCAAAGAAATGGCTTATATGCAACGCCGCTTCCGACCACCGCGGGACGAGAGGGTGCTGGTGTGGTCGTCAAAGTGGGTGACGACGTAGACCCTTCGCTCGACTTACATGTTGGGGACAAAGTGGCGGTCTTCACGCAAGGGACCATGGCCGAATTCGTGTGTGCCACTGCCAACGGTGTCATGAAGCTGCCTCCTCAAGTATCCACTAAGGTGGGAGCGTCCATCATGCTTCAAGGATTGACAGCCTGGACCCTCGTTCAAGACGCTCATTTGGTGTCGCCAGGGGAGGTAGTGTTGGTGCAAGCAGCCGCAGGTGGCACAGGAGGCCTTCTGGTGCAGATGTGCAAATACCTCGGCGCAACCGTCATCGGCACCGTGTCCAGTACCACCAAGGCGGAGATCGCAAAATCCCATGGGTGTGACCACGTTATCATCTATACCCAAGCAGATGTGGAAGCCGAAGTGATGCGCCTGACGGCGGGATTGGGATGCCATGCGGTCCTCAGTGGCATCGGACAGTCAACCTTTGTCACTGATCTTGCTTGTACGAGGAGAAAAGGCACTCTGTGCTCTTATGGCAACAGCAGCGGGCCGGTGGTCAACTTCAGAATCCTTGATCTGAGTAAGAAAAATGTCAAATTGGTGCGTCCGACGCTGGGAAACTACATTGCCACTCGAGAAGAATTTGTGGCGAGGAGCGAGAAGCTTCTGGAGTTGGTTGCTCTCGGCGCTGTAAAGATAAGATATGGCGGAGAATATCAGTTGGAATCTGTCCATACCGCTCAGGACGATTTGGAGGCGAAAGGGACAGCGGGCAAGTTGATTGTGAAAATCGAGTCATAGTCAGGTTGTCAGATTTCATACTGGTCATCATTTGGTGAATCCAAGGATAAGACGGAACTCGACTGGGTTGGGCAATTAGAATAGTCAATCAGAAAGTGCTTTTTTTTCCCTCCGAACCCTTAATCGCACCAGACAGTGAGACCGGCAGCTTGCAGAGAGGAACTGTCAAGAGCTCTGATGGAGAGTCACACCATTGGTTAAGATTGTGATTGCTCGTACTTGGTTCACTGAGAGGTCCATGTCGAGTAGATCGCAGCTCTTCTAGAAAGAGGAGCGGGATATCCAAGTAGCTGAAGTCTTGGCGCCTCCATGGCGCCTCCAACCTTGACAGTGCTCTAGATTGTAGAACTGATATCGCTGTGCACGTAGTTCACAAGCCTGGACATGGGTATCGATATATTGCTTTGTTCAAAGCTAGAACGATCAGGACTCCCTCCAGATTTTGAATATCTCGACACATCGCGGAGGGGCACCTGTCAGACGGTCAGCTGAGGCAAGCAATGGGCGATCAGGCAGGGCAGCTTCGAGGTGTTCAACAACAATCTGGCTTGTAGCATACAAGACTCTACGCTTGCCTCCTCCAATACCCGGGGGCGTGAACGATAGGTATATTTACGGGTGTGTCGTCCTGCCCTCTTCCTGAAACAGTGCCCTTGAGCGTGACTGTCGCAGGTTTTTATCGTCATGACAGCCCCAGTTACAAATTGATAAACATGTGAGGGTCAAAAGATGTCGTTGCTTCACATTACGATCATTGAAATGATATTGACATTGCATGTGCACATCGAATTATTCTTTGCGTCGCTAGCGTTTCGTCCAACCTGAACCCTGCGATTAAAAAAAGGTAAGCTTTTGTCACTGGGATGGTAAACCGGCATAGCACATACCATTTGGAGTATTGCTTGTCCTGCCGTCAATTCTTCGAACAGTTGTTTACCTAGCCACAGTGGCTTGACCTCTTCAAGACGTTCTTCAATTTCGTACGTCTTTCCGCCAGAGACATAGAGTGCTTGACCATTTATTGGTTGCACCAAAATATGCGAGAGAGTGTCAGCGACGTCCCCAGGTTCATTGACTGGTATATTATTCGCTTCGAATGCTGCCACAACGCCCGTGACCATTTGAGTTCCTGTGGGTGGGCATCAGTTTCTCAAATTTGCTGGCTTCTTCTGTAGAATACCACTCACTTGTCATATTGGGGAGCACAGCGTTCACTCTGATTCCTTCACTCGGCAGCAAGAAATTTTTGGTGCTTCTAAAAAGACCCATAACTCCATGCTTACTGGCTGAGTAGACAAAAAGACCCGGCCAATCACCGAAACCTGCCACTGAGCTGACAAGCGTCAAACTGGCATCCTTTTGCGCATCCTTATTTTGGGCCAAGCTTTTCCTGAGGAAATGAACGGCGATGCGCGAGAAAAAGATTGTTCCCTTGAGGTTGACATCGAGGACAAGAGTGGTTGGCTCCTCTTCAATTTTGTCGTCAGTGACTCCTGTATCAAAGAGGCTGCCTATCTCAACAACGCCAGCATTGGATATGGCGTGATCAATTCGTGAGTGCAGTGCAAAGGCTTTGCGGAAGAGCGCCAGAACGGCACCGTAATTCGTTACGTCCGTCTTCACAAAGTGCGCATTAGATGGAAAGGACTCGGCCAGCTTCCGAGCAGCTTCATTTGTGTCCCCAATGACAACCCGTGCCCCAGCGCCTGTTTGTTTTGAGAGTCAGTCCTGGGATTGCGGGAAAGGCGCACAGGTCCTAACCACAAAGCCTTTGAACTGTCTTCTCGCCAATACCGGTGGCGCCGCCTTTCGCCGAAAAGGAAGGTTGTCAGCCTGATCTGAGCACAACATTCATGGGATAGTGATATGATATACCGGTAATAACAACAACTTTGCCGACGACATTTTTGAGCGCATCGAAGTTGATCCTGACACGCGACATCACTTCTTCACTTAGGGACGTCCAAGGCAAATTCCGAGGAGAAAAGGATGCACGACCAGTTCAGCTGAATGATGGAATCAAAAGTGAAGGATTTGACTCAGTGCGAATCAGATTTACCATATAAACCACGGAGCTGACATCAATTTGGTGGCGTTGGCTTCGGAAGTCGCACCACCAAGAAATCCCGAGATATCCCGAAGTGTGACTATGCCATCCACATAGAATATGACAGGTTGAGGACGACAGTTGTTCTGAACTTGCCGATGATTCTTTCCCGAGTCAAAGCAGAGCACAGGGATGTCGGCCCGCAGAATCCTACCTAACCGCCTTTCTATCTTTCATAAAGATCAATCGCAGGGCAGCTGTACTGTATGCCGTATTTCGGACACCGAAAGGTTGACAGAGCAGAGTGCCGATCGGGTGGAACACCGCTAATGCACCTTCCCGAAGAAGTTGCCAATAGTGCTTGGGATCTAGGAGGGGTAATGTGACTTTGCAAAACTCCCCGCCTAAACTTTATGTCAACTTGGCCCCTTATCTCGGATGTTGCCGGCAAGGATGGCGATCCGCCAGCATCCGTTGAGCTTGGAAGTGTAATGGTCCAGCATCGAATTGATTGAGGGCTTTTGATGCTCGGTACACGTTTACCTACTTTGAATTTCCCTCGCTAGGACTCTGTTGACTTGTAAGCTCTTTGACTTAGACGTCGGTGCCGTCGCTTTGTTCGGTTGAATCACCGGATTGAGTGACGATGCTACTTGCCCCGTAGTTCACAGCTGAAGGTTTGGTTTTTCAATATCAGGGTAAATAATACATGAGGAAAAAGACGTAGTCTTGTCGAGCGCACTCCCAATGTTGCCTCCTTGTGTATGACATCCTTCACTGGCCGATCCGAAAATAAGCGAGAGAATTCAGGATCGAAATCGATCACATCTTGCACGATTCTCCATCTTTCCGATTGGCAGGTCGTGAGGATGGCAACGATGGGAGATGTGAAGCGCATAAGAGGCAAGATGAGATTTGTCCATTTGATCCCGCACCCAAAACGGTGATTTCAATGATTGTTGCAAAAACGAGAATCGTCATAAAAGCAAGAAATACAGCCTCCGTGAGGCCTATGATGAAGTTCTGTCTCTCAGGGGAACAGGCTGCCTGGAAATAGTGTCAGACGGTTAGCTGAGGCAAGTAGCGAACAATCAGGCAGGGCAAGACTTCTCGCCTGACTCCTCGAACCCTTCGAGGCGCGGGCGATGCGTATATGAATGAATTTGACATCCTGCTACTTTCCTGAAACACTGTCACACTTACTGTGGCAGGTCTGCTGGGTGGTCAGCCTATTGTCGTCATGATAAACAGAGCTATGGCCTGTCTTATCTCGCTCGAAAATAGTAGTCTTGGATTCCTGCTTGATGAACCAAGCACCATGAGATGGATGACTTTTGCTACCTGAGATGGTGTCTACGGTGGTGTTGTAGGTGTGCCGGAGGCCAAGCGCTCATGAAGTGAAGAACACGGCCTGTGTTCCCAACACTACTATCAGAACAAGAGAATGACACAGATTCACAATCTGACAGGTTTTCCAAACCTCGAATTCGGGTACTGAGGCTAACTAAGTGGGTGCACGAAGGCTTGAGGGTGGAACAGGCAAGCTGCTAGGAGCAGTGGTGGGTTGTGATATGATACCAAGATCGACTACGATAGACTATGAACGCTATAGAAATGACTGTGATACTTGTAGACAAAGGAGACTTTGTGATCACGGTGATCATGGTCAGGCTATCCCGCAGCCTGGTCACGTGTAGATTGGCTCCAGTCGAACAACACGCTGTAGGATAGGCTCAAAAGGCTGGATGAGCGGTCACCGCTTGGTAATCGACCTTAGACGGTGGAACCCACCCCCAGACTTGATAATGTGCGGGGCCTACCCCGCAGAAAGAACGCTAGTTACTTATGGGGTAGAAGTGTTTCCGGTCCGAAGACACTCAGCCTAGATTAACCCTGCGTCGGGGCAAGTATGCAGCGCATCGGCAGTGATTAGAGTTAGTTTCATCGGGTCGGATACGATCCTTGTGCGTCATAATCCGCGACAATGATGGAAAAGCTATCGGAAGATCTCAACTGCAATTTACAAAAGAATTGATTGCCGCGAAGTCGTTTCGATATACAACTTCCCGAAAATGGCGCTCCTAGTCCTCATTTCAGGCATTATTATTGTGGCTACTGTTGTGACATATGCTGTTCTACGCCTCGGTGCGAGAAGTGGAAATCTACCCCCAGGTATGCAACTAGTTGAGGCTGTAATGACGTCCCGCAGGGAATGGACCATTGTACTGATCGCTGAGCTGCGTGGAAAACAGGTCCACCCACATTACCTCTCCTCGGGAACTTGCATCAGCTACCCAAAAAGGGCCTACATCTCAAGTAGGTCTTGCGGAGTTTCAGCCCTTTCATACCTGACTAACTGGATTTCCTCAGATTGACAGAATGGGCCAAACAGTACGGCGGCATGTATTCGCTCAAGCTCGGGACGGGCACCGCAATCGTCCTTACAGATCGCCGCCTTGTCAAAGAACTTCTTGACAAAAAGAGTTCGATATACAGTGACCGACCACAGTCGTATCTGAACGATCTCATTAGTGGAAGCGATCATATGCTGGTCATGCACTACGGGGAGCTTTGGAGGAGCTTCCGTAAGATTGCACATCAGCATTTTATGGAATCGATGGTCGAGAAGGAACATGTCAAGGTCCAGGACGCCGAAGCTGTGCAAATGATACGGGATTATATGATCGCTCCAGAACAGCACATGAAGCATCCGAAAAGGTACAGCAACAGTATCGTCATGAGTTTGAGTAAGTGTGATTCCTTGCTTGTTTTTGACTCGACCGCTGACGGCTGAATTATGAAAGTTTATGGACGTCGGACCCCAACCTGTAACGAACCTCACATGACGAGGCTTTACAATATCATGGACCAGTTGTCCGTCATCAATGAAGTCGGTAACACGCCACCTGTGGATATTTACCCTTTCTTGCACTGGATCCCTGAGAGATTCCTTGGCATGTGGGTGACGAGGGCGAAGCAACTCTATAATGACGAAAACTCTCTCTTCAGTGATTTGCTCGACATGGTCCAGAAAAGGCGTCAGGTGGAAGGAAGCAAGGGTACGTTTCTGGATAAGATACTCGACCAGAGCGAGAAGATCGGCTATAACCGACACCAAGCATATTACCTCGCGGGAACCATGTTGGAAGGAGGATCTGATACGTCCTCAGCCATAATTATCGCGTTCATTCACGCCATGACGAAGTGGCCAGAAGTACAAAAGAAAGCTCAGAAGGAGATTGATGCAGTTATTGGTGAAGATAGGTCCCCCGTTTGGGCTGATTACGCAAAACTGCCCTACGTCGCTGCTACTGTCAAGGAAGCCAACCGGTGGAGACCAATCGTCCCTCTGGCTTTCCCACACGCTCTTACCGAAGGTGAGTGAACCGCATGGTTCGAAGCGAAATTTGCTAATATTGAACTTAGATGACTGGGTTGACGGGAAGCTTATACCCAAAGGGAGCGTGATCATCCTCAATGCATGGGGTTTGCACCACGATGAGAGCAAATTCCCCAACCCCGATACATTTGACCCAGATCATTTCGCCGGTCAGACAGAGCTTGCACCTGGGCTAGCTGCTGCGGCTGACTACGAGAACCGCGATCATTATGGTTACGGCAGCGGTCGTCGGATCTGTCCAGGTATTCACCTTGCCGAGCGCAATCTGTTCCTAGGGATTGCGAAGATACTCTGGGCCTTCCACATTGCCCCTGGCAAAGATGAGCTAGGCCAAGTCATCGAGCCCAATATTGATCCTGCGACGGCCTATAGTACAGGGTTCTTGCCATGTGCGCTCCCGTACGCCGTTGAGATTACACCACGATCTGAAGCTCGACGGGCAACGATCATGCGAGAATTCAAGGAAGCGGAAGAGAACGTTTTTGCTAAATATCAGACCTAGCAAGCACAACAGAAGGATGACATGAGTTGGCTATCATTAGTTCATTCAATTTATAACTCGTCGCATCTTTATTTTGGGTGAGAGTATGAAGACCTCACCATCTAGCTCCTTGGCCCCTCAATCTTACTGTCCCAATGTGTGGCCTGTCCCAAGGTGTCCCATCAACATTGTCTGTCAAACGTGAGGCCGGTCACGTGACTGATTTTGCTAAACAGTCAGTGAAACCAGCAACCTGGAAATCTCCCTCTCCTCTCCTAGGAGAGCTGCTATCTACTTTGAGTTCTCTGGCGACCTACCGCAGTCTGTGCACGAAGAATAAAGAATACACATGTCGGATTGTAGAGAGTTGGATCACGTGCCAACGCTCCAGAATGGTGGAGGGGCAGTATCGAGCACTGGTCGACTGCAGATGACTGATAGGCACATTCGATACACTCGCCTCACAAATGATACTCATATCAAAGTCCCATTTGTCATTTTTCCGCTAAGCACTTCAAGTCCGCACCTATTTGCCAAGCAGATGAGTGATCAGCATCGCCCGATTGAGCCGAGGTATCTTTATTCAACCCAAGTCAAACATTGAATTTGTATCTTCAACGCACCACCACAGAAACCTGGAAAAATCAAAATCATCTGGCTATTGGAATTGTCGACATGGCATCTACATATCGGTCCGTGGTCCTCGCAAAGAGACCCAAGGACCATATCGTTCCTGGCGAGACCTTCAAGCTCCAGACGAAGCGGGCCCCGGCGGAGATCGACTTGAAAGATGGCCAAGTCCTTTTTGAGACTCGGTATTTGTCGATTGACCCGGCCATGAGAGGCTGGCTTAATGGTACTCAGCCCCCATCCTTATATGGAGGACATTTGTTTACTGACATTACGTCTCCCAGATACAAGGTCATATGTTCCTCCTGTCCAAATTGGTGAGGTCATGCGGGGCCAAGCGGTCGGTGTCGTCAAGGCTTCAAGGGCGAAGGACTTTCCGGTGGGCAGTTATGCTTTGGGCGGCGTTGGGTGGACAGAGCTTGCCGTGACAGAGGCGAAGAAACTCGAGAAAGTGCAGCTCCCCCCGAACGGCAGACTGACCGATGCCCTGAGTGTTCTCGGTAGAGTGCCCTGAGAAGGAATCCTCAACGCTTGATCGTACTGACGATCGGTCCACCCTAGGCATGACCGGATTGACGGCGTATTTTGGAATTCTTGACGTTGGCAAAGTCAAACCGGGTGACTTTGTGGTGGTGTCCGGCGCTGCGGGAGCCACTGGAAGCGTGGCGGGACAGATCGCGAAGCTCAAAGGGGCGACGGTACTGGGCATCGCCGGGAGCGAGGATAAGGTGCAGTGGCTGAAGGAGCTGGGCTTCGACGATGCTTTGAACTACAAGGACAAGGATTTCTTCAAGAAGTTCCGGGCAGCGACCAAGGTTCGGCCTATTTCCCGGTCCTCGACTTCTGCTGACACCTTGACTCAGAATTTGATTGACGTTTTTTTCGACAATGGTGAATCGACCTTGTCCGTCCAAGTGGTGAGGAGCTAACCTGGGCAGTTGGCGGTGAAATATTGGACCTGGCCCTCTCACGCGCAAAGCCTCATGCAAGATTCGTCATCTGTGGCGGTCCGTGGTCGCGCCCTTTGCTACCTAACCGCTCAGCATGATCTCTGACGGACAATAATAGGTATCAGCCAATACAACTCCGCCAAACCACAGGGCCCCAAGGTATTCCCCCCGGACCCATTTACGTCGCAGTTCTTTTGACGGTCTCAGAATTATCTCATGATCATCAGCATGCGCATCCGGTAAGGACTCTACCTGCAGTCCCCCGCTCAAATTCCCACTGACTCCTTGCTTGCAGTATGGAAGGATTCATCGTCTTCGATTACGAGAAACAGTACCCGACAGCGCTTCGAGACCTCGCTCAATGGCTCTCAGAAGGCAAGATCAAGCGGCGCGAAACGATCGTCACCGGCGGGATCGACAAGGCTGAGATCGCACTGGCGGATCTGTATCGCGGCGCCAACACAGGTGAGTCCTTGATCTTTGCCGCTTCGCCGGAGTTCGATGCGGCCGACCGAGGAGGGTTTTGGCTGACAGAACGGGAACAGGGAAGATGCTGGTTGAGGTGAAGCCGGCTGACGCACCGTTGCATGCATCGCTGTAACACTGTGGTGAGTGTGGAATGGTGCCATATCGGTATGAAGTGCAATATACCAAGGAGCCGGATGTGTTTCTCCAGAACGGCCTCATCGTCATACATACGGTGTGCTCTCACTGTCCGGAGGCATGGTCCAAAAGTTTGTAATAGCTTGACATGACGAGTCTGATTCTCGTCTATTCTCGTCTGGGCGTTGAATATGATGTATCCTTGCTGGCGGTATCGAGGCAGTCAATTATATGTCGTCGCCATTCTGTTTCATTCAAGTCCAATCCACTCGTCTTCGTCATTGCCGTTACCGTGCAAATCGTCTTCAGCATCATTCTCCATTATATCGTTTGCCTGGCCGCTCCCAAGCAAAAACTGTTTGCTTCCGCCATTAGTGGTCCGCCGTTGTTGACAGAGAAACTCGATCTCGAAAGCATTCTGTTGACCGAGATTTCTCACCACCCTTCCTACTCCGTCAATGCCACGGAGCACGGCACGAAGTTCGCTCGCGAACTCGCCCTGCCTTTCTTTGATGTACCGTCCATGCACACCAAGCACTTCGCCCACCCATCGCAGCGTGAATTCAAGATGTGGACTATTTTCCATCTGGTGGCCGAGGAACGTCAACAGCCGTGCGAGATATACCCGGGGAAATTCGCGGACCACCAGCGGGACAGTGGTGTACGGGACAGCTTCATAAGCCCGACGGATGAGGGCTTTGTCGTTCAATCGAAAGGCCATGACCAAGGCCTTTAAGTAGTCGGGTTCTTTCTGCCGGAGGATGGCCAGGATGTTTTGTGGCGTGACGTCGACGTCGAGATCGAAGGGGTCGAAATCGTCCATCCCCGTGCGGTCGAGGCTGTAAAGCAACAGGCCTTCGGTCGTGGCAGCGCAGAAACTCCTTCCGGTAGGCGCAAACTCCACGTCTGTGACCCGAACCTCGGGTCGAATGGTCCGCGCTGTGGCGTCCTGGCCCCGCTTCACACCGGGTAGACTGCGGTCAATGCGATCCTCAAGATCGCTTGCCTCGCCGTCAGTGTCGATCATATCGCGTGGAAGGCCGTTGGACATGATGGCCGAGGAATTCAAAAATTCCTGTGTCCCGTCCAGGCTCAAGTTAATCGAGACGGTGAATTTCTTGACGAGCGTGAGCGTGCTCACCGCATACAGGCATATATATTTGCTGTTTCCGGCGGCCAGAAGGCAGCTTCCGTCGGCCGAGTACGTGATGGTGTTGAACGACTTTGTCCCGGGCGTGGATGCGGCGGTCCGACGAGATGTGAGAGTCCGGCCACCGCTGACATCGCGTCGACCGTCCAGGGTGGACTCTTGCACCGACGTGTTCAGATTCCAAAAGGTCAATTGGCCGTCCAGGGACGAGGCCGCAATTTGCGCCGAGTCCGGTCGGATGGCAAGGCAAAGAAGATCTGAGGTCAGTTGGAGGGCTTCGGAAGTTTGAGATCGGTCAAACACAGACCAGACCCGGATGCTCTGGTCCCAGGAGCCAGATACCAGGTAGCGGCCATCCGGGGTGAAGGCAAGGGTGGAGATCGGCCCTTCATGGCCTGCGAGCCGGTCGAGAAGTGCTCCTGTCTGCACAGACCACAGGTGGATGTCGAAAGAGTCGTGCGATGCCGCGCAGACCACTTCCGCTGAAGGGTCGATTGCAAGACAGGAAAATGACAGCCGGGTCGGGGCGGTGAACGTACGGAAATTTCGGTATCTCAGCATGTCCCAGGCGCGGACGGACCCGTCCAGCGAGGATGTGAAGAGGATGTTTCCGCGACGGGAGTATGCAGAGCCAGTTACCGCCGACGTGTGTTCGGTGAACGTGGCGATGTGAAAACCGGAAGAGACGTCCCAAATCTTGATCAGTCCATCGTCGGAGCCGGTGACGATACGGGTCGAGTCGGGAGAATAGGACAAGGTGGTCATGGTGTCGAGATGAGAGGACTGTTTGAGGATATTGGATTCAGATGCATATTCCCAGACAAGAAGCTGGCCCGTCTGGGAAGAACCGAGCGCCAACCATTCGCCCGACCGGTTCATGGTGACACCGGAGATTGGAGACGACGCCATCGAAAGGGTGTGGATGTTGGAGAAAGAAGGGATCTCGTACAGGGAGAAAAGGCCGTTGTCAAAGCAGACCGTCAGCACACCGGTGGGTGCGTGAAAGCAAGCGCATTTCAGCTTCGCGTTGGCCTGCATGAAATATTCTCTCTGGACGATCCGCCATTTTTCATCCGCGGGGTCGACCGTTTCATCCCCTGCGCCGTCGGGTGCACCAGACACAAACTCCCAACGGAACAGTGCGCCGTCCTCGCTGACGGTGTATATCGATTCTTGATTCCCTGAGAACCATGCGCCTCGTACTGGTTGTCGGTGTCCCGCGAGGACGGTGGGGTCGAATCCTTCTTCGGGATCGAGACTCCATATCCGAGCGGTCAAATCTTTGGAAGAGCTGACGAAAAATCTCGAGTCTCCTGACCAGCTGAGATGGCGAACCTCGTCAAAGTGGCCTCCATATTCTCGGTGCAGAACAAATGGCGCAAACTCAAGGTCACCACCGGCACCGGCGCCGGGTGCAACGGGGGTTCTCCATGCCTGTATCTTTCGGCCCAGGCCGACGACAAAATAACGGCCACTCGGCGAAAATGCCAATGCGGTCACAGGAGTTTTGAAGCTGAAATGGTAGATCGCGACTCGCCGCGGCACGACGGTCAGGATCGCCCGGCCATCTTCATCGATCGTGAGGAGCAGATTGCCATTCGAGGTCAGGTCGATGTGGGAGATGTTCCTCCGATGCGCGAATGGTAAGGTGTAACTGGTATTTCTATAAACCCGTCAGAGAGGCGACAGTCGGCGATGGAAAGACCAGGTGACCTACTTGGTCAAGTTGAAAACGGACACTCTATTGCCCACTGGTGAGAGCAGCGAGTTGCCGTCCGGCGTGAAGACAGGATTGCCTTGACGGTAGACTGTGCCAAGAAGGTTAGAGAACTGCAGATAAGGTCAGGAGTCTTCGCGCAGGAACAGAGAGGGAATACACACCTTGAACTCGGTCTTCATGCTCTCAGGCAGCGACGGCGCATCCAATGCTAGTCTGCTGGATTTTGCATTCAAAAAAAGTTGTCGGAGGAGGAGGCTGCATATTCCGGTGCTAGGCCCATATCGCCTTAGCGTGATCTGGGGTCGTCCTCTTGGGCATTCAGGGGCCAAGGGGGATTTTTGTAGGATAGAGGACCCCCTAAACGTACTTTGCTTGCGACTCCATCTTCAGCCAACTTTTGCCGTCGTCTGTCTTGGTCGATTTTGCCTCAGTTTCGCAATACCGACTGCCGTCAACCACCTAAGCCCCTCGTCAGAACAAAATGGCACCCGCAGCCGCAGAGTCTGCGTCGCCCATTGGCATTGCAAACTTGCCCAATCAGCGGCACAAGATTGTCGCAAAGAGAGGTGCCGCATTTACGATCATGGTGAGCTTGATGATCGATGAACGATTCGACCGAGTACTGATGTCGAGGACAGGTCGCTGGTGAGTCCGGCTTGGGCAAGACCACGTTCATCAACACTCTCTTTTCCACCACCATCAAGAACTACCAAGACCACAAGCGGAGACATGCGAAGCAGGTCGACAAGACCGTCGAGATCGAGATCACAAAGGCGGAGCTGGAGGAGAAGTTTTTCAAGGGTTCGCTGTTCGATCATGACAAAATCGACAAACGCTGACCGGGACAGTTCGGCTCACGGTCATCGATACGCCCGGGTTCGGTGACTATGTCAACAACCGCGACTCGTGGATGCCCATTATTGAATTCCTTGACGACCAACACGAGTCCTACATGCTGCAAGAGCAGCAGCCACGCCGGCAGGACAAGATTGACCTCCGAGTTCATGCCTGCTTGTATTTCATTCGCCCCACCGGCCACACTCTGAAGCCTCTCGACATCGAGGTCATGAAGCGCCTCTGCACCCGGGTGAACCTGATTCCCGTCGTCGCCAAGGCGGACACGCTCTCCCCGGCCGATCTGGCCCGGTTTAAGCATCGGATCCAAAATGTCATCGAGGCACAGGGCATCAAGATTTATCAACCACCCATCGAGGATGACGATGAAGCGGCGGCGCAGCACGCTCGCGCCCTCATGGCCGCCATGCCTTTCGCTGTCATCGGCAGTGAGAAGGACGTCAAGACGGCCGACGGTCGTGTCGTCAAGGGTCGACAGTATGCCTGGGGCGTGGCCGAAGTCGAGAACGAAGATCACTGCGATTTCAAGAAGCTGCGATCCATCCTCATCCGGACACACATGCTCGACCTGATCCACACCACCGAGGAGAACCACTACGAAGCCTACCGGGCCCAGCAGATGGAGACGAGGAAATTCGGAGAGGCCCGACCGAGAAAATTGGACAACCCCAAGTTCAAGGAGGAGGAAGAAGCTCTCCGGAAGCGATTCACGGAGCAGGTCAAAGTCGAAGAGCAGAGATTCCGCACCTGGGAGCAGAAGTTGATTGCGGAAAGAGACCGACTCAACAAAGATCTGGAGAGCACGCACGCCGCCATCAAGCAATTGGAGCAGGAACTCGAGCAAATGCAAGGGAGTGCCGTTCGAAGCCATGGCCGTCGCTAAGTGAATCACTCGCCCGGCGTTGCCTGTTAACAGAAGGGTTCCGGCAATCCTGCTTTGAACAACGCGTGGGAATGACGGTCAGGGACGGTGTGGGTATTGAGCGTGGGCTGTTAGAGTCGATATGGCTACGACTCCTAATGTGAATCTCTTCATTTCGGTTGCGTCCCAACTGCAGAGTGATCTGAGCATTGCTTTCATTGAGATAGTGGATTCGCTGGAAGGAGTTCAAAATACTGGTTCACCGTGAGCAACGTGGGGCTTCCCCTGAACAGTCGGGTTTTTGTTTTTTGCCGACATGAGTCAAAGCCATTCATATAAGAGGATTGACACCGCGACCCTGCCGTCTAGTCTATTGTGTTTGTTCTGCACAAGCGAAAATGGCACCGTTCAATTCGGCCCCCTCTTAAACGATCAGACGGCGATCTGCTCCAATTGTTTGGAAATCCTTCCATTCGCTCCTCTGCCACCGGTCGGGTCATGTTTCGCTTGCCGCTGCTGTTCCGCTACAGCCCGGTCCACGTCGGCAAACCCGTCGTCAACCTGGACGTCGGTGTCATTGGATTCTGCCTCGCCCATCCACGCCTTCATTTTGTCCCTCTTGAATTCCTCAAAGTCCCATTCCTGCGGCTCCAAGGTCCCCGCGCCTTCGTCCCAGACGTACGCGTCAGCCCAAACCTGTTCGACGACTTCCGTCACACCCTCGTCGGCCGCTTGGTCGAGCTGGACATCTTTGAGCACCTGCACTTGGACCTTCTTCCGCACGTACTGATCACCCTCGAAGATGTCAAGCCGATAGATGTCTCCACCCGTGAGGCCGGTGACCAGCGACCCGCGCACTGAAGATTCGTCATGAGGCAGGATTGCTGGATAATCCGCGTGCTTCACGCGGTGGCGCCGGTAGGATGGAAGGAGCGCAGAACGCACGGTAGTCAGGTCCTTTTGCCATGGCTCGGGGTTTGCACTGCCGTAAATGACGCGATAAAGGACACCGGGGGCCATCAGGGTGCCTGATCATTGTCAGTGCCCGCAATGGCGCTGGTGTCGTCGACTTTCGTACCATAGAAAAAGGCCGTGTGTCCCGCCATGGCCCGATGCGACTGTACTCGGAGGCGAGCCCAATCTTCAAACAACCTCAGCCTTCAGCCCTCAGCCGACCAATCTCAGCCATATCAATCCGGCGTTTCGTCCTCGGAGTCTGCGCCAGGGCGGTTATCATTCTGACACCGTAAGTGCGCCGAACTCCGCTCCTTGGCTCATGGAATGCAATCTGAGAGCCTCATTATTACGTCAGTCCGCCCGCTCGCTTCGACAGGATTCTGTCTGAGATCTAAGCAACTGGCAAAGTGTCCATTGATTGCAGTGTCAATGTTGTCCGACCAAGACTTTCGATACGAGGCGTTCAGTCTTATTGATTCCGTGTGATCTTTATTTCCAGCATAGAATGGCATAACTACGTACCATAAATTATTAATGTCCAATGGCCGGCATTCCGCCAAGGATCTTTCCATCATATGTGGTGTGACAGGCTTTTTGGGAGCTGACCTGCCATGTGATCATTTCAAGGCGCCAGGAAAAAGGATTTTTCCCTCAATGTGATCACCCTACAATGACGATGCCTTGTCAGCTGATCATCACGAAGTCCTTGCACTGGACATATTAGTCCGTCGAAGAATATGGCGACATTAACCGGTTGACATAGATCCATACAGCATCATGAGTTTAGAGAACAATACTACCGAACGACAACAGGATATGGATGGGCCTCATACAGGCGATATTGAGGTTCCACATACTCAGCACGACGAAGCCAATCTACACACAACAGGAAATGGCTCTTTTAAGAGAACTGGTAAGCAAAACCGATCTCTTTGCAGGCGTCTCTGCGTGGTGGCCACTGTTGGGGGAGCACTAATCTGGAAAAGCCACCGAAGATTTATCGAGCGATATAAGGCATAGCGATAGCTGTTGCTGCTGTCTTCATCATGGCCGTCAATATGAGCAGCCTCCCGCAAAGAGACTTTTGCAAAAGCCGGCCGCTAGCACTCTGCAACCCAAGGAAAAGGAAGGAAAGCTGACATGGGAGGACGTCAAAATGCCTCCTGAACTCGAGCACGAATCATGGATCCTTCCAAAACATCCCCGCCGGAGATCCAGCCTGTCTGAACATCTGTCTCGGTCTCCCACTCTTGATATTCAAGACTCGATACAATGTCGCGATGGAAGCCAGATCGACTCTCGATACCGATCCTCATCGTGACGGCCCGACGTGTACTTGTACAGGAAACGACAGCAAGAGTATGATTGAGAAGCTATGCTTGACCGGAATGTTTGTTTTGGTGCTGAGCGTGAGATCCAGCTTCCTGACATTTCGACATTCGACCCAGGATCAGCATTTGTCACTCCATCCTTGTAACCTTTACCTATTCGCCCGAGAATTGCTTGCGATAGCGCAACCTCCTCAGAGGAGTATAAATAATGCCGGATTAGCACTGTAATAATTCAATATCATGACTTTGACAGGTATGCCGACTCTGATCCTCAACCGTAAACAATGATAGAACAGACGGAAGTGAGTGTCTCCCACCGAGGTCTGAACCTACTATTTTAAAGGACGTACATGATCAGAGGGGCAGGAGGACAAATCTGGACATATACTTCTCGCCCACGCCCCTGATTCGAGGTGGTGAGGGTGAGTTGAACACATTAAAGTGCGGTCCAGACTACCTTCCTATACTTTTTTTTTGTTTGGCAAAGGTTTCAGCGATAAGCGCGCACCAGTCTACTTTTCCTTGCCAATGGTGTCTCCAAACCACGAGGCCAAGTTTAGCTTTAGAAGATCGTAGAACACAAACTCCTTGAGAAGATCTCGAAGATCTAGCCATGTGGTGACACCTAGAAGGCGCGCGTGTGTAATGAGCATTTCACTGAACCAGGGTTTCGAGGTTCCCGTATACTTGCGCAAATTCTCTCCCTTGACGCGTTGCTCGTAATGGGCACCATTGAAAAAGATCCACAGGTATGCTTCCCGGTAATGTGCAAGTTCCGCCGGCGTGGCTGATTTCAAAGCAACCTTCACCGTGGCTTCCAAGTGTGGTATGATGACATGAGAAGCATCACGAGCATCAGCCTGTTGATGCTTGCTTGGTGCATGCTCTTTCGCAAAATGTAGAGAGTTATCAGAGCCAAGGGTGCCGCGGTCCGCCGCTCTCCCTGGGCGAGTGTCGCGCCAGCGTTGCCCTCGACCAGATCCAGATGGAGGCTCACCAGTACTCCCATGTCATAGAGAGTGCAGGTTGCCATCCACGCATAGACAAAGTCTCCGCGACCAAGGGCAGCAGGATCGTTGAGACATAACGGGGTCTGGCCGATGGCTAGACGCCTCCGGAGTCTAGTACAGATCGACCGGGTCTCAGGCAGCAACATGCTGGGATGGAGGCCTTTGTAATCCTCGGACACAGGTGGTAACAGCGCTTCAGAGCCAACTAAATGGCGTCAGCTTGCCTGGGACCCAGCTCTGAAAGACGACAAGAGTCCTCTCCATCTTGGCCACGGCCAATTCGGCACCCTTGAACATCAGGATAATGAGCAGGGAAGACTGTTGAATGACATCTTCCACGCCTTCGATCAGGCGACGGAGCACCGCTGCGTGGACACTGGCACACCCACGGTACCGTACCGTGCAATCGGCCCGGAAGAGCCACGGGATATGCAAGATCAAAGACATGTCGGGTTGCCTATCCGTCAGCATGCTTGATATCTTAGCCTGTAGCATCTCCAGGCTCCGAACTCGCATTTTCAAGGCCAATAAGTACAGGGCTCGGCCTCTTCTTGCGTCACGAATTGTACCACCATCGGAACGTAGCTGGATATCCACGCGAGAGCGCCACCTTCGTTCGACAGTCTGTCTTTCAGCTGCTCCCAGTCTCTGGGCGCTCGGCTCGCCCAGGGTCCGTGGATTTTGCGAAATGGTGAGAATTTTGGGAGCCTCATAAGTGAATCGCCTCATGAAGGGTGTGAAATACAGGCCTGGGAGGAAGGAATCCCGAACCAGTGTGATAAGATGATTGATTTGCGCCGTGATGGTGATACTCTGCGAGCCAAAGGGATCGGAGCAGCCTCCAGGTAGGACCTGGACCAGGCTCTGTTTTCGAACGATCGCTCGAGGTGAAAGAGAGGCAGACCCGTCCTTGGTATAAGAGGAACCACCTTTATAAGATTCGGTGGTAGCGGCGCCGCCAAGGGTGCCTTGATCGTCTTCGTCTTCAATCACGGTGGTGTAAAGTCGGAAACCGACTGGTTGCACTCCTGAACATGGTCAGTGAGGGCGTCCAAGGAGATCGCAAGCGGCGATAAGTGTCGGGGGCTGGTTGAGCCACGATCTTATCTGCTTCTCCTTGCGCATCTGATGGGACACCCTCGCCGCATGCGATCTTTGCTCCGACACTTCCAGCTCCTTGTCCAATTGAGATTGGTCAGGGTTCGGCTGAGGAACGAACCGGAAGGGCACAAATGATGCAGCATTTGCCATGCTGATCTCTCAAGGACAAGATCAACAACATTAAAACAAAGGGAACTTTCATTTCTGATATGGGGCTCCGACTGTCTAGCGAGTTCAGAAGCAGGGCATGACTCAGCGAGAGTAGTCAACTTACCTCTTAGTGTTTCCAGCACGTGATATCGTCAGCAGGTTTAGTAGCCGACTTCTCAAGTCGATGGTGCTGGTTGGCAAGTGTCGATATAGAGGTCGGAGGGATCGAGATCGACTTGCTTGTGCTTGGTGAGTGGCTTTCGTGCGATAGCTTTGGCTAAAGGATCGTTGATGGTGCTACAGGAGCCCCGGCCAAATACCCTTGAACGCGACAGACCTTTACCGACCATCTCTGGAGTTGTCATGCCAGCGCCGAACCGACACGCACCTTTTTGACTTCAGACAAGCTCAAAGAGCGCTTGGGTCTCTCCTTTGAGTCTCATCAGCGTGAGCAGATCGGTCTGAAATTAGGTCACGCGCCAAGCATTCAATCACGTGCTGCTAGCTTGGTCCGTTTTCTCACTCTTGGGATGCTGACTATGGATGCACTTCGGCACTAGCTGCGGTAAAGGGCACAGTTCTCTTCGCTCCAACATCACTACCGAGGTCGACAACTGATGAGGCCGATCCGCTGTCAGACTTGCGCTAATGCCATCGAGATTTCTGGCGAATTGACAACAAATCCCTCATCTCCATGTCTTTAGACATCTATGGCATCCACCACGACGCCTTTGATCCAGTTGTACTGCATAGTCCTGCTGACTTCTTGGGCCGACTCTAGAGACACCAAAGCGCTGACAAGGTACAAGGTCGCGTCCAATCCGGCGGCCGACCCGCTACAGGTGATGACTCGCATGCCGCCGAGTTTCATGGACGCCCTTCGCACGATCGACTCGCGTCGCGCGTTGGACTCCTTCCGTGCAATACTGCCTTTGCGGGCGGTCGAGTTCTTTCTTCCTTTCTTATAGACGTACGGATTTTCATCCAGGTTCTCACCCAGGTCGAAACGAGCATTGTTCACGACGTATCTTTCCTCCATGACGTCTGTGCGCTCTCCCATGTCTCTTGCCGCAGCCTCTTGACAGAGTTTCTCCAATTTGATGATGTAGTCCGGATGGGTCGTCGCTCCGAGACCTTGCAGAATCCCCTGTTGGGCCAAGAAGAGTGCGGCCGTGTCGACGGCCAGGAGCGTCCTCTCCCGGGTTGGGTCGTGGGTCTGGATTTCTGCGAACGCTTCAATGAGCGGTAAAGGCTCGGCTTTGGCGCTGATGATATCCAGGACAGCGCCACCGGGGACAACGAGGACGTCGAATTCCTTGAGCCTTTTGTGAGCTTCTTTATAGCTGATGTGCGCTCGGAAGCTGCAGCCTTGGACGGTCATGGTGTGCTCATCAGCCGCTGCGAAGGTGCAATCGAAGGCTTTGGTCTCTGTCAAGTGAGAGTCAGCAGTCTAAGATTCGTGAGGGCAATACCAAGCCAACTTGCCAGAATCAGAGATATTGTGCAGGGCATTCATCATGACCTCGAGAGGACCAGCAAAGTCCAGGGCATTCATGTTGTGATGTAAGGTGAAAAGGACCTGGATCGGCTCGGGAGCGTCACCGCTCTCTCTAATTGCACTCATCTTGACGGCGGTCGAGATTGTCGCGATCCGGACGGTGAGCGTGCGAAAGAAAACAGGATGCGCGGTGAGCCAGAGGTCTGTTCTCTTGGTGTGGGGTCCCCGCAAATCCAGGTGGTGTGAGCCGGTCACCTGCCAAATCACCCAACTGTCCAATGCATACTCGGCACTAGGCGCTCCGGGCCTGAGGTTCGGGACTTGGTAAAGTGCAGGTAGTACTGCAACCAGTTCATTGATTGACAATTATAGAAAATCATGTCCGAACTTCTTTCGCCGGACTGATGTCTTCTAAATGATAAGTGGGGGCCATAGCGGGCCAGTTAGCAGAACACGGATCTCGGGTCAAGTCCTTCCATGTGGGGGAGATCCGGAGTTCTGGCGATTGATCCACCTAGCCACATTCTTCCCTCAATGTAGTCTTGTCGAGATTCATTAGTGGAGACTATGCAGCTTTTCGAGATCTCACTAGCTCCTGTGTCGAACCGTGACTCAATGGACCCTCAGCACACTCTTGCAGAGGACGATTTCGGGCCCAAGAGGCAAATTCGACTGGAAATCCTGATGGGCAATGGTACTGCTCCCCGCGAGAATCGGTCTACACGGCTGACAAGCAGCCATTATTCATAGGCTTATGGATTAAAAAGCAGTTCCGTTTTCCCTGCGCGACCCTCGACAGCTGCTTATCCCCTGGCCCAGACGACCGTTCTGCTGTCGAGATGATGCACCGCTGCCGACCACGACTCTTGCTCCTGCACGCGCTCAGACGTCTGGTGCCGAGCCTCATCCAAAATCTCAACGTCAGCTGGTTTCGGACGTTGAATACACAGGCGAATCCGTCCCACACCTGCCTCTTTGATGGGGCAAAGTTGGAGCTCAATGTCTCCTCTCTCACGACGCCCGAATTTGGCTTCTGCTTCTCACGGACGTCATTTGTGGCCGAGCGCGACCGTCTCGACGTCGATTCCGTCGTCAACCAGCCCGACACTGGGGACTGGAGAGACTGGACGCGCCGGGGACCCTCGGATTCAGATCGACTACGGGTCAATAAAAAGGGCCGTGAGATTCTTTACTTTGTCCGGCCGCCGCCGAGCGAGTCTGACGCGAGTGTGAGCGAGCTCCGAGCCGAGCTCTGCCGGACTCTTCAGGTCAGGCCTGAACGTGTGTCCTTCTCCGCGGGGCCTTTTCATTGGGGACCAAATTTCGAGGAGGACGGTCTCGGCCTGTACGCCTCGTACTTTGATGCCGACCTGGAAATTGACGTGGATTATATGAAGACGGTCCGGGGTGCGGCCCTGTTAGATGTGATTGAGAATCCTGTTCCATCAGGCTCGACCTGAGAAACAAATGTGTTCTAGCTTCATCCGACGTCCTCGCGCCGGGCCCGTCCGTCGCGGATATTCTTGTCTTGCACCAGCTTCAAACACTGACCCTCTTGAGACGACAGAGCCCTCTCTAGGCGACAGGTCCGTCAGACTGGCCATTTCTCAAACCAGCTCATACCCTGCCGGTCATTGTAGAGCTCGGAAGCAACAGGCAGGAACTGGTCACCGTACAAGTCCGGATCGAAAAAGTCCAGGTCCGTCGCGAGGATGGCGCCTTCCACCTCCGATGCTGGCGTGCCGAACCTCGACGTCAGGCGCGAGTGCATCCGAGAGGATTCCAGCTCCCTCTTGCGCCTTTCCGCTGATAACTTCAATGCGTGAAAATCGTCTTCCACCAGCCTTGTGAACATCGAGTATGCCCACGACGCCATGTTCCAGTGCTTCCTCATACTCTCGGCCGCTTGCAGGCCCGTCCGGTATCGCTCCTTGGCGAATGGGTGCTCTGACATATCCTTGGACGTATTGACGATCTTCTCGGCGATGGAGAGGAGCGCATGGAAACAACACGTATTTCTATTCAGCATGGCCATGTGAGCATGATTCATCCGGACGTCCAAAAAGCACGCTGAAGGGCAACACTTACACATGCGGAGGTGCATACCGCAACAGGTTTCGAGAACGAAGCTTGTCCAGCATTTCAATGACGTGCACACCGGACTGGAAAATGGCGTCGCGCACTTGCCGCAAGCCCGGACCATAGTCAAACGGTGGTGCGGTGCCCTCTGCATTTGACGATAGCCGCTCGTCTTCGTCGCGGAGGGAACGCTCAAATTCGGCTCGTTGGAGGCCGATCAATGCTTTTTCATATCGTCGATGGTAGAGAGTCACCGCTCTCTCGTGATAGAGCAAGAGAAAAATGGGAAAGAGATTGTGCCTCGTCCAGGTGGATGCATCTTGAAGCGAGAACCCATCTTCGGTCATCTCTGCGGAGAAGAAATTGTCTCTCAGGACAATCTGATTCATGTTGTCTAACACTTCCAGCGTCTGGTGATGGCTCCGCGCGTCTCGCAAGGACAGGAGCAGCTTTTCCACTGGAGGGACTGTCTCAGCTCGCCATACGACAATTTCCGGTGGAGCGACGGGAGACAGGCACTTACCTCTGGCGGTCAGTTCAACCAGCTTCACCGTCACATGAATGTGACCCCTGGTTTGCTTCGGAAGGTCAGAGGTCGCATAGCGAACTCCGGAAATACTCAGAAGCGGCGAGGGACTGTCTTCGTCCTCCCGAAAATCTGCCTCGGACAGAGGTGGCAAATCACAATCCCGGAGATGAATGAGGAATGGTAAACCGAGAGCAACGGCAATGGTATGTTCACGGCTCTGGAACCAAGTCAATCAGATCCTTGATTCCCACCAACGCAAGGCCACTTACAAAAAGAGTCCAGAAGATCCTCCGCCACACGGCCTCTCGCACAGGAGACATGTCGATCGATTTCGCCACCGTTTTATGCATGCCCATCGTCAGGGCCATGTTGACGGCACAGGAGACCCAATACCGCATGTCTTTTTCCTCGACGTAATCCATCCACCAATAAGTCAGGAAGATCAGGCTCTGCACGACCGACAGGTGATCTGGCTCACAATCGTGCGAATAGAGCATCTTGGCACATTGGAAAAAATACACCTTGGCCTCCGGGATCGAGTTGAAGCCAGCGTCGTGAAGAAGGGATTCGTTCGCAAACTGGCAGGCCGCGAAGAGGATCGAATGAAAGAGGAGAGGCGAGCTCTGTCGACGATGGTACATCATCTCACCATGAAACAGTACACTGCGTCGGTCCACCACTGGCAGGAGAGGGTAGACAGATTCGAAAAAGATGGTGATGAGCGCGTCGGTCACCGACCGTGGCGGAAAATAAAACACTTTCTTCATGTGGTACAAGTAGTACTGGTCTTCCGGTTTCAGGTGGGCGAGAAGGTCCAAATGTGCCTGGCAGTTGGCATGCAGCCAGGGGCCTGTTCCTTGAGGATGTATCGCTTGAGGCGGGTTCGTCACGCGAAAATTTCTCCGATCGACCGTGGCAATCCCCTGTCCCGAGAGGCCTAATAAGATTTCGGTGTGCCCGTCCATGTGCGGAAGCATGGAGTGAGCCAACGGCTCGCCGCTGAACTTGACGCGTTTCCGCAGAGGCTCCGATCCGGGCTGCGTTGACGACGACGTTGTTGGGCTGGTCCTCTTGTTTGTCGAATCAGCGTCGGCGTGACTCACGTTCTCCATCATGCGCGTCCAGATCTCGTCATCCCCGGTCGGGGCCCGCTGCCGGACATCCTGCATCGGCGACGATGTTGAGCCCGGTAACACTGAAGGAGCAGTTTCTGCATCTGTGTTGCCCTGTCCGGCTTGTTGAATGGCAGCCTCTGATCTTCTCCCATGAAAAGGCGGTTGCATCGGCGCCTGCGAGGCGTCTAAGATGGATCTTGTCCCCGACATTCCATACAAGCTCAGTTGACTTGTTACCGCTAGAGCCGGCGCCGAAAACCACTTCACCGGTTAGGTGCATGCTTCGAACCTCGCATTATGATGATTGTACAAACATCAACAACCGTCGTGGAGGTGAAGTTGAAAGTAGAAGCGCTTGGCTACGGAAGTTCGGGTTTGGCCTCCGTACCCCGGACTGCCCACAGCCCTTCTCCGCCTCCGCCTGACCCACTCGGGCTTGGCCGGTCAACAACTCACCGAGTTGTCCAAGCCTCCCTCCTGCCGAGCAGGGGTTGCGTGCTGTCGAGTCACGCACCGGTGTACGAAGGTTGGGCCAAATCCTCACGTACGCCGGAAATTACGGCTGCTGCATTATCCTTCTCGTTACCAACTTCATCGAGGACGGGAGCGTGGGGTAGTCTGCTCCTCCAGGACAACATCACACAGAACGCGAACGAGCGGTTGCGGGGCTGACAGCCCGCCACATATCGGCCGATGACACCAAGCGAAGGAGTCCATCCTAGTCGTGTGGTGGTGGATACGGCTTCGATGTCCGAGCCGACCAAACGATATGTCTGCTATGTTTGTTCACGGCGCTTCAAACGGGCCGAACACTTGAACAGACATTTCCGGCGGCGTAAGTCCCACTCCTGCAAAGGGATGCACCGCGTCTAACGAAGCTGGCCACACAGACACCAAAGTCAAGCCGTTCCAATGCCAGTTGTGTTCGCTGTGTTTCGCGCGGAAAGAGCTTCATGATCGCCATCAACTCAAAGTTCATCTCGCCGAAAAAGGCAGCCTGGCCCCACCAAAAGTTGTTGCTTCCTTGGGCCTCCCTTCACCGTCCCAGTTACCTCCGGATGTCGACGGGTACGAACCGAGAAGCGACTCCCCGACCACGCATGAGTCCACTCGGTCTGCCACAGAGAGGCCGTCGCCCGATGGCAGTGATGGTCTAGGACCGACCCAGAGGCTCTTGGACGATGGTCGATCAGCGGCTCTGGCAATCGAATCTGGTCGCGTTCAGCTTGCAAGTCTTTCGGCCCTGGAACCCACTCTGACCGCCGGGCAATCGTCCATCGATGCCCACAGGGTCCGCCACGGCGCTCTTTCCAACAATCTCAATGTTACCCAGAACCAAACGCGATCCTCCTCGATGGTTTCCGGAGCCAGCTCGGTGCTCCTTGAAGAGGACTACAATGACTTGGCCGTTGGAGCGCCCGCCAGCCTTGCGGATCTTGCGGCGACCCCACTACCATCCGTCATCACGGACGACGTGACACCACAGCCGTGGCATCCGAGCGGTTTTCATGAGGATGAGTTTCCTTCTCAGGCAACATCTGCTAGACATGCTCTCCCGTGGCAGGTCGAGCAAGCTGGCCAAGACGTGTTTGCCGGTGAAAGTCAGAATGACTTGGTGCATTCACCATCATCTACCGAGCTCCTGGAAACCAATAACATGAAATCGAGCATTATCAAGAGTATCAGAACATTAGAGGTGCGTGGGTAGCGGGACCCATCCAGCCAGTGACTGATCTTCGAAGGAGATTTTGACCAAGACGCCGTTTCCGTCTCAACCACGTTTCTCCGTTCCGGATGGCGCTGTTCTCGCGGTGTACCGGAAGATGTTCTTTGCCGCTCTCAATGGACTCATCCCTTTCATTCCACGCCCCTTCATCATTCACCAAGATGTGCCAGGTATGTCATTCCTCCCGATGCCGTTGGATGTTGCTGCTGACGAAAGAAGCCATACAACTCTCCATTCTGGGAGCGGGGGCCACGTGTTGTGGCGACAGTGTCACCGGGAGGGTCATGCTGGGCGCCTCTAGAAGCCTTGTGTGGCGTCATGTAATTCTTTTCAAACATTTTGTCAAAACCTTGTCGTACTGACTTGGAGCAGCTGGAATTTCACGGCTCAGAGCGCCTCCCCCTTTGGCTGCTCAACACACTGCTTATCAACAATATCATCGGTCTTCCCGTCAGTGACCAGCCTGAAGCTGGTATGTCCGTTGGGGACTTGCACACTATCGTGGGGCTGGCGGCCCAAGTGGCCCCTCCCGCTTGCTGTTCCCATTTAATGCCCGCTCAGAATGTCCATGAAATGTGGCAACAGTTCATCTTGTACGAAGCAAAGACAAGGTGAGTCGACCTGACGGCCGTCCTTGACCCGCTACTTGCTCACTGGGTCATCTAGATCCATGCTCTGCGTTCTTATCATGGTGGGTTTGTGGTCAACAGTATACGGGCTTCCCCGAAGCACCCCACCATATGACATCGACAGCATCGAGCTGCCATGTTCCGAAGAGTTGTGGACGTCCAAGTCTGCTCAGCAGTGGAGAGCGCTGTCTCCAAAATTCAGAACTCGACCCCGGTTGCAGGAAAGACTTGATGCTCTTCTCGCCGGCAAAACACACCCGTGTGCTGGCTTCCCCGCGCTCTGTCTCATCGCTGGACTTCTGATATATGCCGATGAGCTCCGAAACAGCTCGGCAACTTCGGCGGAAGACTTGAATGAAAGTGTCAAACAGGCGGCACATGCATGGGCCGCCGGCTACTGTCCTGACTGGAAAGAAAACCTCTCAGCCACGGTCCTAGCCCTGACGACCGCCAACTACTTGCGCATGTCGCTCGTCACCAATCTGCGCGCAGCCATGGCTTGTTTTGTGCGTCGTGATTTCGACAGCATGCGTGAGAAGCTCCGCGAGGGAAATCTGCGGGATGCTGGACATGAAGCTCTGATGGGACTTCGCCATTGGCTGACATGTGCCAACCCCCGAATGAACATGACATTGTTGCCCTCCGGTAAGACGCCAATTGATCAGACCCAAAGACTCGACTCTGATTTTCTGATGACAGCAATCGTCGTGACTGAGTACTCTGTCACTTTGACCGACCGTCCTCGCTCGAGGGGGAGCGACCCGACGTGGTCTAGCATGCTTCGCAGCGCTCTTGACCTCCCCAGAAACAACAACCTCTGTCCTCGAGAAGTCTGGAGCTCGTGTCGCAGAACCATCGAGAAAAATACAAGTAGACCTCCAATTCTCCATATGTGGACGACTTCCTAACTCCTTGCTAGGCATGAAAAATTTAGTTCCGGCCATGGACGCCTACGCTGTCAATTTGCAGAATTCTTGTTGTTAGAATGTGATGTTGACTCAATCGCGCCCTACGATCAATGGTGTGGTGTTTGAATGTATCAAAAGGCGGCAGGATCCAAGATCTATTTGCAAGTTGAAGTTTCCAACTTTATGAACGCCTTCACGGTTGCCGACCGAAATGGCGCTCTCAAATGGGCTCCGTCCTCTTGGAGACAGGTTTATGAATGTCGGAAGCAGCTTCTAGCTCTTTTTGATGGCTCGCCTTGTTTATATGAAGGCTTCATAAGGTCCTAGATAGCGCTACAGTGGTTACCATCTCCGCGGTCTGATAGAAATTGGGCTAAGCCCATCTGGAGTCATTGCAAATGGACCGCACAAGAAGTAACAATACAAGATTGGGAAGTGAGGATCACGCAGCCATGGCCAAGGGTCAAAATAACCGGTGCATCGTCTCAGTTCACAAAGCTATACCCGTGATGTGGGATTCCCCACTGCAATATGCTGGACGTCCCCCAGGAACCCCAACTCCACAACTCCTCTTACCCCAACCCTCGTCAGATATTGGCTGCCGAGGGAGTCACATCACCGAGTGAATTTAGATTACCGAATGCATCCAAACAAAACTTCCATTCTGCTCCCGACTTCCATTGTACTATCTCGGCAGACTTTGAGAACCATCATGGGAATCATTCCGCAGGGAGTCATTACCGTAACGGGCTCTGCATCTGGTATGGCTGAAACCTCACACTCATGCATTGGCTAAGCGCCCATTCGCCTAACGACGTGAACAGGCATGGGCCGTGAGATTGCTCTGGCTTTTGCGAGAGAAGGCGTTGCCAGTTTGGTTCTTGGTGACGTTGACGAAGCCGGCCTTTCGGAGACCAAAAATCTTGTTGGTGAACAGACTCCTTCGGTCGAAGTAGTCACAACTCGGCTTGATGTTTCAGACGAAGCGAGTGTTCAAGCGTTCATTGCTCTCGCCGTCTCCAAGTTTGGCAGAATTGATTACGCAGTCAATGCCGCCGGTGTCGCTCCGCCCATGCTTACTGTCATGGACCCGCAGAAAGACGACTTATACAAATGTATCGCGGTCAACTCCAAGGGCGTGTGTTCTTCCAGGCTCTTACAATCTCGTGATATGCTGAAATGATCTAGGTTTTCCTCTGCTGCCGTGCCCTGGTCGAGCAAATGAAAAAGCAAACCCCCGGCAAGGGCCTTTCATGCCGCGGCTCCATCATCAACATAACTTCGCTGGCTGGCCATGGAGGGGCGTTTCAACACCTTCCCTCATACACTGGGTCAAAATCAGCCCCCGAAGGTTTGACGCGAGCCCTGGCTCAAGAGTTTGGACCTGAACAGATTCGAATCAATTCGGTGGCGCCAGGGTTCACATTGACACCCATGCTGAAGAAGCATGCGAAACCGGAAGACATGGAATACGTCGCTGGCATGACCCCTATGCGGAGGCTAGTCTTGCCTCAGGATATTGCCAATGCCTGTGTGTTGCTGTCCTCGCCGTTGGCTGGATTCATCACTGGCCAGTCATTGGCAGTGGATGGAGGGTTGTCTTTGGAACATTAACTATGATGGTAGGGTCTCGATCTCGTTGCAGATTTGAAACAATCATATTCGATCAAAGGCCGCAATTCTAAGATTGCCTAGTACAGAACTAGCAGTGACCACTTATCGATTAAAGTCAATATCTCATCGATATCCCGATTTACATTAATACCCTCCATCAGACATGCCGTAACATCCAACCTCCGTCGACTGGGAGGCAGTGACCCGTGATGCCAGAAGCATTGCGGCTCAACAGGAAGAGTACCGGGCCGACCACTTCAGAAACCTGACACAGCCGACCGGTTGGTATCTTTGTCAACTCAGAATCGGCAAGTAGAGGGTCATTTTTCTGTAACGACTCCAGGCTTCCCGGGCACACACAGTTGACCCGGATGCCCAATGCAGCACAGTCCAAAGCAGCAGCTCTGCTAAAGCCGACCACCCCATGTTGGCCTGATGCTTCCAGTGAAGTCCGACCCGTGGTAGCCAGTCCTAAAACAGAAGCGACATTGACGATGCTTCCGGAGGACGGTTTTTGTTGCATCATCTGCCTGACTTGATATTGTTGGTAGAAAAACAGCTATTTCACCAGTGAGAAAGCGTGGCGATGGACGAGGGCAGACAGGGCTCACTGGAACCATCGTCTTGCCTGCATAAGCGTCAAAGTCCTCCGCACTAGTCTCGAGGAAGGCCTGACGTTGGAATGCTTCATTGACGACATTGACAGCATAGTCGATCCTTCCAAAAGCCTCCACACATTGCTTCACTGCGGCGCCTATCTCTTCTTCCTCTCCGATTCCAAAGGCACAATACTGACAGTTGGCCTGGGGATGTTCTCGTTTTATATCTGCTGCCAGCTGAGCCAGTGTCGTCTCGTCCCGTGTGACATCAGCCAGGAAGACGGAGGAGCAGCCTTCTGAAGCGAGGGTTCGGGCCACTTCTTTGCCGATTTCTATCGCGAGTTAGCTGACCCTATCCTGCAACGTCGAGGAACGTTGATGCTCAGGATTGTCCGAATGATGGATACTGTATTGGACATACCACTAAGAGCGCCCGAGATGAACACTGAGCCAGTGAGCATGGTTGTGGACAGGATACAAGAGCCCAAATGGATTTACGAAGCTAGAGCCTTTTTCACTGTGAGAAATACTTCTGCTGCTGGTCGTGGTCTGAGGGGAATGTCGACCCCACAACCCCAATATCGCATTGTGCCGAAGGTTCGGTCTCGGTCTTGCGGAGATGTCTTTTCCGTGAATACGGGTTTGAAGTTGTCAGCGAAGTTGGCCTCCTATTGTCCAGTCTATTAACCGTGAATCTCCCTCACTTCGGGAATCAATGACCGTTGGTTCAGGAGCAGAATAATCATCAATCCATACTTGCCATCTCTTGGATTGCACGAACTGAATCGATTCGTGAACTACCTAATCAACATCTGCCAGTGCAGGCATTCCCACGCCAGTCACACCCTTTCCACGGTGGACACCATTTCCTTATCAGTCTTCTCGGTCTCATGGATATCCTTGTCATGCTCGATCTCGACAACCAAAACGTCTCCAAAAAGCTTGTTGATTTCTTCAAGCGTTAAGCCTTTAGTCTGTCGGAGGTTGTAATTAGTTCCAGTCGGCACCAAGTGGTATAGGAAGATGTGAGCACACTGCTTACCTCCGGACATAGGATCCAGAAAATCACAAAGAAGAATATATTGCAGGCAATGAAGACAATATCAAACCTCCATCCAATATGTTGGAGGGCAATCGGAGCAGTCTGGGTGAAACAAACCGTGATTTCATCCCGACAAATAAGGCGATGCTCATGCCCAGAGAGCGAATCTTGGTCGGAAGAACCTCTGCCGCGTATGCATAGGGGGTGGAGAGATAGGTCACGCCAAACGTGAAAATGAATATCATGACCATTGCTACGCCTGCATTGCCCCAGGCTGAACCGATCATCAGCGATTGACTGTCGACAAAGGCGGGCACACTCACCACTTTCACCAGTGGTGGTGAATCGCTCTGAAAATGCTGCAAACATCCCCAGCACCACAGTCATGGTGCCGAGGCCAGTGGGGAAAAGAAATTTGCGGCCGAACCAATCAATAGTCGAGATGTTGAGTATTCCTCCTGCCAGCAAGCAGATTTGGAACACTATGGCCATGAGCAGGATCTTTCTGGAATCGAAACCGAGACCGCCATAGAAGACAGAGTAAAGCGCATTAGGCTTATATTGCCCCCGGAACGATGGTCTTACCTGAAAAACTTGGACTGTAGTAGCACCACTGGTCTGTGTAGAGGTCATGGCGCAGATGGCCAGGAAAGTCCGCTTCAGTTCACTCTTGTTGGACCAGAGATGCGTCCATGAAGCCTGTTTCTTCTCCTCCATTTCGAGCTGAACTTGAGCTGAAATCTGTAGATACTCCTGCTCCCAAAACAAGTGATCTCTATTATCGTCATGTAGGCGTTGGAGGACCGCTTTCGCCTCTTCATTCCGTCCTTTCATCACCACTGTTTGCATAGGTCAGCAAAGAGTGTCATCAACCTCCTAATGTCCAGGAGTCGATAAGCAAACTTACGCCACCTTGAAGAGAATGGAGAGGAAATAGACACCAAACATCATGGCCACTGCCGGCACGATCTGGATCGCAATTGGGACGCGCCTGATGAGGACGGTTTGTTAGTAGAGACTGAGAACCAGAGAAAGATCCTCACCACTGAATGCTCATATTGTGGGCAAAATTACCCGCGAATCCCACCAGCGAAGCGAGGAGACCGGCCACCGAGAGAGACATGTTCTGAAAAGCGACCATGCGGCCACGGACCGCGGGTGGAGCTATTTCAGATTGGTATATGGCGACAGTGGTCAACATGATGCCAGAAGAAACACCGGCCAGCACACGGCCAGCAAAGAAGAGACCAATCTCGTGGGCAGCAACCTGGAAAATCGCTCCGATGAGGCCGAGGATCCCTCCAAAGAGGAGCGTATATACCGGTCCGCAATCATACGAACCAAAATCAGGCCCACTTCGACGCCGCCATAGTAACTGGATCCTATGGCACTTTATCGCGTCAAGAATGATCCATGTTCGGGATATTATATAATGTTCTGCACCCCATGACCTTTGCAGAAGGTTTGAAGTATTCCTGAAAGCCTGGTTGAGCGAACCTGCCACATTCTTGAATCAATATGAACCCTAAGGGCCACGAAAAGAACTCAGATTTCATGCTGGCAAATGTTTGAATCTCTGTGTGAAGGTAGTGTCAGGGTCGAAAGAACATACGTGGACGCTATGATCGCACTGTCGTAGCCATCGAGACAGCTGCCAGAGGCTGCAATGGCTGCGCACCTCCAGTTATAGAGTTTACCCATGACTCTAATTTTGATCAGAAGATTCCTGCTGGTGATATTGTGATAGTATCAAAGGAGTCGCAATGCGTGGCATTGAGGGAAAGGTTCAGTAGAAAAATACTGGTTTCGATGGCTGCAATGAGGTAGGAGGAGAAGCCAGTAGCACCCCATGGGGTGGCGGAGATGATATCTCGAAGATCCAGGTTCGAAAAAATGGGGAATTACCGGCTGGTGGTACCCCCGCAACATGCCCCTTTGGCTATTCCCTCATGGGGGAGCCAATCTCTTCACAGTAACTGAGGTCAGCAATCCCAGTAACCCTGTCACCTCAGATTATATCTCGACGATGATGGAGATGATGTCGGTTGATTGATTCTATCTAAGATGCTGCCTACGGTGGTGTTATAAGAGTGCCGGAGGCTAAGCGCCCACAGAGTGAATACACTGCCTGTGTTCCCAACATATGATCACAAGACGGAACGACTGGCCTTGTTGTGCTTAGAAGGTTTCCTTGTCGTGGACATAGAAATCTCTTTTAATCACCAACCTCCAGGCTACAACAGTGTGAGCCCGAACGGAAATCGATACTTCAAATATAGCTGTCGCCTTTGAGAAGCGAATGCAAGGGAGTATCTGATGCACTGGGCAATATGAGTTTGGTTGATTATTGCTAAGATGCTGCCTACGGTGGTGGTGTAGGTGTACTGGAGGCTGAGCGCTTGGAGAGAAGACACTGCCAGTATCAAGAAGAAATCATGAACTGTTTGCTTGAACAAGCAACAAAGGAAACCGACATGTTGAAACTCGGCCGCCTCAACATCCGAGACCACATGTTACTAGGTTGTGACCTATTCTATCCGGTGCTAGAGTTTGTGGTTATCTGAGGCACACTGAAGCAAGGTCGCCTGACAGCCTCGCCGGCCTTAGACCAGGCAAACTCAGTTAGCTACGTGAGAGTCCTGTGGAATAGGCACAAGCGGAGATATTCACTCTTCTTTATGCACGTGGTCAACGTTTGGACTGGAAGACATGGCAAGCACACAAAGTCCAACTCCTCCCGTACAACAAACTGGAAAAGCCAAACTCTTCCAGGAGGCCTTGACGACAATGCGCAATATGTAGACATTTCCTCCGTTTGGGAATCTCCCGTCTTCGATCATCACCTCTACACTCCAGTTTCATCCCTCATGGCTGAAAAGACTGGGTTCAGCGTGGTGCTATTCGCACTCCAAGCATTGACAATATGCGGTAGCCAAAAATCATTACAGATTGCTTCACGTCAGTCGGCTTGAGAACAACCCAGAATCTGTGACCCAGGTGACGTATTCGAGGTTGCGCATGCTGTGGTGTGGCGTGCAATCTTGTGGTACCAATGTCCTGGCGACTTCACAGCCAGGCACCAAGATTGTATTCCCATGTGTTGTTTTGCGGACGACCACATAGACTTGGATGACCTGGGTGATATTAGAACCGACATGGTACTGTAAAGAGATTCACCTCGAACGCCCCGACGCTGAAAGGACTCAAGCGTGTAAAGATGGTCCTCTCATCCTGTAAACACGTCCAGACGGAGCCAAAGAATGAGGTCCCGCTGAAGAGGACCTGGCATGCAATGATGCCTAATTCTAGATAGGACATGTAGCCTTCTCGTAGATGTAAAAACCTATCACGCTCAAAGAACAATATCAGGTTGAAGAAGGCAGAGCAGAAGAAACAATTGGAGAGCACGCTCGATACAAGCAGCACTGTCATCGTGGCTCTTACTGACCTGCAGAATGAGGACAACCGGTGAGAACATGAGGCAACCGCTAGGGTTGCAGCATTGTACATGTGGCATATGGAGGACCACTGGACGGTTTATTCCTTGTCTCGGCTGACAAAAATCAACCTGTACCGGTCTGTACCGGCCTCTAGATCCATCCTATGCCGCTGTCTACCCACCCTCCCTCCTCTCACGCGCTCATCGTGACCAGCAGGCATTCCATAGCCGTGCTATTCTAAACGTGGCTCAGATTATGAACAGGTCCTGGACCGCTTGCCGGGGCGGCAACGACCTTCCGCTGAGACAATGAAGTAGATATAGCGACGGATGCTGACGGTCAACAGGACCCTCTACCAGCAGAGCTGCTGCAGACTCTCAATCCTCCAAGTCTACCGCCATCAAAGCTACACCTCGAGATCGGGGCCCGTGTGATCTCGATCCAAAGGAAGGCCTCTGCAACAGCACCCGTCTCGGTCACAACTCTATTGAAGCTCGAATCCTGTGTGATAGCGCTGATGGTCAGTAAAGGGTCATCGCCGCATCAAACTGTCTTCAATGGAAGGCGAGTTGCCTTGTGGTGACGAGGAAGCAGTTCCCACTCGGTTTATGCTTCGCGATGACCATTAACAAGTCCCCAGGCCAGTCATTCCGTTATGTGGGTGTGTAGATATGCGAATCCCGCCCTTCACACATGGCCAACTGTATGTGGCACTGTCCCGGGTGACTGATAGGGCGAATTCATCGCTCCCTACTGCCCTAACCGAGGGTACCACGACAGAAATCATCATTTATCCTGTATTACTTCGGTGTTGATTCTAGAATTAATAGGGTACATAGAGTACCAAACCAACGTCTTAGAACTGTGTATAGAAGAGCCCTATGGTCGCGGCATCTGTAGGATGATCGACCTGCTCAGCTTCACCCGGTGGGTAAACCTGAGACACACTTTGAGCTCTTGGCCCCGTGACAAACACCTCGCCCTGGCCGGTTTGCTTGTTAGTTGATTACCTCACTTGACCTATAAATAGGGTGGATCTACCAGTAGACCAAGTGACAGGAGGCACAACTGTTATTTGTCAAAGCATCCGACTGGGAGTCCGCTGACACGATTATTTCATTGGCCAGCACAATCTGGGATTATCAGCCTTATTACTGCACCTCGGCGCTTGTATCTGGACTGGAATTAGTGTCCCCACAGCTTGTTTCCAGCTTTGATGCTGAGCCCAAAATACTCGACTCGTACCCGTCCCAAATTGCGGTCACAATCTCGTATAATGTATTTACCACCAGTGGAAATGATCGGCTCTCTCCCCAATACTCGCCCAGGAATCAAAGTCCGCAGAGTCAGCCTTAGCTTGGCCATCTTATCGCCTCGGGGTCAGGATAGTTCAGCTCCGCCACGGACCCTCCATTGAGCGTCACTGGCATATAAAGCACCCTCGAAGACATTTCTGAGAGATTTTTTTTTTCAAGACCAACATCCTCTCTTTGTCTTCATTCCGATTTCTCTATCGCATCCCTATTCTCAAAACGATACCTTCAGGCCGGCGCAACCATTCCAGATCATTACTCACAATGTCGACTTTTCTTAACCTCTTTAAGCGGCGAAAAGTGCCACTTGCCTGTGTGATGTCGATGGATCAAGGACATACTCATACACCGGCATGCTTCGTCGACATAATGCCATTATCCGTCGTCGAACTTTTTCAATCGCAGGGCTACAAGTCTTGTCTACCAGTGCTGCCTTCAATTCACGATGCCACCAACAACCCGAATCTATTGCTTCTCACTTACGATGTTACCTCCTGGAACGCCTCCAGTGGATGGGACGATACATTCGCATCGACACAATGGGACTCGAGGCAGCGCCAGTATCTCACCAAATGGGGACGCACCGAACTCTTCACTCCTCAAGTCGTGGTGGATGGTGTTTCTGACGCCATTGGCACAGACATAAATCAAGCCATCACGAAAGCAATGACACTGAGAAATGGTATGACCTGGGTTGTCGGGATTGACCGAGTTGGCAATGAGCTGAGATTGGCGTCCGAGATGGTTGAAGCAGACATGACCTATGATGTTGTTATCGTGAAGTATGACCCAATGCTTCAGACCATCAAGGTAGGAAAAGGACCGAACAAGGGAAAGAAGGTGCCACACCGCAATATCGTCAAGGAGTTGATGAAGATCGGGGAATGGAAAGGAGGCGTGGCAGCCATCCCGTTGCCAAACATCGAGGCGGATGGCTACCAGCGGGTTGCCCTGGTGCAAGGCGGCGTTGGTGGTCCGATCATGGCTGCTTTGAAACTTTGATGAGAGCGATCGTTCTGTTTTAGCAAGTACCACAACTGAGAGATTTCTGAGAGCTGGTTCGCCTGTGTGTCGAAAGTGAATTCGCCATCCTGACTTGACTGCCCCAAACTAGTTTTTCTCAGGCCTCTTCAACCCGAGATAGAAGTAAACGGAACAATCCACTGTGACAAGAGGTTCGTGCCCTCTTGTCTCAGCTCTCACATGTAGGGGCACCGGGTATTGAAGGCCTGATCGTACCTATCACGATCCTTCTGGTGCACTCCGTAACCCATCCTCATATGCATATCGACGGCCTGCCCGATCTTATATGCGAAACTGTCTCTTGTTCCTGATCCTCAAGCTTCTGCCTTTCATGTTGGACGCTCTCAGACGGTTAGCGGAGGCAAGCAGTGATCAGTCAGGCACGGTGAACATCTCTGTTAGCCCACAATCTGGAGAACTGCATACAAGACCGCACGCCTGGCTTCTCGACTCCTCAGGGCGTGGGCGACAGGTACATAAACAGCTTTGCTTTTCTCCTCTTTTCCCAAAAGTCACCGAGATCTGAAAGTTTTCACACGCCCGAGCTGATAGCATTGACGCCAGCAGTTGCAACCGTGACATCTTGATCGGAGGATCCTCCGCTCACCCCAATTGCACCAATGAAGAATCCATCCACAAATATGGGCAAGCCTCCTCCAAACACAACCAAGCCCCCATTTGTCTCTTCAATACCATAGAAAGGACCGCCGGGCTGAGAGCTATTGTAAAGTGCAGCGGAAGTAAAAGCGCCGTTGAATCCAGCCACAGTCTTGGCCTTCTTGGTAGCGATGTCAAAGCTTGCCGGGAACGCGTTGTCCATTTTAAGGAACGCAACAAGAGAACCGGATGGATCGACGATGGCAATGTTTTCGGCAACAGAGATGCTTGCGGCTTTCGAAGCAGCCACGGAAATGGCCCTCTGGGCTTGGATTTGGTTGATGATGTGACGTTGGCCTGGAGTTGAACCAAGGAAGTTGTTCGTTATCTGGTTCTGCGCCCAGCAGACGATGGGGAGAAGGAAGAGAGAACTAATGACGAACCGCATTGTGCTGATGGAAACGAGCTATTGAAGAAGTAGACTGTCGAACGCTCCTGATCAACGACAGGAAGGGAGCGCTCTAGTCACCGTTTATATGCCATTTCCTGGACACGGCGACAATACCACTGCAGGAATTTTAGTTGGTCATCAAAGCCCCCACCTTGGGAAACTGTCACAATCTCGATATAAAAGGAGGAATCCATGCAGTCCTTTTGTCAACACCAAGACTCAGCCTCAAACGGCCGGGGACCTTGCAGGTCGCGTTCGCAAATTACTTCTTCGTACGAGTATGCGAGTTGTTGCCAATTAATTAGTCCTCGTCGAGTGGCCCCACTAAGAATTGGCTTCAGCCGACTCCCAGTCCTCGACCTTTCCATAAGGCGACTCCCTAATTTCGCTGACGAACTAGCTGGCAACGCGGATGTGAGCATTGTCCGTAAGGATACCATTGGACTTGTTCATCTATGATTGGTGAGGTCTCAATCATCCGTAACTTAACTCGTGATAGTGGACGCGGCGTTCTCGAAATAATATCCACATGGACGGCAACACCGATCAGCCTCGAGGTGCAGCCGTCGCGGCTGTTTCGGGCGCTTGGGAAGCTGAAGTATTGGTGATTTTAACGAATGAACGCTTCTAGATGGATGAACGGTGAGGAGCGTTGAGAGGTCTACTCTTCCAACTCATGCACGTCGTCCAATATCTCCGGATTGGGAATGGTTCATTCCTTGGCAACCCAGCCACTGCGAAACATTGGCAGCCTCAATTCCAGCCACTTCTGCTCTCTCGATGCGGAAATGGTTACTCGAATTATTCAACGCTCGAAGCTACGGACAATTTCCCAAGGCCCTGTCCTGCCTCCGATTGAGCGGTTCTTCGCCCCCAATTTTGTCAGGCAGCACTTGCCGAGAAATTGGAAATTTAGCGGCTGGGGACTTATTCAAGGATGGGGCAGAACAAAAGGTATGACGTTGAAAATCCCCGCATATTATCGATGTCGCATACGAGGCTCTCTGCTATTAGATTTTCCAAGTCATTCATGACCGGTATGCACCTGGTGCCCGAGTCATAATGTCAGCAACTGTCTCAGCCCAATCCTGTACAGCTGTGACACCATATCACGATTGAGCAGACCCGGCAGTCGCCCAAAGCTCCCCGTACTTGATACTTTATTCCATGTTATGGAGTCACCAATTTTGGCCAAAATAATCACAAGGCACCATTTGCAGTGAAGATCACAATTGCACTCGTACTGGAAAAACGTAGCGTGCTGAATTTGGTCCATATTGGGACAATTTGGGCCATCTTGGTATATTTTGGGACAATTTGGGACAATTTTGGCAAAATGTAGATTGGCCCAGTGAACTTTATTTACTTTCTCGGCTGATAATTGAAACCTCAACCTGTCCGTCCAGGGCCCTGGTTTACAACTTAGAGCGCAGTCGATTGAGCCCGTCCAACGGTTCCACGATCAACTGCTTTAGGCCAGCTTCCCGCAAGTGTTGACATCTGGTATTTCAGCACATTATTTTCGACGGAGGAGATAGGATCAAGGCTGCACCCTTGGAGCCATTGCACGGGACACTTTGGGAAATGGGTAAGACCCAAATCCAAACACATTGTCTCCCGTTCCATACCCTCGTGTCACCTCACTCGTATCCAACATACCTCTGATCCAGTCCAAGTAGGGTCGTTCATCTTCCAAGACTCTGCGGGCGAGGCTAACCGGGAGCAGCCAGAAGAGAGCAGCATCGCTGTTTCGTCGGAAATTGAGGAGCTGGAACTCAAATACACGACAGATTTCCACGGCCGGGTCCAACAGTGAATTCGCCTCGCCGGGCAAATGGAGCGGAGACGGAGACAGGCCCATGGCGCGATGTCCTTGGTCAGGTGGCGGCTGTAACGTCCAGAGCAGTCCGAGGAGACACAACAAGACGGCATTATACAAGGCAATCTCAGTGGCTTTTGTGAAGGAGGAAAACCACAGAACCTTGCGAAAGACCCGAGCCTTTGCCAGGAGCTGTGGCGAGGCGACCCGCTGGGGTTCCATCTCCCACGAGACATCGGGATTCAGCGTTTGCCACTTCCATCGCCACTGATAAAGATGATCAAGTTGTCGCATGGTCCGAAAGATCAGGTCTTGTCGGCCCGTCTCGGACGGAGAACGTTCGAGCTGCAACTGGTCTTCCAGGAATCCGGGGATTTTGACGAGGAAATCCACCAGTTCGTTTTGCGGGCTCTTTTGAGGAGGATCACAAGCCGCCCAGGGTTCGGTCAGCCACACATCCTGTTCCAAGAAAGTTCGGCTTTTGGTGATGAGTGCGATCGTCGTCTAAGCCGGGTTAGCCAGCGCCCGCGATGACTATTGCCACGTACCAGGGTCGCCCTGCAAGACTCAAAGGCACACCTCCGCAGGGCGGACTGGAAGCTTTGAGGGCCACAAAACTGAATCAACTTCAGCAGTCCCTGGACGTGGAAAAAGGACGCTAGGTTGTCCTTGGTCATAGTCTGAGGACGATCCGTCAGTTTGGCTTTGCCGACAAGCATATCTCGCTTACAGAATGCATCAACAAGATCATGATGGGCACGAGCATCACTTCGCTGCCAGGCCGCTCCGCCGCGGCCACCCGTGACGAAAGCGTGCGGACAGTTTTGGCATAGTGGATCGCTCCGCGAATCTCGACGTCTTGCTGATGATGGTGCTTTCCGAAGACGGTTTTTGAGAAGGCCTGGCATGCTTCATACGACAAGAGATCCATTTTGCCTCGGGCCGACATTTGCAGCCAGGGGGTACCATAACTACTCCAAATGAAATTGTCGAACAGATATGCAAACTCAATGTCCTGTTCGAATGCCACCAAACTCAATTCTCGCGGCACTGACAAGGTCCTGCCGTCACTGGGGCCAGACGTGGAAGATGGTGGTGGTGGCGGTGGCGCCAATGATGTCGCGTACTTTTGGCCATCTGCACGACTCGACCTGTTCAAGTCTGGCTCTGGTTGGCGCCCAAAATTGTGGAAGCGTAGCTCGAGCTTGCGCTCGTAGCCCGCACAAGCGTATCCAGCTTTCTGGCACCGGTTACAGGAAGGCCTGGCCTCATCTGCGACCATCAATGAGCCATTTGACTACAAGTGGCCCTCGAAGCCGCACTTACCACACTTCACCCTCCGCTTCAGACAAGTATGGCACCCTTTACTGCGTCCAGGAACTCCGACCATCTTCCAGACAAGAGCACATCTGCACCTCGCACATTCCTGCCACTCTGGGCGACCAGCTCTTTATACCTATGGCTTAGGCAGCCAAGCGCCGCTGTGCCCGAGACGTCTTGTTGTGTCACCACTTCTCGCATCAAGCTTCGCGCCGAGACGAAGCCGATTAACTGTCAGCCGTTCCACTAGTGATTCTATCTTGGGCTAGACGCATGAGGCTATGTAGTCAGCTCCGTCCAAGCCCGCAATGCCAGGGCTTTTCATGCACGTCGCCCCATGCTTCTGGATTCGGAATAGAGCCGTCTTGGCTATCTTGGACCTCTCCATAGACTTCATTCATGACTGGCCCACATTGCGCAAAGCTTTTGAGGCTGAAACCTCAAGAATTTGCTATCCTTCGGTGGGTATTTGACACCTTGCAGTCAAAGGCCCTAGCCCCCAGCATCGCAACGAAAGGACACCGGCCTTTACGATTCCTGAGGAGCGGTTTGGTCCCCGTTCACCAATCACATAATCAGCGTCGGTGGTAACGGAGTGGTTAACTTCGCATAGGGCCCGACGAAGGATTTTTCGCTGATCTCATCTCAACCGCCGGCAATTTGAATTCCTGCTGAGCGTCGTCCTCTGAACCTAACTCGGACAGAGAATGCGAGCTGAAATGGACCGCATGGTGGGGAGAGAACAGGCGGTGATGCGGTCATGCTCACCTCGGGCGGCTCGGAGCAAGAACAGCAGTCGGAAGACAGCCTTATTCTCTCAAGTCCAGGACGACATATATAAAGAGACGAGCATTCGTCTTCACTTGACGTTCTCTTCTCATCCACTTGAGCACCCTCGAACGGAGTCCATTCGCTTCTAAACAGGGCACATTATCATCGCCATCTTGACTTGGTCGCGGCCGGTCACATCGACATGCATGCAAGACGATTCCTTTCAGCCGGCGCGATCATCGCGTGTGGCCTTGAAGCTGTGCCGGGATCGTGTACGTGCCCAGCAGGCACGGTCTCTACGCTGACCCAACCATACTACCCGCCAACTGCCGACTGCGTCGAATACACGATCCCGGTGCCGATCGAGTTCGACAGTGTGGTTTTCAACTTCACCCAATGGGATGACGATTATGCGTTGGAGGACTTCCTCGCCGTGGCCACGACGAGAGCGAGTGCCAATCTCCCGCCCCTCATTGCAAGCACCGGCACTGAACAGGCAACGTACAATATCGCCGCATCATTTTGCACGCCCAAACAGAGCAGCGGAGGGGAAAAGACTGTCATTCTGGCCACACATGGCATCGGACTTGCTCGAGCGCATTGGTGTGAACCCTTCCGCCCGAGCGAGATGGCGCCGGACAGATTGTCTAATTACCGTCTAGGAACTCTCCATATCGGCCCGAAGAGTACAACTTTGTCCAGCACGCCATCTCACAAGGATATTCTGTCTTCTTTTATGACCGTCTGGGCACTGGCGAATCTGACAAGTGAGCCCGGCGCGCCACAAGGACATCATCGGACGCTGACGTTGTGGCAGAGTCTCGGGATACACGAATCAGATCAACACACAGATTGCTCTTCTACAGCAGCTGTCGAGTATTGTCCGGTCTGGTAACCACACGGGAAGCGTCGGCCAGCCCTCTAAGCTGGTTCTGGCGGGCTTCTCGTTTGGTTCGTACGTCACCCACTTTAGTGTGGCAGCCAAACCTGAAATCGCCGATGCCGTTATCTTGACCGGCATTGGACTGAACAGCTCCGGACTGAATGCTAACGGCCTTGTCCGTTCATTTGTTCCACGTATTGCTTCCGCTCAGGATGGGCTTCGCTTCGGTGCGCTGGATAACGGATACCTGACCTGGGTAGATAGGTTTGCGCAAATCAACACGTAAGGCGCACCGGCCGTCTCTGCACCCAGCTAGAGGCCCAACGTACTGACCCGAGGCACAGCTACTTCGAACGGCCATTCTACGACGCCCCGACGGCCGAATTCACCGAGGCCAACAAGCAGGCGTTTGCCATTGGCGAGTTTCTCACCCTTTTTTCTGGCAATGGTGGCAACTTCGACGCCAGCAACTTCACCGGACCCGCCTTGGTATGGCCCGTGGCCTGACGTGTGCATCGGAACTGACGGAGTTGGCAGGCCATTGCCGGGATTGATGACTACATCGTGTGCGACGGCGACTGCGAGGGCATCTATGACGAGCCGGCCAGCACATACTACCGGAACGCGAAGCCCTTCGTGCCATATCTACATCCGAACGCGAGCCACAACTTTTTCTTCCACCACAATGCCACCGGGGCATATGGAGTCATCACGGATTTCTTACAGAAGAATGGATTCTGAGATGGGCCCTAGTCGGGCTCGGCCGGGTTGGACGGACGTGGAGAAAACATCAGGCTGGGTCTGATGAGGTCGTGGTAATCGTAGGAATAGTAGGGGTGCTTGCAGCAGGAAGAATCGAATATCTTTCTTTTCTAGTCACACTTGGCAGCAAAAGGGAAGGAAAATCTGCGCCCAACTCACCTCGACCCTCACCCCGACGCCGCCGCTTTTAACCACCCCATCTCGCGGTCGCGCGAGCGCTCATCCTCGACTCACCTCGTCCTCACCCTCTCACCCACCCTTTGAGCGACGGTGCACTTTGTCCTGTGGGACCATGTCCCAGCCCAGAACCAGGATCCAAAAATGGCGACGGCGTCGATTCGGCCGTCGTCCATTCCAATCCAGCGTTTGACCCGCTCCTACCTCAGGACCTCCAGGTACAAGAATGGCCTCTTCCCCCTCAGAGGTGGAGTGGCGGGGACGTGAGCGGCCAACTTCAAAGAGCCAGAGGGCGGTACGGACGGCCAGGAGATGTTCAGTGACGTGAGGAGAGCGACATGCTCGAGGGCTCTTCAGCCGGCGGCTCCACACCATCCGACGGCAGCTGGGCAAGAAAGTTGACGGTACGTCTTCCTTCCCCTTTCCTCCCCGCTCCTGAAACCTGGCATACCCGCCTTCGTCCTGTGCGATCTGAAATCCCGGTACTCAGAGGTGTTATACTGATTCCGGCCAGAGAGTTACACGGCCGTCCAGCGCTCCCAGCACCTCATACAAACCGACCCGAATGTCTTCGGCACCTATTATATGGCAAATTGCTCATCCGTTGACCGCCAGGGTGCTTTTCTGGGCGAGCCCAGAGATCACAGGCACATCGATTATTTCCAGAGCCTAGAGAAGTTCCGTGAAGCCGGGCTGCCGTGTGAACTTCCTATTCGCATCGAGAAAACCTTGCGCCACGATCCGCGCCTCTGTCACCTTCAAAGCGAGGTGGACAGGCTCGAGCGTGAGGAGGGCCAGACGTCCCCCGCCGTGGAGGCTACAAGAGAAGTAGAGCGCTTCCGCAAGACTCTCAAAAGGACCACTCTTTACCGTTATCAGCGGGAATGGGTTAAGGATCGCCGCAAGTGGAAAATCCTCAGCCGGGGGAGGGAGCAACCGAGTGATGATGACAAAGCCGACCTTGCACAGTGCCTGTTTCTCCTCATTCCTAGGCCGTCTCGCTCAAGCCATGGCTGAAGACGAGCCCTTGCCACGGAACCGCATGTGGCTTGCCATCCACGACTTGTATTTGTTGTGTACTCGGGACCTCACGGTCCTCTACCTTGCAGGGCTTGAGCCGCGAGACGGCTGCTGCCCGGTGAAGAGCTGTCGGCAGCAAATGAATATGTCAGTTTGCCTCTTGAGTTTTTTTCTGAAGCTTCGAATTTGACAGAGAAGTAGCCTTCCCAAAGCGCGGCGCAACCAACACATTCTTGCTGCGGAGCCTGAACTACTCATCCATACATAGGACGAGACAGAGAAACTCATTGACTAGACTCAATGCAATAGCTCTTTGGACAGTCAATCCGTGCACGGTCGACACCTAGGCAACGGAGAAGGGATTCCAGAACAGTCGATCCTTCGAGACAAGCGGCGTCACGGTTCTAATTGTCTAGCAGAGAACGGTGCAGATAGCCGTAGTCTCAGGTATGGAGAGGTTGTCATGTTGACCATTGGAGAAGGGGGAAGTCGGATTTCAGAGAGATTCCACCTTGTGATTTAGATAAGAGAGTTCTCAGAAGATACTTCCTACTATGATCTCAACCCTCTCTGCCTGCCTAACCTACCACTGCAGCTGGCCTGGGAAGGCCTGGAGTCGCCCTTCATTTGGACTCAGGATCCACAATTTCAACATTCCGAGTTTCAAGCTTGCCGGAGATACTCATGCGCTGAGCTTCGCCATGGATATCAGCTACGATATCATGTGTCTCTTGGTCAACATGGATGTCCCGGAGGTACACTATCACCTCGTCCTTGTCACCGAAGATCTCGGCCATCTCCTCCAGGGGCAGTCCTTTGGTTTCGGGGATGCAGAACCACATCCACACCCAGCCCACGACACCGACAACAATAAAGACCTGCCATGAGAAAGGTCATAATGTCAGTTCATATATTTAGGTAAAAAGCTCAAGCGCTAGTGGGAGATATAAGAACGTATCTTACCAGGAAATATCTCCAGCCGATGTTTGCGAACGCGGTTGCCGTGACCTGAAGATAGACAAGATCGGTGAGGACAAAGACGAGCCAGATGAGTGCTACTCCCTTGGCCCGGGTGTGGTTGGGCCATATTTCGGCAAAAAAGACAAAACCGGAGACATCAATTCCCGACGTGTATACCGCCTCGAAGAGGAAGAGCGCCATCACTCCAGCACCCAAGCCAACTTTATTAGTACCATCGGCATATTTGGCCACGGTGGCAGCTTCGATCGCCATACATATGACGCAACTTCCGACCGCGAACAGCATGATCGGCCGTCGGCCAATTCTATCCAACAAAAGAGCACCGATAAGGTTTCCAAAGATACTGACTATCACAGCAGAGTCAGAATGGGGATCACTGAACTTTCCAGCTGATGATGTGTGAGACTTACTGGAGACCCAGCCGGCCTGTAAAATAAGCTGATCTTTGCCTCCAAAGCCCAGAGCGCCGTAAAAGGTGGGTCCCTATTCAGTCAGAATCTTTGGGTTGCCGCTGTATGTGGTATATACATACATAGTTATTGATCACCAAATCTCCCATGCTCTGACCAACAAAAGCAAATCCCATTCCCACCATAAGTCGTTTTCGGTTTGATGGCTTTCTGAAAAGTTCGAGCCATGAGGACCCGAGAGTTCGATCTAACTCTGCCTGCTTCCGCATCTGGAAAAATTCCTCGCGAGCAAAGTCCTGGCCAGTCTCACTGCCATCTGAGTGCAGAGAAGAAATCACTTGCCAGGCCTCGTCCGTCCGATTGTTCATCAGAAGGAAACGAGGAGACTCAGGAAGGAAATGGACCAGGACAAGCATGAGAATCGGCCAGACAACCGCTATGGCAAGAGGAGCACGCCACTGCACGGTCGTGTTGCTGGAATACGAGAACGCGAGGCCCATGTAAGCAGCGATGGAATAGCCAAAGCCACACATGACACCACTCAACCCCACGAAGAGGCCCCGCAGTTCAGGAGCCGCGACCTCCGCGGTGTAGATGGGTACTAGGGCGAGATTAGCCCAAACCACGGTGAAACAAGCAGGGCAGGATGTGGTAAGCATGATGTACATACGGACAACACAAAGTGAGTAAGCACCTGCACCAGCTAAGAACCGAAAAGCAATAAACATTCCAATATTTTGAGAGGCAGCGACCAGAGTTGAGCCAAAGATGGAGACGATCGAAGCGAAAACCACTCCGGCTCGGCGGCCCCATTTCTCCATCACGAAGATATTCGCCGCAATCCCACAGAATGCTCCCGCCTAAATATGCCATGAGAATATATTCCAACAGCAGCACTCCTCGCATGATTGACTTTCATACCTGGTAAACACCATTGGTAGCTCCGATTAGACCACCAGCCGTTTTTGGATCTTCCAGCCCCATATACTCGAGGAAGGCAGGAATTCCCAGGGTTGGGCCAATGATTTCTGACGGATAACCCCAGGCAATCTGGCCCATGGAAATAGCCAGACATGTCCAGAAATTCCGCCATTTGAACGGGCCTTTGGTGCCGAACACCATGGTGAAAGAGTAAAGCGAAGGCTGTAGGAGAGATGCCTTGTACTCAGTCCCTTTGCATCCGAAAGGCCAGGAACGACCAGGTCAGTCGTCCGTCTTAGCTCCTTCAAACATGAGAATAGAGCTTCACAATACAGAGCCCAGCGAGTATATAGCTCTATCTGAATCGAGAATTTCTGTAGCCATATGGGAGATTATCTCCGCTTTACGAATTAGGCGGCTTAGAACTCCCCTACAATAGTTAACCACGGACAACCCCAACCCCAGACCCCGCCAAAATGTGACGTAGTAGCTGTCTGGGCTGATCTCTCCGGACAATATCTACCGTTCGAAGCTGGCCAAGCAAATTGGCCGGTGGATTCCACTCTGGAGTTCATCGGTCTGTGAACCGAAGCTAGTACAGAGGGCCGCTGGAAGCACTGTCATGTGACAGCCTACCAACGGAAGAGGCAGGGTTCGAGTCGGACATAGACACTTTTGGCATCCGCCTTGCGCCATCTTCCTCTGACCGACCAATCATTGAACGAGGATATTTGAGCGAATCCATCTCACGCACGTTTCTCGGTTACTCGGCCCGTCATCACGGCGAATAAAGACCGTATCCCAAACAGGCCTGAAGTGTGCGCCGAGCGGCCAGTGCTCGGGAACGGATGCCGTCTGCCGTACGCCTTTCCACCCAAGTATGAATATTGAGATATCAGACTATTGGTACTCGTGCGTTGGTTGACAAGGAAATATCGTGCCGTGAGAGAGTCATTTGCTGTGAACAATAAACAAAAAGCAGGCAATATTCACCACTCATAGCCAAGTCTTTTTCCTTTATGTTCTAGGATAAAAGGCCGGGGCGATCAGTCCAAGAAGAGGATGGGCTTTCATGTATTAATTCGGATGGCCGAAGATAGGTGGATATTGTCAACAATGAGATGTTAGGGCCGGGTCCATACCAACATACATACACTGCAAGCTCTATATTGCAGTCACAAATATCTGAGTTCTTGGTCTTTTAGACGTGGTAGCCAAGGGGTTGAGAGCTTGCCTCAACATCATCTTTTATAACGCACCACTCATTTCATCCTCGTTATCGCTCTCAGCAGCCTATGGGGTTCAGGCTTGGTTCAGGCTGTATATTGGCAATCCCTAAAGTCAGGGATGTGTCGAGAACCCGCCAATAAAACCGTTAATCAGAAGAGTCCCGAGAACTCCTCTACTACCCGCCTGTAATCTTGCCGTTTTGGCGTTGTTGGTCATGGTGTGAGGGCGTCCTGGTAATTCGGTTTATCGCATCCTCAACCCGCTCAGCCTGCCCATTCACAGTCTACTCAGAATCGACACCGACGAATCAACACAGTCTAGGCAGGTGAAGTTTTCTCAACATATTCTTCAGACTTTGTTTCAAGTGTAACTGAAGCTGGGCGTTGAGATACATCTTCAAATCGATGTTGTAGCCTGGCCTGAACCTCACCCTTTGCAAAAATGTAATCGAGCTCTTCAAGAGTCTTGCCATTTGTCTATTGACGGTCATTGATTAATACGAGCATCAGAAGAATGGAGGCCACTTACCTCTGGCAAGAAGAAGTAGACGAATGGTATTCCCAGCACCAACATAATGCAAAAGAGAATATAGATTTTCCAGCCTGTATTGTCAATCGCTGAAGGTGTCATCTCGACAATGACCTGAAGAGAGCGATGGTCAGAATTTCCGCAGCGGATGAATTTCATAACTCACAAAGGTCCACAGCCACTCCGAGAAAGGTCCAATAGCGGCGCCGACGTGGCGGAGTTCGAGGGTGGTAATCTCCGGAGCGTATACCCATGGAATAGGATTCCAGGACATGCCGAATGAGATCTGATAGATGTAGAGCATCGCAAGCGCAAGTCTGCTGGACGCCGGCGTATTCACCGCAATGCCTATGGTGAACAAGATCATGGAAATGGAGAGGGCCACAGACCCTGCCAGCAGCGTCGGACGCCGGCCGTACTTGTCAATGAGGAAGATGGGTGGAATGGTGCCCAGCCAGAAAGCGATTTGGACGGTGCCGGCGACAAGGCTACTCGTGTCACGCGAGAAGCCGATGTTTTGCTCCAGAACGATGGTAACTAAAGCTGTCAGCAGCGTGCAGATTTGACTCATTATGCTTACCATAGAATGCAATGATATTAATCCCGGTGAATTGCTGCATCATCTGGATCATGAAGCAGAGAACCAGACGTCGGCCCTTTTTAATTTCGGTGCGGTCATAGAACAAGCTCTTCCAGTCGAATTTCTCCTGTTCATGCTCAAGCTTTATCGCTTCTGCCATCTCGTTGACAATCAGCTGAACCTCAGGATCGTCTTCAGAGGAGGACATAAGCCTCGCCAGAACAGATATGGATTCTGGAATCCGCCCTTGTACGTAAAGCCACCTGAGACCATAAGTCTTCGAAGCAACGAGCAGTGCTGGATGACTTACCTAGGAGTGTCTGGGAGGAAGGGAATGGTTGACATGGTAACAAGGGCAAAGACGATCTGGAAAGCAATGGGAAATCTCCAGACCACCTTGATACTCATTAGCAGCTTCTTGAGAAAACCTCAGAGGTCAGAGGTCAGAATCCATACCTCACCAGTCAAGTTTTTGACTGTGCCATAATCGAACCAGTACGCGAGAACGATGCCAAACTAAATCACCATGAGAGAGAGAGAGAGAACGTCAGTGCGCAGACTCACAATCACGATGCAGAGCTGCACAGCCACCATTCTGCCTCTGCGGTTGCTTCGGGCGGTTTCGGCAACGTAAACTGGGATAGTAGAAGTGTTCATGCCTTCACAAATAATCAGCAACCTGGAAGAGTCGCGGAAGATCATTCATTACCGTTACCAACACCAGAGATGAGACGTCCTGCAATGAGCTGGCCTGCGCTATATGTCGATGCCTGAATGATGGCTCCGACAATCATTACTGCACATCCCCAGAAAATGGTTCGCTTTCTGCCCAACTTGTTGCCCCATAATGCGGCTATAGTACAGCCAACAAGGCATCCGATCTGATAGAGTGCAACAATAGTGCCAAGATATCCCGCGCTCGGGTTTCCAATGGCATCAAGAAAGCTGGGTTGTGTCACCAGGCCTCCAAGCACACCCTGGTCGTAGCCGAATAAAAGATAACAACTAGCACTGCTAAGGGTAATGGCCCAGACAAGTCTACGACCTCGGAGATTTGCAAACATGGTCGGTAATGATGCTGGTCTCTGTCCAAAAGAACCTCGTATCGCAGATCAAGGTTTGGCCTGAACATTATATGGTGACACCGACAATCTGGGGATTCAATCACTCATCCCCGGAGTCCCACGTACTCCTCTCCGCATCATCTCAGCGGGATCTGAATCCCGTGGAACTGGACATTGAGTGGGTCTAATGGAGATATGTGTGATGGATTTTTTTGTTCTTCGAAATCCGTGATTGGTTCGTTCTAGCGAAAAGCTGGAATAGCAGCGAAAGCTAACAGTGACTATGCTAAGCTCGAACCTTCCATTGGCGGCCTCTCCCCGTGGCATTAGCCTTGTGGTATCTATTATCCGAGCGGGGATCCCCGGCAAAGATGATTCCGTCCCCACTGCGAACAACCGAAGCTTGAACGCGCTTTGATTTGACGAGTTGACAAATTGAAATGGTCTAGTGCTGCAGGTGCACATATTCTGCTGCACCACAGAGGCATCTCTAGCAGACCATTTGCCAAATTCGGTTCACATCAAGCATAATTTTTGTTTAGGGTTGGGAACAAGCAGCGGCTTTCCAGCATCTGACCTAGCACCTTCTGACTCAGAATTGGCGCTGCCCTCTGGAAACCCCGACTCGGCGTAAGAAGAGAATGTAAGGATTTTCCTTTTGGTCTGAAAGACTCAAAGTTGCCGTCCTAGTTGAAGTGTATGGTCAAACTGAATAACATTGATCGGTCTCTTTGGCAAAGAACCAGCTAAACGATATTCTGTCCACTAAGATGGCGTAGTTCTCTAGGCGGTGACCAGATCACACGCGAGAGAAGGTGTGGAAGAGTGTGGGCACATTATGTTCAACCCAGTCGGTCAACTGATTGCGAGTTAACTGGTTGGTGAACTGGTTGCTAAACTGGCTGGTCAAGCTTAGATCAGTCAACTGACTGGGTCAATTTGTCAAGCTTAGATCAGTCAACTGGCTGGGTCAACTGGTCGAGCTTAGATCAGGTCAACTGGTCACAGATCAGAGTCAACTGGCTGAAGGGTTATGCGAACTTCAGGTCACATGACTAAGCAACGGCTGTACCAGTCTAGATTATCTGGCGACCGGCAGGGTCAATTGACTGCTCAAAGATGGGTAGCAGCGACACGTACTGTAATAACCAACAGGACCGAGCACGGCGTACAAAAAGTCTTAGCACAACTTTGGCAGGGGTCGTCTAAACTTCTGAGGCGTTAATCTGAGACGCAATGGACGAGAATGATTTTGCCCTGATGAACCGGGTTGCCCGGTGAACAGCGCTACAGCGCGTTAAATGTCGCCATCAACGGTGTATATTGAGAGATATAGATGCCTTCATGAAATGGCCAGTTGACCCATCGTTCAAAGTCCAACACATTACCACTCATCTCGGTCATCTTGATCGAGCTGGACGACTAAATGGCCTTGGAAACTTACTCTGTATACAACTTGAATGGGCTAGGCCCACGGATGATCTCAACCGTGGTATTGACATCACCCGTCATGACAGGTCGCCCTGTTCAGTATCTCTTGACTGACTGCGATCCTCGGGCAGCCAATGTAAACGAATACTCGAACAAAGTCTATCCAAATGAACTATTCGAGATTATGGCATTAACTAGCCCGGTGTACGGCCCCTTAGCATGGAACCACCCGTCGGTGGACTTTGGTTGGCCCCCTGCAAGGTCGTGTTTCCATAGCAATGGCTGCTGCAGCAGTGGTCACTCCTCCATCCTAATTTGTTGCGTTGTAAACCGTCCTGATGATAAGATTAATCCGTAATCTGGAGAAGCCTAGAGAAGCCGGATTTAAGAGGATTTAAGCCAGATAAACTCATATGGTGGCCAATGTATGTAGCGGCGAACCATACTTCGTATTCTCTGGGACTTAATTGGCCAGTCAGTCTCCATATTGTTTGTAACATACTCTATTGGTGGCCGCTCGACGTGGCCGCTGACCATGTTTGTATTCTATTGGTGGTCAGCCAGTTTCACTCACGCCATCCATAGCTGACTCGGCGCGACAGGGCCAATCTGGTACAAGAATAGGAAATCAATCTCTCCAGACGGGACCTGATACGCCGAATTCCAGTCAGCTAGCTTTAGCTCCATGCATCGAAGTCATAACACCTGTCAAAATTAACAATTCTATGATGCCGTGCCACTATAATAGTCAACTTCTTTCCCAGCAAGCCCACGCCCATACAACTTCCTTTTTTGTTCACTTGACAAACCAACATGGTACAGAAATATGCCAAAGACCAACCATCAGGTTTCAACAATCACATCGAGAAGGTCGCCATCGTCGGGATATGTCCACATCTAAAGTCTAAAAGTCTTGCTAAAGCAATCAAGACAGTCTTAACGAGCAAAATAGGCCGGCGGCCAAGTGGGCAAGCACATCGCCGAAGAACTCCTCAAGACCGGCAAACATGTTGTAGCAGCAATCACTCGCCCCGGCAGTGAGAGCCAACTACCCGAGCGCATTGACGTTGTCACTGTCGACTACGACGACGATGAATCACTCGTCTCAGCCCTGGACGGTCAGCAATTCTTGGTCATCACCATGTCCGTCCTGGCTCCGCCTGACACCCACCACATGCTCGTCGTCGCTGCCGCGAAGGCCGGGGTCCCGTACGTTATGCCCAACTGCTACGGCACCGACCTTAAGAACACGTCCCTTGCCAAGGGGTGCTTGACCGGGGAGAGGATTCTTCATGCGATCGCCCACATCGAGAAGCAGGGAGTCAGCGCCTGCATCGTCATGGTCTGCAACTTCTGGTACGAATACAGCCTTCCGCAAAGACACGTACGGCTTCGATTTTCAGAATAAGAAGGCTACTTTCTTTGATGACGGCAAGACGCGTGTCAACACCAGCACCTGGCAGCAGTGCGGCCGTGCAGTGGCCGAGCTGCTAATGCTGAAGGAGCTGCCCGATGACGAGAGCGACACTTCCCTGACTCTGTCTCGTTGGATGAATAAGCCGCTCTACATCTCGAGCTTCCTGATTTCCCAACGCGACATGCTCGACAGCGTTAATCGCGTCATGGGAACGACAGAAAAAGACTGAAAGATCGAGTTCGAGCCCACCATTGTGCGCTATAGGAACGGAATTGAGGCAATGCAGAGGGGCGAGCGGTCGGGCCTCGCCAGGGCGTCATACTCTCGCGGTTTCTACCCCAACGGTGGTGGAGACTACGAGTCGATCAAGGGCTTGGACAATGACGCACTGAGTCTGCCGAAGGAGGACCTGGATGAGGCTACGAAGATGGCCATAGGCATGGTGGAGAGCGGTTGGGTCCCTTTCTTCTTGACCGCGCTTCGGAGACAACAATAGATGGTCTTGTGGTGGTCAGTCACCAGGTCTAGAGACAAATTCATGTCGGTCGTTGAAAGGTAGCTACACATTACCCCAGAATCGACTATATTAGACCTACATAACAATACATTTTCTTTGGGTTGGCCGTCTTCACTATTCTTGTAAGATGAATAGTTGTTTGTTCTTGGAGTCCGTAGGCTTGAGCACTCGCTCTCAGACCAGTGCTTCATTTACCCATAAGACGAAGTTGGGAAACTTTGCTACGACCGGCTGTTGTAATCTGTGTGTGATGGATACTCCCCATCCTAGAGCTGGGCATGATCTGAGGACTGGTCATCCTGCTCGTGCTCACACTGGTACCAGACCTGGGTGAGTAGTCCGCCAACGTTGGGCTTCTCAATTTATTCTCCCATCTGACCTCAACCTGGTCTTGAGTTCCACCCAGCCGTCTCCCATCATTCCAGACCTCGAACTTCAAATCTGCGGACCCGGGAATAATCTTGACATCGATCACTGCCAACTCGTGACGCCGCGACAAATTCCACCAATGTCCGTTCTTCACGATTCGCTTGGTATACCCGATGTTGGCTTCGACGATGCAGACAGTTCGGACTCCGGGACTGGACAGGGCCCGGGGGAGTTGCGAAGCTGGTTCCGTCGACATGACAAATTGGGCGTGCCATGGTTGATGGAGTTGAACGGGGTCGACTTTGGCACGGAACCTCTTCATAATGCCATCCGGAGGGAGTCTGTCACCCTGTCATTCGATTAGGATAGAACCAAAGGAAGACCAAAAGGGAACTTGCCTCTCGAATCAACCATTCAATCTGATCAACGACCCACCGTTTCCTATCACGATCATCCCGGATGTAATCCTCTCTTCTGTGGATATGGCGGTCGTAGGGTTGGTTGACGACGATACCGTAGCTGACGCGCGCCGAGCGGGAAGGGATAGGGTTTATTGCTTGGGAGATTTGTTGGGCCCGCTCGAGAACGAGGCCGTGAACGACGGAGAGCTGGGGATCTTCAGCGGCGAGGATCTTCAGGCCGATTGCTGCTGGAGACTTGAGGGAAGTTTGCGCGTTGAAGTGCCACCGAAGACGGTCTTGGACATATGGAGATGAACCCAGGCCGCCAGAGAGGACGATGTAAGTCTACGGAGGGGGTCAGCGAAAGAGGAATGGGATTCTGTCTCGACGTGCCACGTACTACACGCTCTCCCGGTCTTCTATACTCGAGTGATTTTATCTGCTCGTCAACGAATGCAACCAAGGGATCGACCTGTTCGTCAAATATCGTCTTCAGTGTTTCTCTGCATGTGTCAGTCAGGATATGTGAATCAACGGGATATGACATCCATACGAGGTTATGGCTATCTGGGAATTGACCACTTTCGCTTCCGGGATGTTGGTACCAGGTGGCAGGTCGGGCACGTCGAGCAGGAGCAACGGGACATTGGATCCCGGCGCTCCGAAATTGCATTTGAATCTTTCGAATCGGCCAATCATAATCTGTTCGGCCACTTCTGCGGGCGATCTTGATAATTGAGGGGCGATATGTTGAAGGCGTCGTTCTAGGAGCTGCTGGAACCGAATGTCAATGAGTGCAGATCCGATTGCACGTCCTGACGGAGACTCTGATCAGCATAACTCTGGTGAAAGGATTCCGAACCGCTCGAACCTTCCGCTTTGGACAAGGGATCCAACTTCAGGGCCTGCCCTTGAGAGGAGATTACTTTGAGGATGTTGACGTCCTATTCCATCGTTGTTTAGCTTTCGAGTGTCGGAAATGGGACAGGTGGTGTTACGGTTGTCCCTCCACCCGCGTCACACACCAGGACGACATCGTCTTTCTATTCGATGTGAGTTTGTGGAGAATCCGAAATGAGGAAAGGAGACTGACATCGAGACGCTGATTTGCCACAGAGATGGCTGCCGCCTCTGCCTCTGTGAGTGTAATTCGACAACTATGCGCTTTTCCGTCATTGCCAAATCCGGCACTCCGGATCAATCGCTCCAAAGAATGAATGAAGGCGGGGTCTTCCCAGGTGGTCGGCACGCTGAACACCCATTCGACCTTTTTTTGGTCCCATTGGGGGACTCTGCTTCGGAAATACCGGGCTACGTGCCCATGAACGAGACTCAAGAAATCGTAAAAGTACTTTTGGGCGTTCTCGGTGGTGATGTCGGCGTAGTCGTCTTTGTACTCGGGATCTAGATACAATTTGAAATGCTCGAGGATGTTCAACATCGGGTCTTCAAAGTCACATCCAAAACCCCAGGATTTCAGCCTTCCAGTGTAGCTGTCATACCCCACGCGACTAGGGGCCTTGTTCGCAATCTCATTGATGTTGCTTGTCCAGTACTGGAAAGTCTTGGGATTGTTCCAGGGTGCCGAGCAGTAGACGACTCCTGTCAAGAGTTAAATGTCACATTGCGGGAATAGATATCATGATACCACCACTGACCCGTCTGCGTCATGCCAAAATCCACCCCAATAACCAACTCCGGCGGAGATTCTCCTGGCAGCTCGTTGATCATGATGGCAGCCCGAATTTGACGCTCGCTCTAAGATAGATCGTGCCTGGGATAGACCGTGGCCAGCTAGAGATGACCCAAAGGCTGGAGCAATGATGCGGCAAAGTGAGACGGCACGGTCCGGGTTGCTGGGTGAGATGACTAACGCTTTCTCACGGTAACCAAATACCAAGTCGTCTCAAGAACTTGACAGGACTCCCATCATTGTGCCTTGGCAGGCATGATTGGTCCGAATTTAGGGCTAGGAGGCGGGGGAGAGTGTTGTCGAATGCTGACTTGTTGTCTCTCCCTCGACTTCAATTGTCAGTCTTCTCTTCCCTTGTCGAGTGCTGTGCAAGGCCTGGCGTCAGGCTCTTTTCGACGCGGTATGTGCTGCCTCGGATAGAAAAGGAAAAGCTGAAGGGGAATGCCGTTGACCCCCAAAATTTACCACTCCTTCCGAGAGCAGAGCCGCCATGTGCCAGCCTCCTATTAGGCCGGCAAAAGCACGCGCTAAACCGGGGCATCAAAAGATCGACCCCCCCCTGCAACCCCCGTATTCGCCAAACTAGCACGCGAGAACCAAAAGTAGATGCAAGAATGAGGCTGGGCTTGCACGACCCCAACTCAGCCTCACCGAGGATATCACTTTCAACTCTGCACCAAGAAATGTTGGCCTTTCGATGACAGAATCGATCACGGCACTTTCCACCGCCATCATTTGACAATGGTCCATTCGACTTGGACACTTATTTTGGGCCACCATGAATTGTAAAGGTAGGCCAGCATCAGGCTTCTGACGTGCCAAGGCCAAGTCCGACCTCGTCCCCGGCTCCGGGGCTGAAATGCATTAGCCTTGCAGTCTCACTAGTCTCAGTATCTACGGGGATGAAAAGGGGCAAATTCTAACCCAGCTAGCAATACCAGACGATACCGTTCCCCGTAAAACCAGGGCTCCACTCGTTACCAACGCAGTACATGCCGCAAAACATCCTTCAGCCTCAAAGCTGACCAGAGCGTCGTCTAAGCTAAGCCAGTTGGCATATCCCCTTTAGCCGTTATTATTCTCATCGGGTGGATATTCTTAGGCACATTTCATCAAGTAAGATTGTCTAGTTGTTGGAGTAGGCCCGTGGTATTGAATAGTCTGGCGAGAGTCGTACTACGATTCACAGACCAGCAATGGGAAGTCGAAGTGATCGCACAGGAGTTGAATCACTCACCTCGACAGCGGAAGTGGCCCCAGGTACAGGAACTACCACACCACCACCTACAGCGTCGACAAGTTCGCCTCAGATTTCAAACACAGGGAATCAAGTTGGAGGGTCTAATTCTACAAGCTTTGAACCAGCATCATCGTCGATTTCATTGCCCTCCACATCGATCACCTCGTCGCCTTCGACGCCTGGATCTGAGTTGACATCCTCTGACCACAATATAGCGTCTGTGCCGATACGAAGCCCAACTCTCTCCTCTACCCTGAGCACGTCGAGCTCATCAAGTGGGAACTCAACCGGCATCGGACGAGAACCATCCGCCTCATCCGGCAGCAGCAGTGGTCTCTCATCAGGAGCGATAGCTGGCATCGCCATCGGTGCCGCCGCCGCCCTCCTCCTGGCCCTGATACTCTTCATCTTCTGGAGAAAGAGGCGACGGACAGACCGTGACAGGCGTCCTAGCCCGCCCCGAGGACAAAATCAACAAGACTACTCTCCTCCAAGGACCGGTGGCGAGGGGCTGGTTGAGAAACCCACCTTTGTCCAGGGCACATGGTATCCGAGACCATCCTCGCCCGAAACGGAGGTGCTTCTGCCCCAACAAGCTGATGACGCCACCGTGCAGTCGCGATTCTCGACGCTTTATGACCAAATCGAGCTACACATTGAGAACTTCTATAAAGATTCGAGCCCAGTGATCCCGCCCGCGACCGAAGGCGCATTGTCGAGATACGATACGCCATTCCTCTCGTCGCCGCTGGCCGCGTATCTGGAAGGGTCGCCTCGTGTCACGACAATCCTCAAGCATGTACTATCATATGAGATTACGATGACGGCCGTGACGCCGATGCCCGGGAGGCGGGGTCTGCTCCCGGCGGAGATTCTGTCGGCACTACATGAGGTGCAGATCCAGCAGCAGCAACAAGAAGCATCAGGCTATCAAGGTATGTACAGGTATATTCATACGTCCGCCTACTCGCTGACAAACTCACCAGCTTCCCCCTCGCTAGCATACACGCACCTGAAACAAACTGCTGCCAGATTTCGCTCCTCTCCGCAATCTGGCACCAGCAGCGCTGTCCACGACTCAGCCGTGCAATTCTCTCGCATCTTCTCCCTCTGGGCGGACCCCAAATTCGAAGAGGCATATCGTGCCCAGCATCTGACCGAGGTGATTAACACTGCAGTCACCTTTGCCATCTGGCTGCTGAGTCATCCCGAACAATTTGAGCTGCGGTGGGGTGATGACAGCAGTGGTGGTAATCATTCGCTCGTCACCGTGCCGGAGTTGGTCAAGGTTACTGGTCAAGGAGGGAAAATATTAGGGAGAGGAGAGGAGAAAGTTCTCAGTGAGGTGATTTGGAGGAGGATATAGATCTCGACTTCGTCTCGTGATAGGATGATGATGACGGAAACATTCTGGCCTTCTTTCCTAATACTAGTAAAAGTATGGTTCCTACCACTTGAATGGGCCAGGGAGATGCACTGCCAGAAGTAGAGCGTCTTCATTTCCGCTTCATAGCGAAGCAGTCCGATATTTCTATGAACTGCTTTTCATCCCAGCCTCGCTGCTCCAACCCCTGCGCCAGCACCAGTGCGAGCGGTAATATTTCTCCAACTCTGCCGTCGATGAATGACGCGGGAAGGTTTGTTGTTGTCGTGTCGAGATGTCGACCTCGGAAGAGCATCCTTCTTGACCGAGTGACGTGGGTCCCATGAGTTGGCCACTGCGTGTCGAGACGGTTGGTGGTCAGGCGCAAGATCTGCACGGACCTAGGATCAGGTAGAAATGACGTGGAAGTCCATAGCAGTCTCGTAGTCCAATGCCTCATTACGAGATCTTGATGACACCGACCAGGGTCACAGCCTGCGGGAGGGAGACACTTGGACAAAGATGATATCACCTTTGACTGCAGCTTCCTGTCTCCTCCGACCGTCCCGATCCTGGCATTGGTACCTGTGGTGTTGTCATTCTCATCTCAGGAGGGATATCCGAAGACGATAACTGAGAGCTCCGCTTGACCATTGGATCCTGAACTGTCTTTAAAGACCAGAAGAGAGATGGTTGGAAAGGGACGAATTAGCCACATATGGGTCAGGCCAACTGGAAGTCTTCCCGCCCCCGAAGCCATCTTCACCCGTTCCGGTCAGGGACAGACCACAGGCGCTGATGCTCCATGGCACCGCTTACGGATGATGGCCAGCTCACAGATCCCACTGCGGACGTCCCAGGTGTGGTGTATGAATCACTTCCCCTGTCATCCATGCTCGTCATCGGACCCGTACTACCTTCCAGCTCGTGCATGGAGGTTAGAGTAGGCATCCACGGGGCTCCACGATACGGTGGCTGTGGCAGAGTCGATGCCGGCAATTCACGCCGATCCAGTACTGGCTCAGAGAACGAAGGTCTCTCGTTTTCACTTTCTCCCGGGATATGCTGCACCTCAGGTCTGAATGCATCGGGAGGGCGTAACGAATTCATGCTCCGGTAGCGGTTTCTTGATCGTCTCCTGTAATGCAATAGCTCTTTGGGGTCATATGCAGGAAGGGCATCAATGTCCCAGTCCGGTTTGGGGGGTTCTGAGGTGTCATTGTTGGCCTCTGGAGCAGTCTGAAAAGGCTGTGCAGCTACGTTGCTGATGGGTTTGCGTTTGATAGCATTCGGTAATTTGATCAATCCGCCCAGTGAGTCGCAAGCAGCCTTGAGATTTTGCAGTCCCCTGGAGACCGTATCATTGTCGGGGCCAAGGATCAGAACGGGCCGTGATTGTAGTGGAATGATCTGAGGTGATGCCGGGTCACATCGTGCCGGGTGTAGGTCTTGCGCCAATATTCGGGCGTAGTATTCAGCGTCGCCAATGATCCGTTCCATCGACTTCTTGTCCACTGGAGAAATGCCCGCTCCAAGCTCCCTCAACAATGTTCTCGCGGTCGCAATCTTCTCATTGGCGTGCTCGGCCGTGTGTAGATGTTGTATCGTCTGCTGGTCGATGGCCACCACCACGTATCGGGACTCAAACAACTGCAAGACATGGAGGAAGCCTTGTCCGAATTGCCCCGGAGCAAGATTTCTGTCGTACTGAGCCATTCGTGTTTCAGTGAACTGAGCCGGACACTGGTGGAGGCGGTTGTCGCATTCCTTTGTCACATCACCATCTCAAGCTCTCCATTGCAGATGTGCAATGCTGACCATTTTGGCCCAGATGCGGCGTAAGAAAGCCAAGTTCTCGAAGCGGGAATGACCTCAGTGCATGTTTTCTCTCATCCCGCGCTCATGGCTTCATCAGGCCAAAGATGCTGTGGGCTGTTATCGTTCTGATACATTAGTGCCGTGACGGCAAGCCACGGACGCCCGAAACCAGCATTACCACGATCTGCTGTATTGCTTCCGATCGGTGCGGGTAAGCCTCCAGTGGATCTCATTGGCGTTTCGACGTTGACCACTCTTTTTGGATGACAAGTCTAAACCACTCATTTAGCAAATCATTTTGCCCCAGCCCGCAACTTGGCGTTCAACTAATTTCCGAGCATCCACAGAGAGTCACTATTTCTGATGGCTGTCTACCTTCTGCGCCCTCTCGTATAGCCCGTGCTGGGGATTTGGGAAGGACCCATATGGCTTTGTCCATGTAAAGTTCGGCACATTGGGGCGCATGCACGGGCCAAAAGCGGTGGTGAGGCTTGAGAAGGTGACGGGCTATTTTTCGTTCAGTCGGGCTGGAATGCCTTCGCTTGGGGCGCAATTACCAGCAAAAGAAACGACGGTCGTACGACATACTGTCATTCTGCAGTCACTACTTCCGGTCTACCGAGCCAACTGGATAGCTATTGCTCAGTAAAGAGGCTCGCCTTACCATACTTGTATTTAGCGGTATTTTTGGGGGCTGCTCCCCCCGGACAAAACTCCACCTCGCGACGCCAGTAATTACTCTTCCATATGTTTCTGAATCCCTGCCTCAATCAGGCCCAGGGCCACGTCGGATATGGCGCGCGCTACTGTCGAATGGAGGATCGGTAGTGTCAAAGGCTGGAGTCTACGCGATTGCCGAGGACTCAATGGGCGGTCTACATCAAAACGATTCCAAGCCCTGAGCTGAGCAGGCTCTGAACACGGCTGTGGAACACATATCAGGTTGTCACTGGTGATTTCATTCCTCTCTGCAGACTGTCTCGTTCCACTCCAGCGGAGGCAACTGGTAACATGTCCCTTTCTATGATTCCAGCATCAGTGAAGGGGGGATGTGGAGAATCCCATTCTCTCTACAGCACGCCAGTGTTACCCTCGTACCCCCAAATCACAGAACCACCGCCACCCGAACTTGTGATTCAGAATTTACAGAAACGTGTGGACGCGACGTGCGGCTTTTCCGGCACAGAATTCTTTGGTTGTCCGCTCAACTCCTACTGCATTTACAATTCGGGGTACGGGCGGTGGGGCTGCTGTCAGGTCTCGTCGGACACGGTGATCGCGTCAACCTGCTATATCGGAGAGACTGTCTGTATAGGGTCTTCTGAGTCGTTGGCATCCTACGGCACAGATCTCTGTCCGAATGATGTTGCGTGTTGGTGAGTCCCTTGTCCGAGATCACTTTCTCAGGGCCTCGTCAGAACAAGGCTGACACAGCTTGAATGATAGTCCTGAAGCCGATTATCCATCCTGCGTCACGGCCATCCTATCAGTGGATCCTACGCTCACGTACTCGTCTTTCTTCTGTTCGCAGATCACCACCGATATCTTTGTCACGCCCATAAATGAATATGTCCTCCAGAGCGAGACCAACACTGTGACCGTTACAAAATCCGCCTCGACCGTCTACATCTCCAACAGCGATTCGACCTCCAGCACCTCTGCCGACAGTAGCTCGGCCGCCAGCACCGCATCCTCAAGCAGCCAGTTCCTCCCTCTCACGACCAGCACTACTTTGAGTTCCGCATCAAGCTCCGGGACCGGGTTGCCCGATATTGGACCAAATCCGAACAACCACTCGACGCACACGGGCGCAATCATCGGAGGCGTCGTGGGTGGTGTCGCCTTGGTCGCGATCGTGGTGCTGGGATTCTTCATTCGACATAGGATCCATGTCAAGAGACACGAAGCGGGTCTGTCTGGAGCGCCCGAAATGACCGGCCGTGTTGTTAGTGGCTCTGTTTATAACAGTGTGCCCACTACTGCATATGAGAGGTAGATCTAAGACGTCAGAAGGATGTGAGGATGATATATGTTACTATTGGTGTTGGAGCTCTGGTGGTTGTCTAAGCTTAATATGATCCGTCCACAAGGGGCAAGGAGCTGGCTAGGCAATTTGGAAGACATTACCCTCCCAGCCAGACGAATGCCGGTATCGCTGCGAATGTTGTTGGCAGCAATTGACACCACAAGAGGAATTCTGTATAGACTAGAAGGAGGATTGGGGACCGACCCATTGGTGTCAGAATAGTGTTTTCTATAACTTTGAGATCGATATACTGACTCTAGTTAGCTCTCCAATTCAGTCTGTATAGTTCTACGCTCGTAAGTGTTCTTGAAACTGCGAATTTACCACCCTATCCGTACCAGTCTTAATTGCTCGAGTGTTGACAATGAGCGCTGAATGCCCAAATTACCGCACGCCTTGAAGCATCGACCGTGATAGAAATTAGGTAGCGAGTCATAGAGCTCTATGAGTGGTGACTTCAACCATGGCTTAGCCGCTCATATCGATTGACCTGAAGAGGAGCAAGAGATGATATCCAACACTCTGCATATCTCTCAGGATAACCAGGTGTAGACGCCACTAAATAGGCAGTCAGCTCCTGGCCTGCTCTTCCACTGCCATAGCAGAATTAAGCTGCGGGAGGCCAACATGTGAAGTGGGGCGGCGACGTGGGCGGTCCTAATCATTCCTGCTCCAGTCCAGACCAACTGCCGTTCGTACTCCATGTTCCTGCCTCGGTGTAATCCAAACTCTTACTGTCCTTCACATATGCAAATCGGAAATACTCTGGAGTTTCATGGGACCTTCTAGTCCAGGTGAAATGATCATCTGCAGAGGGCGATTCCCGAAAGAAAGCTCTGTAACGCTCAACGTCATTGACAAGAACACTGATTCCATCAATCAGTGACGACAAAGGCGGAGGAGCCCATCTCAAAGTAATATTGGACGTCACGGCGCCGAGAGAGATCACTGGCTCAAGGATGGAGGGCACCGGCGAGTTAAAGGCAGAGTCCTCTCGCAGTGCATCTGGGGTCTGAAGGATGGAATCAAATCCCCAGCGTGCCGTTCCATTAATAAAAAGGCCAATGAGCAGGCCTTGGTAAAGCAGGGACGGCCGAGTCTGCATGCTCGTTCCGGGGAGCAAAAGCAGGGCAAGAACGTAATGGTGGATGCGCAACTGGAGACCGGGGAGGGCGAGGGAGATGATGATGGCCATGAGAAAAGTGCCGTAAAGAGCCAGGTACCGTGGCAGACGACCTTCAAGACGGAAATAATAGACTTGCTGGCCAATGATGGCGGTGAGGACGACCATGATCATGGCAAGAGCCAATTTTGCGCCAGGTTGTTGCTCCAGATCGTGGGCGGTCAACCTTGAAATTGGAACCCAATCAAATGTGTAGTTCGAAAGAGCGCCGATCCAACAGCCGCCCAGCCAGAGAGCGGTCTTCTCAAACTGTGCCGTCAGGCCCTGGAGAGACCGCTGCACACAAAACCGGAAAATGACGGCGGCGCTGAACGTGGCAGGCAACAGCCTCCCCACAAAGTTAGAGAACAGTTCTGGCAGCACCGAAGTCGAGCGGTTGGAGATGCCCGAGGGATCCGAGACCAGACTGACGTGCGCGAAGAGGGCCGTGAAGATGGTGAAGAATTGGAGAGACGGGGAAGTGGTGAATACAGACAATAGGCCGGTGAAGATGGAGGAGACAATAAGCAAGACCCAGCGGAGATCTTTGACTCCGCATTTGACACGGGAATCGGTCGCGAATGTGAATGACAAAGGAAAGCTGGAGTCAAATGCCACCGAAGCAATACCATTCTGCGGCGTGCCAGGAAAATCGTCGTGCTCTCCGATGAGAGAAACGATCCCACATCCCCCGTCCAGATCGCTGACGTAGCCGGCGTGGATCGCAGAACCACAGATGAAGGAGTCGCCACGGTACACAGGGCCTCCAATAACGAGAGGTCTGTAGACAATGTCCTCAGGGCCAACATGGTAGGGATTGAGCACCTGCACACGGGCACAGTTGCCGGGACAGCGAAAGGCAAATGAGCTGCCATTGAACGGTCGGCATTCATTGCCATCCACGCCACAACCGTTGCCACGAAGCCAGAATGAGTCGGCACAATCTAGGTACTGTATCGGGCCAGCAGCCCCATCAACCCTGCCGCCTGCAGCACTCAGGTGCAAGGGGATTCCGAAGGCGAGCATCCAGCAGAGACAGAAAATTGCCAAGAGAATGAGTTGGTGTTGTCTCCGAGGAATCGTTTTATTTAGCCATCGCACAGGATATGCCTGCACAGATGGCAGTAGAGGTGTAATCACCTGTATTTGAGGGGACTCGGGTCCTTTGAGCCAGGTAATAACAGCTCCGCTGATGTTTCGAACTCGACTGAACAATCGCCTGGCAGAAGGAAGCCAGCGTTCATGGGGCAACAAGCGCGGCTTCGAGATCGTCGGCGTATGTCCATCGTCAAATTCAAATGTATCCACGCGAAGAGGTTGCGATTCTTCGTCGAAAGCAGGCGGACCCATCTCGTCCTCCCGCGGCCCATATTCTCGTATTTCCATGCTCATTGGGTGAAGAATTAACCGCACCAGAGGAGTCTGAGAGGTGTCAGTGAACGGAATCCAGAACTGTAAGGTCACGGCACAATACTCACGTCCGAGCTTTGGGTTTTGTGTTAAGACGACGCCTGCCATGTTCCAATCGGGGTTGGGACACGACGAGAGCAACAGGAAGCAGACAGACCGGTGTCAAGGTGCGGCGGCGGAGCTCGTTAGGTCAAGCTTGGCGAGAAAAGACAACTTCGACCCGCACAGAGATCTAATTCCCCTACAGCGTCGCCCCCTCCTTCCGAGTCTGGAAATGTCGAAATCCCCGAAACACCACCGGCGATTAGTGAGACGGTCAACAGATGGTATCACTCGGTGGAGAGAGTCCTTTGCAAACGTGCGACCACGGATCGGGACATGTACTGTGTAGCGGCCTGGATAGAGTCCACAACGGCGGATCCGGAGGTCAACCACCTCTTGCGAAAGTACAACGAGAAAGTGACACGAAGACTTGCGCGACGAGAACGCCTGTCGACTCTGAGACAAAGGAAGCGCTCTCCGGCGCACGACACCCAGAACTCCAAAGGCCGTCGCCAGAGGCTGAGGACAAGCGCGTTTGACGACAAATATGAGAGTTCCACGTGCCCTTCTCGCCAGGCTGAAGTGGATGTCATTCACATCCCAGATTTGGATCTCGCTAACTTGCAACCAGCGTTGCCAGTTAGCGAATCCCGAGTCAACGAATCCCTGAATTGACCTGAGGATTCGGGATTCGAATCCTAAGTTCGAATCATCTGATTCCTACGACAATACAGTCAAGCTCTGGGACACGACCACGGGCGCGGTACGGCAGTCGTTGGAGGACCATACGGACTGGGTCAACACTCTCGCCTTCTCACCGGAAGGCCGCTTTCTGGTCTCAAGCTCAAGGGACGGTACAGTCAAGCTCTGGGATACGGCCACAGGCGTGGTGCGGCAGTCGCTCGAGGGCCACAGGGGCGGGGTCAGCACTCTCGCCTTCTCACCTGACAGCCAACTGCTGGCCTCGGGCTCAAAGGACGGTACAGTCAAGCTCAGACCAGTTGTGGACATAGTCGGCGATGTGGCGCAACATGGACTCCTCTACGACACGCCCGTCTACCTTTTTTCTGCCATTGGCAACGCTTCTCACCTGGTTATTCTTGACACATCAGTCGGTGAAAATATTGACAGCACCTTTGACATCCGTGCGTCGGTGAATATGACGGCTTGGGGAATGAGACCAAGAGGACACAAAGTTATGAATGTGCCCTCCAGGATACTTAACTCCACACCGTTCAGATGAGGATAAACTCTCTCAACACACTCCAAGACTGGGTCCAAGTCTTCCAAGGTTCACTCTACGACGGCACCGGCATCGAGTAACACTGGTGTTATGCTGGAACAGGTCCTCAATTCCATGATAATGGTCGCCGGAGGAAACAATTATCTGCTAGACAGCAGCCAGGTAAATGGTACACAAGGTTGCATCACGACAAGGACGCACGTTCTCTGGGAGCTCATCGTGTTGGCTGCAGTCACCGTGTTGATTGCCTCGTTTCTGGTGCTCTACTGGATCGGTATGGCAATTCGACCAAAAGCCATGAGCAGTAAGGTCAAAGCTGAAGATGCTGAATGAATCCGTGAGTTCACTCCTGGTGATATCTTTGGGTGGATGGCCCAGGCTATTCGAGAAAACAGACAACACCATCCGATAACGGTGGATACCACTGATCTGAAGACTTGGTACTTTGGGACCTGACCACATACGAATGGCTACAGCGTCACCAACATCAGTAGCCCTCCTGTTTATCACGAGGAAATAGTACCATTGGAGTCGAGGTCTTCGCAGAACGTACTCCTTTAGCATGTAAATCATTACTAGGATTCGAGAAGATATCGTGATCAATGCCATCAGTATCTTGTACTTTGGGCGCAGTTGTCGTAATATCCTTCCACGACTACTTGGTGTTTCTGCCTCCTATCTTGATCAACCGCAGGGACGCCTGTATCCATCCACCTAGACACCAACCGGTATTATTTCTGACATAGTTCTACAGGAAGAGGTCTTATCTCATCAGACCGATCTACCGATTAACCTTTTTGACTTCCCTGCTGACATTTAATCCAGTAGGCATCAGCCATCTACTTAATAGGCAGCAGTAGGCATCAGTAGGCATCAATAGTGCTCTCTGTCCCGTGACAATTACGTGACTCAGGCTTGACAGAATCCTGTGATACTTTATTTCAATGACAAGCCCAACATAGGTCCAGGACCTCTCTATTTTATCGAAGCAAAGATTGAACACCGAATTGTGAGTTTTCATGTATAGAAGGACCTCTGACTGAAGATGGTGTCTCACGGTCAAGATAAGGTCTCCAGCCACACTCTTCGTGGTCTTTTCTACACTGTGAAATACTTCGTTAAAAATAGATAAGCCATGCAATACGAAGATTTGTACGTCGTAGAGGCAGTGACACTTGCCCGAACAGAAACACACCGGCCTTCTGTAACTTCAGCGTCGGATCCAATCATCCCCAGCTGGCTGAAATGACACCACCGAGGCGTGGGATGTTGTCGCATCAAGAGAAACCATCCTTGCGAAGGTAATATGACAAATCTGCATCTGTGGCATCTCGCGAGGTCGTTCCGTTGCCAAAGAAAACAAATCTGTTTGGGGTACAGTACTTGATGTCAAAGTCTTCTCCTCGTTGAACACTCATCATGTCCTTGAAATGCATGGGGCTGCCCGCCCACATAGCCGTCACTGGACCATCAATTTTGTTGTTCTTGTACCAGGAGCGGCAGTGCGAAGTGTAAACGGTCCGCTTCAGGAACTCCTGGGTATACACATTGAAGTCGTCAACGGCCTCCTGCTTCGGGTCGATGGAGTGGATATGTTCTTTGGCCATTTTCTCGACCCATTTCACGGCGTACATGCCGGCCCACTCCATTTGTGGAATGAGACTTCCATTCCCAACAGCTGGAATATGTCAATAAAAACGCCCATGCCGGGAAACAGCCAACTCACGCGAATTCGGTCCCAGAATGAAGAATAGATTGGGAAAGTTCTTGGCGCACACACTGAAATAGGACTGCGGGTCGTCCTTCCATTGCTCCTGGAGAACTGCTCCATCGCGGCCCGTGACCGTCCACTGCTTTGCGAACGACACATCGAACCCGGTCGCACATACGATGGCATCAACTTTGTGCTCTTTGCCGTCGGAATCGATGATACCATCTTCCGTCACTCGGGCTGCTGCATTGAATATTGGCGTGACGTTGGGCTCCTGCAATGCTTCCAGATAGCCATCTCCAGGGCTCAGTCTGCGGCATCCAAAGGACCATGTTGGAATGAGCTTGTCAGCAATCTCCTTGTTCCCATTCAGTCTGCTAGTCATGATTCCACGGGACTGTTCTTGAAAGAACTCGTATTCAGGAGTTCCGTATTGGAGCCCGCGATAGAGCTTGTTGAAATCGTGTTCAATCTTTTTGCGATATGCCAGCAACTTGTTGGGATCTGCAAACTCTTTCATCTGTTGCTCAGAGTATGCAAAGTTCTTACCATCCGGTCCGGCATGCTGGGCGGCGAAATTAGAGCTAATCCACGTCGGTGATCGAATGAATGTTGTCATGTGTTTGACAATGGGTTGCAAACTCGGCACGATCTGAATAGCGGAGGATCCATTGCCGATCACCGCAATTCTCTTATCATGGTAGTCGTAGTTATGATCCCAGGCTGCCGAGTGGGTCAGGTGACCCTTGAAGTCTTTCAGCCCCGGAAGGTTGGGCCACCTCCAATTGCTGTAAGGCATGTCAGCATGTACTGATCAGGCCCGATGATGAAACTCACTTGAGAACACCGCTGGCATTGATAACAACATCGGCCTTGTCAAATTTGACCGTGCCATTGATGTCCACCTTCACCTGCCACTTCCCTTCCTCCTCCAGCCAGGTAGCCTCCAACACTTTTGAGTTGAATTGGATGTTCTTCTCAAGATTATACTCCTTGGCCACGTTCTTGATATGCTGGCGGATCTCGGGTCCTTTGACGTAGAAGTGAGACCATTCTGCGCACCAGTTAGTCAAAGTTAGACATCGTATTGCTGACATACTCGGATTACCAGCCCAGGTGAAAGTGTAGATGTGTGCTGGAACATCGCAAGCAACCCCTGGATACTGGTTCTCGTACCAAGTACCTCCAACTTCTGGGTTTTTTTCATAGATAACATGCTCGCAGTAGTCTTCCATTTTGTAGTCATGTTGAATCTAGATATTGTCAGCTTAATTTCGGCGGTCCTACTCCAGGATCTTGGCTCACCTTGTGTTCAACCATCAACCCAGAAAACCCTGCCCCAATAGTAATGACGCGGATTTTGCGGGGGGCATAAAGAGGTGCTTCCATCACAGGTACCCAGTTGGCGGGCTTCGGCATGGTGTCTTTGGCCTGTCCATACTGGTTGCGGATCCATTCAATCGGTGTGGGCTTATCCTCATGGACGGGAAGCCCATTTGGGACGGGAAGCCCATTTGGGACGGCAGCTGGTACAGACATTTTCTGGTGGTATAATGGTCGAGAATATGATTCACAGACTGCACACACACTTCTATATATGTCCATTGAAGTCCCTGAGTTCAATAACATGGAACATTGCGCACTACAGTGAAGGACAAACTACACCAATATCCGCGTTGCGGAGTCATTTCCGCTAGAGGTACGAATGAGGCCAGCCCGTCAGGGATGACAACTTGCCTGCCCAAAGGCTCAGCTCGACTACACGTTCGCTAAATGGACTAAAATGGACTAAAATGGGACTCCCCGCGGGGCCCCCCTATCACCCCGCACCATGGCCCCTCGGACGACTAGCAGGAAGCCCATAGGTCAGCCAAGTTTACGGAAGTGTTTCCGTTTATCACACCCCCTTTGCACTCTGAGCTTCCCTGAGTGGTCATGAAGCTGATGGAGCGGAATTATGATACACCCAGAGATGTCCCTCCTCAAGATCGACCAACCGCCGGCCGTCTTCCGAGTTTTGAAAACCAATCAACGCAGATGAGCAAAGTTTACTTTGCTGCCAGAGTATCACTAGTGCGTAGAGGTGCCGACATGACGGAGGCATGCCTAACGCTAGGGCATCTATGCTTCAGTTGCAAGCTTTTAATTTGCGGATGTCGGGTTGGAAAGTGCGCGCTGCGGAATTGAGACTTTTCGGCGGCGCAACCATTCGCAGCACCCGACGGATGGTAGTATAATAACCACGGCTCTTGCCCGCTCTGTTTCATTCGTGAAAACCCTCGTCATAACTGCTTCTTCCAAGCCACAAGAACCGAGAAGCCTACCTCCATAGCGCTTCTAGCGATATTCTTCCTCTTTCGACTCGTCTTCGCCATCATCAAGACCATGAGCTCCCCCGTCCAAATTAGGCTCAGGCGGAACCTGTTAGGCCACGGTGCATGGATGATGTTGTCTAGCCTTATTGGAGGGATCGGATTATGGTGTTACATCCTTGGAGGCTTTGAGATAGTCCCGGGGTATGTTCTGAAGTTCAATCTCCCTGGAAGCGAGCCGGGCTGGGTTCGATGTCACACCGGCCCTGTTGCCAACGCTCTCATGGTCATTGTCACTGGTCTTGCAATGCCGCACCTTGATCTTTCCGATTCAGCGGCTGAAAGAATAGGCTGGATTGTCATGATGGATGGATGGTCCAATGTCGGATTTTATTTCTTCGGAAATCTCTCTCCGAATCGAGGACTGGCATTTGGCCGGAGTCGCTTGGGTCCCTCTAATATCTTCAGCGTTCTGGCGCTCGGTCCGGCCTACTTTTTCGGAGTCTTAGCAGTCGGAGCCTTTGCAGTCTTGGGCTATCACGCACTCTTCGGCAGCAACACGAGCAAGGCTGGAATTCGGAAGACAACCTAATCTTGCTGTTGGGACCGAGCCTCACAAACGCCATCATACGAGAGATGCCTCTGGTGCCGAATCGAATCGGCTTAATTCTGCAGAGTCTCGTGGGACAGACACTTTCAAACATGCTGCCCGTATGCGTATTTAGAACAACGGCAAGCTTTGAGAAGAAGTTGCAAAACTATCATCCAAACTTTCAAGTTAGCAACATCATGACGATCTCCAATTATGATACATTCTCTCAGACAAATCTTGATTTTGTTTTGTGCGAGATGTCGTCCCCGTAGCACATCGCCGAGGCCATAGTCAGTCCTAATATTGACCGGACCGACAGGATATCTTTTTTCCGGAAAATCAGAGCGTTGTGCAGGTAAACTGTTGAACTGGGAGGGAGGTCACGTGATTTGGCTGAACAGTCAGCAACCTGGAAATCCCCCGTTCATTTTCATCTACAGCAACTATCCAGCTCTTTATATAGACAACTGGACTGCTAAGATCTAACAGGCAACAGAAGGCACTAGGAGGCACTAGGAGGCATCAGTAGTGCTATTGATTACGTGACTGACATGAACCGATTTATAACCGGACTTATCATCACGCAAGTCAGACTGAAAGTCGGCAGCTTCGCAGATCAGAATCTCACATCTCGACTGAGGTTGCTAGATTGTCCATAGTCCCCCACAGCAACAGATCTCTGCTAAGCTGCAGTTGGTTGCACAACTGCTTTGATCGCCTGACCAGCCAAAACTGTTTCCAGTGCCTCCTGCGTGTTTTCCAAGCTGAACTTATGGGTGACGCAGCTTGCCAAAGGAAAGCTAGTGTGTGCCTTCTGGACCAATTTCATGGCGTTGTAATAGTCCCGCGGCGCACAATAGGTACTTCCCAAGATGGTAATAGCTTTGTTGACAGCCACAAATGGGTCAAAGGCCACACTCCCTTTCCCTGCCCATGTGCCTACCAGCAGATATTTTCCATTGCGTCCCAGCAGTCCTAGACCTTCCTGTACTGCAGAAAGAACACCAGAACATTCAATAACCAGGCCGACTCCTTTATGGCCTGCCATCTCGGCCAGCATCGTCACTCGCTCTTCCTGGCTAGATTGGCGGATGTCCACGCATACATCGGCTCCAAACTCCCTGGCCTTCTGCATCCGGAGTTCATTTGCTTCCAGAACAATGACTTGAGCGGCGCCTGCAAGTTTTGAAAGCATGATCGCGGCGAGTCCTATCGCACCAGCACCTTGTACTATCACAGTCTCATTTCGCGGAATGTTCCCTCCAGGTAAATGCCCGACCGCCTGGAGCATGGTCGGCAGAGCGCAACCCAATGCAATGAATGCTTCCGGAGGCACACTGGGATCGTCCACCTTGAAATAGGCATTCCGAGGCCCCAAAGTAGCATAGTCGGTATACGTTGCCCATGTACCACCTTGAGTGGCGCAATCATGGAACTGATGCATGAAGAAGTTGGCAGGACATCCACATTCATCCTGTGCAATGGTGCAGTAATAGCACTGTCGACAAGGTCTGATAGCCGTCCAGTAGACTCGGTCGCCTATCTTCAGAGGCTCCGAAGCATGATCCGAAGATACATCCTGGTGCATGGCCACGACGATCCCAATGCCCTCATGCCCTAAGATAATGTTGCCCGGGAGAGGAAAGTCGCCTTTCCAAAGGTGAGGATCTGTACCGCACACTCCAGCATATTCAACCTTTACCACAATTGATCCCTTTTGAGGGTCATCAACCGTGAATTTCTGTATCAGAACTGGAGCTCTCGGTTCTGGCGTGATGACGGCACATCGTGATTGGAGCTTGTTCATGTTGGGACTTGTTGGGCTGGAGAAATGCAAATGAACATGGTTGGAATGAGGGAGTCACTCGTTTAATGTACAGCTAGAATGAGTTTCCGATCGAGCGGAGGTTATTCCGAAATATCGGAAAAACACACACACCGCAGTCTGAGGTCAGTCCAAAACCAATCGACCCAATAACCCTCAGCCGCTTCGCTGGCAATACACTCATTGGTCAAACCATCACTAGAAACTGCTGCCTTCATTTTGAGATCCTATTTTACAGGCAGATGAAGCTCCTTCTCGAGAGATGTCTTCTCGGAAACTGTACCAATAGTTTCGGGACGGCCGAAGGATCTGCTTGACGGGTTTTCGGATGCATAACCGTGGGGTTTCGGCTCTGGTACCTGATGACAGCTTCGGCAGTTGCAAGTGATGATTGAGGAATAACCTGTACAATGACACAGGGAGATTACAGTATCACACATAACGCCGTAATAATTTTTCTGGTAGTCAGTGCATGGCTTTTGAGGAAAAATGAATCCCTCAGAGAACGTTTATGTTAATAACGCGTCAGTCCACAGATGGACACCAATGTTGGAATACGGTTGCCGCGGTTAGCTGAGGCAAGCAGCGAACAATCGGGTCGGGCAGGTCTTTGTGTTTAGCTAACAATCTGGCTGTAGCATACAACTCTATGCTTGCGTCCTCTTGCAGGTTTGTCCTCTTGCTGAGACTGCGTGATCAGACAGACATTGGACCAGTTCCCCCCACGATGGGAAAAGATAGAAGAATGGACTCCTTTTGAACTATTATCCACTACACAAAGCGGTTAAGATCAGATTTTGTAATTAGAGGTTCAACTTTATCATATCAATACCCAGCACGTCACGCCAGTTTGTATCCAGTATACCCATCCACGGCACACTGATTGAGGGTCTTGTAATACGTCGGGACACCACCCAGATAGATGAGCGGTTCTCTCGGCTTCCCCGGGATGTTGTCACCCATGTACCACTAAGGGAATTAGCACAGAGTATGAAAATAACAAGTCACAATATCCCGAACTTACCGACTTCGTAGTAGGCAGCAACGAGGTGTTAGCCAAGGTCCAAATGTCCGCGGCCCATTTTTTCTCGCTCTCTCTATCCGCCTCAATCTTTTTCAAACCTTTCTCGCGCATATAATTCATCACGCTGACAATCCACTCACCCTGGAGTTCAGCACAGGTCGGTCCATTGCACAATGCAGTCGGCGCTTGCGGGCCGTAGGTGAAGAACATGTTGGGAAACCCAGCGACAGAGATGCCCAAGTAGGTGGCGACGCCGTTCTGCCACTTTTCCTTCAGGCTCTGGCCGCCGACACCGCGAATGTCGATTGCCATAAGGCCGCCGGTGATGGCATCATAGCCGGTAGCGCAGACGACGTAGTCGAATTCCCACTCCTTTTCGGTGGTCTTGATGCCATTCTCGGTGACCTCGACGACGGGCGTCTCGTTCACGTCGACAAGGTGGACGTGAGGTTGGTTGAAGACCTCAAAGTACCCGTTCTCCAGGGAGAT
>Ga0255336_100280_pt1 | contig 99492 bp, 83 predicted proteins | sample MeOH1_35cm_T3_17_FD_189102 | JGI IMG/M metagenome (GOLD analysis project Ga0255336, IMG submission 189102) | Sandy soil microbial communities from University of British Columbia, Vancouver, Canada - MeOH1_35cm_T3_179 | ecosystem: Engineered > Artificial ecosystem > Sand microcosm > Unclassified ...
TCACGCGCGCGATTTCGCAGGCAATGGAAGAAGGGCATCTGCGTGCCGACACCGATCCGCAACTGATGCTGTTCGAACTGTACAGCTTCACGCTCGGTCTGCATCACGACGCGCGCTTCCTGCATTTACCGGATGCGGTGCGTCTCACGTGGGCCGCGCTGGAAAAATTGATTGTTTCGTATCAGAGCGAAAGCCGTTAGCGGCGTCGCCGCCAAACAGGCGGATTCAGCGGCGCAGAAAGTTCCGATCCACGGACTCAGCTAACGGCCTGGCTTCTTGTCAAACTTGGGAGAGAGAGTCATGGGACAGTACGCCGCGCCGCTGCGCGACATGCAATTCGTGTTGCACGAACTGCTTAACGTCGAAGCCGAAATCAAGCAGATGCCGAAGCACGCGGATCTCGATGCCGACACGATCAACGCGGTCCTGGAAGAAGCCGGCAAGTTCTGCTCCGAAGTATTGTTCCCGCTCAACCACAGCGGCGATCAGGAAGGCTGCACGTACGTTGGAGACGGCGTCGTGACCACCCCGAAGGGCTTCAAGGAAGCCTACGCGCAATATGTCGAAGCAGGCTGGCCCGCACTGGGCTGCGATCCGGAGTACGGCGGCCAGGGGCTGCCTGCGTTCGTCAACAACGCGCTGTACGAAATGCTGAACTCGGCGAATCAGGCGTGGACCATGTATCCGGGCCTCTCGCACGGCGCGTACGAATGTCTGCACGCGCACGGCACGCCGGAGTTGCAGCAGCGCTATCTGCCGAAGCTGGTGGCGGGCGTCTGGACCGGCACGATGTGTCTGACCGAGCCGCATTGCGGCACGGACCTCGGCATTCTGCGCACCAAGGCCGAGCCGAACAGCGACGGCTCGTACGCGATCAGCGGCACGAAGATTTTCATCTCCAGCGGCGAACACGATCTCGCGGAGAACATCGTTCACCTGGTGCTCGCGCGTCTGCCGGATGCGCCCAAGGGCACCAAGGGCATTTCGCTTTTCATCGTGCCGAAGTTCGTGCCGAACGAGGCGGGCGAGCCGGGCGAGCGCAACGGCGTGAAGTGCGGTTCGATCGAACACAAGATGGGCATTCACGGCAACGCGACCTGCGTGATCAATCTCGACAACGCCAAGGGTTGGCTGGTCGGCGAGCCGAACAAGGGCTTGAACGCGATGTTCGTGATGATGAACGCCGCGCGTCTGGGCGTCGGCATGCAGAGCCTGGGCCTGACCGAAGTCGGCTATCAGAACTCGCTGGTGTACGCGAAGGAGCGTCTGCAGATGCGTTCGCTGACCGGCCCGAAGGCGCCGGAAAAGGCGGCCGATCCGATCATCGTGCACCCGGACGTGCGCCGCATGCTGCTCACGCAGAAGGCCTACGCCGAAGGCGCTCGCGCTTTCTCATACTGGTCGGCGCTGCATATCGACAAGGAACTGTCGCACGCTGACGAAGCGGTGCGCAAGGAAGCCGCCGACCTCGTCGCGCTGCTCACGCCGATCCTGAAAGCGTTCCTGTCGGACAACGCGTTCGAGAGCACCAACCACGCCATGCAGATCTACGGCGGCCACGGCTTCATCGCCGAGTGGGGCATGGAGCAGTACGTGCGCGACGCGCGCATCAACATGATCTACGAAGGCACCAACGCGATCCAGGCGCTCGACCTGCTCGGCCGCAAGATCCTCGGCGACATGGGCGCGAAGATGAAGAAGTTCGGCAAGCTGGTGTCCGAATTCGTCGAAGCGGAAGGCGTGAAGCCCGAGATGCAGGAGTTCATCAACCCGCTCGCGGACATCGGCGAAAAGGTGCAGAAGCTGACGATGGAAATCGGCATGAAGGCGATGCAGAACCCGGACGAGGTCGGCGCCGCCGCCGTGCCGTATCTGCGCACCGTGGGCCATCTGGTGTTCTCGTACTTCTGGGCGCGCATGGCACGCATCGCGCTCGACAAGGAAGCGTCGGGCGACCCGTTCTACAAGGCGAAGCTCGCCACGGCACGCTTTTACTTCGCGAAGCTGCTGCCGGAAACGGCCATGACGATCCGTCAGGCCCGCGCCGGCTCGAAGTCGATGATGGAAGTCGACGAAGCACTGTTCTAAGCCACATCGCGGCAGGCGCCACGCGCTCGACAACGCGTGGCGCCTGCGTCAGCCATTTATCGCGAAGCGTCCAACCAGGCTTCGCGACCTCGCATAACTCCCCGGAGGAACGACGTGAGCAATCTGATCATTCGCAAGGTGGCCGTGCTCGGCGCCGGCGTGATGGGCGCGCAGATCGCCGCGCACCTGATCAACGCCAAGGTGCCTGTGCTGCTGTTCGATCTGCCTGCCAAAGAAGGCCCGAAGAACGCGATCGCGCTGAAGGCGATCGAGAATCTGAAGAAGCTGTCGCCCGCGCCGTTCGGCGTGAAGGACGACGCGCAATACATCCAGCCCGCGAACTACGACGACGACATCGAGAAGCTCGCCGAATGCGACCTCGTGATCGAAGCAATCGCCGAGCGCATGGACTGGAAGCACGACCTGTACAAGAAGGTGGCGCCGCATCTCGCGCCGAACGCGATCTTCGCGACCAACACGTCGGGGCTGTCGATCACCGCCTTGTCGGAAGGTTTTTCGGATGAACTGAAGGCGCGCTTTTGCGGCGTGCACTTCTTCAATCCGCCGCGCTACATGCATCTGGTCGAACTGATCCCGACCGCGACCACGCGCCCGGAAATCCTCGACCAACTCGAGTCGTTCCTGACCAGCGTAGTCGGCAAGGGCGTCGTGCGCGCGAAAGACACGCCGAACTTCATCGCCAATCGCGTCGGGATTTTCTCGATTCTCGCCGTCGTGACCGAAGCCGCGAAATTCGGCCTGCGTTTCGACGAAGTGGACGACCTGACCGGCGCGCGTCTCGGCCGTGCGAAGTCGGCCACGTTCCGTACCGCGGATGTGGTCGGTCTCGATACGATGGCGCACGTCATCAAGACGATGCAGGACACGCTGAAAGACGACCCGTTCTATCCGGTCTACGAAACGCCTGCCGTGCTGGCCGAGCTGGTGAAGAAGGGCGCGCTGGGTCAGAAGACCGGCGGCGGCTTCTACAAGAAAGAAGGCAAGGCGATCAAGGTGCTCGACGCAAAGACGGGCGAGTACGTGGACGGCGGCGCGAAGGCGGACGAACTGGTCGGCCGCATTCTGAAGCGCCCGCCGGCGGAGCGCCTGAAGCTGCTGCGCGAATCCGAGCATCCGCAGGCGCAGTTCCTGTGGGCGATTTTCCGCGACGTGTATCACTACATCGGCGTGCATCTGGAGTCGATCGCCGACAACGCGCGCGACGTCGATCTGGCGATCCGCTGGGGCTTCGGCTGGAACGAAGGTCCGTTCGAAGGCTGGCAGACGGCCGGCTGGAAGCAGGTCGCCGAGTGGGTGCAGGAAGATATCGCGGCCGGCAAGGCGCTCTCGAACGTGCCGCTGCCGTCGTGGGTGCTGGAAGGTCCGGTGGCCGAGAAGGGCGGCGTGCATACCGACGAAGGTTCGTGGTCGCCTGCTTCGAAGACGTTCGTGCCGCGCTCGTCGCTGTCGGTGTACGACAAGCAGGTGTTCCGTGCACCGCTGGTCGGCGAAACCACGGCTGATCCGAAAACCTACGGCAAGACGCTGTTCGAAACCGACGCCGTGCGCGCCTGGGTCGACGATCGCGCGGGCGAGAACGACGTGCTGATCGTGTCGTTCAAGAGCAAGATGAACACGATCGGACCGTCGGTGATCGACGGTCTGACGCAGGCGATCGAGCTGGCCGAAAAGGACTACAAGGGGCTGGTGGTGTGGCAGCCGACGTCGCTGAAACTCGGCACGCCGGGCGGCCCGTTCTCCGCTGGCGCCAACCTCGAAGAAGCGATGCCGGCCTTCATGATGGGCGGCGCAAAGGGCATCGAGCCGTTCGTGAAGAAATTCCAGCAAGGCATGCTGCGCGTGAAGTACGCCAGCGTGCCGGTGATCTCGGCCGTGTCGGGCATCGCGCTCGGCGGCGGTTGCGAGCTCGCGCTGCATAGCGCGAAGCGGGTCGCGCATATCGAAAGCTATATGGGCCTGGTGGAAGTCGGCGTGGGTCTCGTGCCCGCGGGCGGCGGCCTGAAGGAAGCGGCGCTGCGCGCGGCGGAAGCGGCGACGCAAGTCGGCGCGACCAACGACCTGCTGAAGTTCGTGCAGAAGTCGTTCGAAAACGCGGCGATGGCCAAGGTCTCGGCCTCCGCGCTCGACGCCCGCGCAATGGGCTACCTGAAGCCGTCCGATACGATCGTCTTCAACGTGTTCGAACTGCTCGACGTCGCGAAGAAGGAAGCGCGCGCATTGTCGGCGGCGGGTTACCGTCCGCCGCTGCGGGTCACGCAAGTGCCGGTGGCCGGGCGTTCGGCGATCGCGACCATCAAGGCGTCGCTCGTCAACATGCGTGATGGCCGTTTCATCAGCGAGCACGATTTCCTGATTGCGAGCCGCATCGCGGAAGCGGTGTGCGGCGGCGACGTGGAAGCGGGCAGTCTGGTCGACGAAGAATGGCTGCTGCAACTCGAGCGTCGCGCGTTCGTCGATCTGCTCGGCACGCAAAAGACGCAGGAACGGATCATGGGCATGCTGCAAACCGGCAAGCCGGTGCGCAACTAAGCGACGAGGGAGATTTCCAAATGGCAAAGCAACTGCAAGACGCATACATCGTCGCCGCGAGCCGCACGCCGATCGGCAAGGCGCCGCGCGGCATGTTCAAGAACACGCGTCCGGACGAACTGCTGGTGCACGCGATCAAATCGGCCGTGGCGCAAGTGCCCGGCCTCGACACCAAGGTGATCGAAGACGCGATCATCGGCTGCGCGATTCCGGAAGCGGAACAAGGCCTGAACGTGGCGCGCATGGGCGCGCTGCTGGCCGGCCTGCCGAATACCGTCGGCGGCGTGACGGTGAACCGCTTCTGCGCGTCCGGCCTGACCGCGCTCGCCATGGCCGCCGACCGCATCCGCGTCGGCGAGTCGGACGCGATGATCGCGGGCGGCTGCGAATCGATGAGCATGGTGCCGATGATGGGCAACAAGCCGTCCATGTCGCCGCATATCTTCGACCGCAATGAAGACATCGGCATTGCCTACGGCATGGGCCTGACGGCAGAGAAGGTGGCCGAGCGCTGGAAAATCAGCCGCGAAGCGCAGGACGCTTTCTCGGTCGAATCGCACCGCCGCGCCATCGCCGCGCAGCAGGCCGGCGAGTTCAAGGACGAAATCGCCGCCTACACGATCACCGAGCGCTTTCCCGATCTCGCCACCGGCGAAGTCCGCGTGAAGACCCGTGAAGTGTCGCTCGACGAAGGTCCGCGCGCGGAAACGTCGCTCGAAGGTCTGGCCAAATTGCGCGCGGTGTTCGCCAACAAGGGTTCGGTGACGGCGGGCAACAGCTCGCAGACTTCGGACGGCGCGGGCGCGCTGATCGTGGTGTCGGAAAAGACGCTGAAGGAATTCAACCTGACGCCGCTCGCGCGCTTCGTCAGCTTCGCCGTGCGCGGCGTGCCGCCGGAGATCATGGGCATCGGCCCGAAGGAAGCGATTCCGGCCGCTCTGAAGGCCGCGGGCCTGAAGATCGACGACCTGGACTGGATCGAGCTGAACGAAGCGTTCGCCGCGCAATCGCTGGCGGTGATTCAGGACCTCGGGCTCGATCCTTCGAAGATCAACCCGCTCGGCGGCGCGATCGCCCTCGGCCACCCGCTGGGCGCGACGGGCGCGATTCGTGCGTCGACCGTGGTGCATGGTTTGCGCCGCCGTAACTACAAATACGGCATGGTCACGATGTGCGTCGGCACGGGCATGGGCGCAGCGGGCATCATCGAGCGCCTGTGAGCTTGATCATTCCGGCGTTCACCCCGATGTTCGCTTGGGTTCTCGCGGCAAGCTCCGGGGCGACCCGTTAAGAACCGCGCAACGGTTCGCAGGCCATCCGGCTTGCGGACCGTTTTTACATTCTGAGCAGGAGTACGAGGAGATGACGATGGATATTCTGGTCGAGCGCGCCGACGGCGTGCTGACGATTGCCTTCAACCGGCCCGACAAGAAAAACGCGATCACGGCCGCGATGTACCAGACGACGGCCGATGCGCTGGTCGAAGCGCAAGGCGACGCCGCGGTGCGCGCCATCCTGATCCGCGGCAGCGCGGGCATTTTCAGCGCCGGCAACGATCTCGAAGATTTCATGAAGGCGCCGCCGATGGGCGAAAACGCGCCGGTGTTCCAGTTCCTGCGCGCGATCAGTTCGGCGGAGAAACCGGTGGTGGCGTCGGTGGCGGGCCCGGCGGTGGGCATCGGCACGACCCTGCTGTTGCATTGCGATCTGGTCTACGCAGCCGACACGGCAAGCTTCTCGCTGCCTTTCGCGCAGCTCGGCCTGTGCCCGGAAGCGGCCTCGAGTCTGCTGTTGCAGCGTGTGGGCGGCTACCAGGCGGCGGCGGAGAAATTGCTGCTGGGCGAAGCGTTCGACGCCGCCGAGGCGCACCGCATGGGCTTCGTGAATCGCGTGCTGCCGGCTGCCGAAGTCGATGGGTTCGCCGCTTCGCAAGCTGCGAAGCTGGCTGCGCTGCCGGCCTCGTCGCTGCGTGTGACGAAGAGCTTGATGAAGCGCGCGAGCCACCAGGAACTGCAGACGCAGATGTCGGAAGAAGCCGTGCATTTCGGCAAGATGCTGCTCGCGCCCGAAGCACGCGAGGCGTTCAAAGCGTTCTTCGAGAAGCGCAAGCCGGACTTCCGGCAGTTCGACTGAGCGCCGCGCCTGAGCGCATCAGGCGCTCAGGTGTTCAGGCGCCCAGCCGCTCAAGGCTGCGCCGGCTGCAACGTGTCGTAGTCGACGTAGCTCTTTTCGCGGCAGAAGCTCACCAGCCGCACGCCCGCCTTGCGGGCAATCGCAATGGCCAGCGACGACGGCGCCGAGATCGTGGCGACCATCGGCACGCCGACCCGCGCGGCCTTGCGCACCAACTCGTAGCTGGCGCGGCTCGACAGAAACACGAAGCCCTCTTTGGTATCCACGCGATCGAGCACGAGCCGGCCGATCAGCTTGTCGAGCGCGTTGTGGCGGCCCACGTCCTCGAACGCGTAGCGGATCGCGCCTGCCGCGTCGCACCATGCGGCGGCGTGCAGGCCGCCGGTCAGCCGCGTCAACGCCTGGTGCCCGGGCAATTCCCGCGCGGCGCGCGCGATCGCGTCCGGCGCGAGCCGTTGCAGGAAACCGGTGTCCGGCACACGCTCGGGCTCCAGATCCAGCAGATCGATGCTTTCGATCCCGCACACGCCGCAACCGGTGCGCCCGGCGAGCGCGCGGCGCTTTTCCTTCAGCGCGACGAACGCCTGCTGCACGACCTGGAGCTGCACTTCGGCGTGCGGCAATTCGCCGTCGTCGTGCAACTCGACCTCGATGTCCTGAATGTCGCTGCCGCGCGCCACGATCCCTTCGGAAATGGCGAATCCGACCGCGAACGCTTCCAGATCGCGCGGCGTGCACATCATCACCGCGTGCGAAATACCGTTGAAGACGAGTGCGACCGGCCATTCCTGGCCGACGTGGTCGGTGACGGTTTCGACCACCTCGCCGCGATGCCGGCGCACCTGGCGCTCCACCGCGCCCGGTTGCCCGGCTGTTTCCAGTTCGTTCAAGCTAGTGACTCCTATGCCATGCTGCGCGCGCCTGGGCGGCTGGCGGGCCTGGGCGTTGCCGCCAGGCCGTGCCGCTGCCGCGCGAATAAGGTTCTAAAATACCTCAAGCTGGGCTTAAGCGTGGCCCGCCATCCACGAGGGACACTGCCATGGGACTCAACGAAGCGCCGCTTCTGTTCAACTTCGAGGTCGAGTCTTCGGAGAATTTCACTTACATCCCGATGTCCGTGCGCTTTAACCTCGACCGGTTCGGGCTGCGCATCTCGCTTGCGCAGTGGCAGTCGCTGCCGCTGGAAGACCGCAAGCTGCTGGCGCGTTTCCCGGTCGAGGAAGACGCGGAAATCGAACCGAATTTCGATCATGCGCTATTCGAAATGCTGCGCACCCACGCGAATGTCGAGCCGGAGTGGTTCACGCCCGAGGAAGCACCGGCCTGGCGCCGCACGGATAGCGTGCCGGAGGGCATCGCGCATCAGGCGCAACTGGCCGGCATCGCCGCGCCGGGCGTGGCCCGCTGGGCCGAACTGGAGCCGTTCAAGCGCTACGTGCTCGCCAAGCTGTCGCGCAAGCCGGAGGCCAACCACGACTTCATCCCCGCCATGAAGGAGTTCGGCGCGGCCGGCTAGGGCGGCCGGCCACGTTTTTTTCGTCCACTCCCCTCAACCTGTTCCGAACCCTGCCGTTATCCATGGGTTGGCGCGTAAAGAAATCCGTATCGATGCGGCCCGATGCATCGAAAGCGGCCGCGCACTCCCGCCCGCAGAACGATTGACGTTCGGAACCCATGACTTCTTTTCTATCGAAGCGGCTGCTGATCAACCTGGCGGTCGTCGCCGCAGCGGTCGGCGCGAACGCGTTCGTCGCCTACACGCAGATTTGCGGCCAGCGCGACGCCGACGCGCGCATGCTGCGTTCGACGAGCGTGCGCCAGAACCTCGACGCCTACCAGTCGACGCTCGACGGCGGCCTTGCCGCGCTCGGCCGCTTCGAGGCGTCGGGCGAGTCCGCGCCGGCCGGCGCGGCGACCGCCATGGCCGCGACGCTTGCGCGTCTGGAGCGCGACCTGCGCAGCGAGCTTGCCGGCGAACCCGCGCTGCTCGACGCGCTCGCCAGGCTGAGCACGGACAGCCACGCGTTGCAGCGCGACATCGACGACGCGCTGCTGCGAAGCGCCGGTGGCGGGCCGAACGCGTCGCGCGCGTGGGCGGCTTCGACCTACACTCACCTCGGGCTCGGCCTCGATCACGTCGAAGCCGCGCTGGCGGCGCTGCGCGGCGAGGAGAACCGCGCCTTGCGGGCGTCGCTCGCGGCCTCGGCAAGCGAAACCCAGCGGGCGATGTTCCTGCTGATCGTGACGATGCTGGCCGGCAGCGTGTTGCTGATCTACACGTTCGGCGCCCGCGAAAACAGCGCGCGCGAGAAGCTGCGCAGCGTGCGCGCGCTCGGCCGTCACGACGAACGCTTTCGCGGCCTGTTCGACGACCATCCGGTGCCCATGTACATCGTGGATCGTGAGACGCTGCGCTTTCTCGCCGTCAACGCGGCCGCGATCCAGCAATACGGCTATACCGAAAGCGAATTCCTCGCCATGACGATTCGCGCGATCCGGCCGCAAGCCGAAATCTCGCGTCTCGAATCGCACCTGCAGCGCAGCGACGCGACCCAGCACGGCCGCACCATGGCGGGTATCTGGCATCACCGGCGCAAGGACGGCTCGACGATCAGCGCCGACATTTCGTATCACGCGCTGAACTTCATGGGCCGCGCCGCGTTTTTCGTGCTCGCCGACGACGTCACCGACCAGATCAACGCCGAAGCCGAAGCGCAGCGTTCGAACCAGATGCTCGAAGCGGTGATCGACAACATTCCGCAGCGCGTGTTCTGGAAAGACATGGAGTCGCGCTATCTCGGCTGCAACATGGCGTTCGCGCGCGATGCGGGGCTCGCGTATCCCGAGCAGGTGGTGGGCAAGAGCGACGCCGACATGCCGTGGCGCGACTTCTCCAGTCTGCTGAGCGAGCACGACAAGGAAGTGGTGAGCACCGGCGTGCCGAAGATGAACTTCGAAGTCGATCTGATGATCGACGGCGTGCACCGCACCACGGTCACGAGCAAGCTGCCGTTCACCGACGGCGACGGCCGGGTGATCGGCGTGCTCGGTTCATACACGGATATCACCGAGCGCAAGCGCGCCGACCTTGCCTTGCGTCTGCAAAGCCGCGCGCTCGATGCCAGCGTCAACGCGATTCTGATCACCGCGCCCTCGCCGGCGGGCAATCTGATCGAATACGTGAACCCGGCGTTCATGCGCATTACCGGCTACGATGCCGCCGAGGCGATCGGCCACGATTGCCGCCTGCTGCAGCGTGACGACCGCGACCAGGAAGGCGTCGCGCTGATCCGCCAGGCGCTCGCGGCGAACCGTGAGGTGAGCGCGGTGGTGCGCAACTATCGCAAGGACGGCGCGTTGTTCTGGAATCAGCTCTTCATCGCGCCGGTGCCGAATCAGGACGGGGTGATCACGCATCACATCGGCGTGATCAACGACGTGACCGACCTGATGCGCTATCAGGAACAGCTCGAATATCAGGCCAATTACGACAGCCTGACGCGCCTGCCGAATCGCAACCTGCTGCGCGACCGTCTGCAGCATGCGCTGATCGTCGCGCAACGGCATCACAAGGGCGTCGCGGTCGTGTTCATCGATCTGGACGGTTTCAAGAACGTCAACGACAGCCTCGGCCACAGCGTGGGCGACCGGCTGCTGAGCGTGGTTGCCGAGCGCCTCGCGCGTTGCACGCGCACGAGCGACACGGTGGCGCGCCACGGCGGCGACGAGTTCGTGATCGTGATGACCGACACGGTCGACGAAAAGTCGCTGATTGCGTGGATGGAACGCGTGCGCGCGTCGATCTCCGAGCCGGTCTGGCTCGACGGCACCGAGCTGTACGTCGGCTGCAGCATGGGCGCGAGCCTGTTTCCGCAAGACGGCGAAGATGCCGAAACGCTGATGAAGAAGGCCGATCTCGCGATGTATCGCGCCAAGGACATGGGCCGCAATACGTTCCAGTTCTATCAGCCGGAAATGAACGCGAGCGCGGGCACGCGCCTGAATCTCGAGCGGCGGTTGCGCCGCGCGTTGCGCGACAACCAGTTCCTGCTGCACTACCAGCCGCAGGTGGATATCGAGAGCGGACAGATCGTCGGCACCGAGGCGCTGGTGCGCTGGCGCGATCCGGAAGTCGGACTGGTGCCGCCGTCGTCGTTCATTCCGGTGGCGGAAGAAAGCGGGCTGATCGGGCCGCTCTCGGAGTGGGTGCTGCGCGAGGCGTGCCGGCAGAACAAGGCGTGGCAGGACGAAGGTTTGCCCCCGGCGCGTGTCTCGGTGAATCTGTCGGCGCGGGTGTTCCAGCAGCGCGATATCGCCAAGCTGGTCATGCAGGTGCTGGACGAAACCGGCCTCGCGCCGCAGTACCTCGAACTCGAACTGACCGAAAGCACCATCATGCGCAACGCCGAAGAAGCCGTGTCGATGCTCAACGAGCTGCACGCGCTCGGCATCGGCCTTGCCATCGACGACTTCGGCACCGGCTATTCGAGTCTCAGCTATCTGAAGCGCTTCCCGGTGGACCGCCTGAAGATCGACCGCTCGTTTGTCTCCGACATCGGCGTGTCGGGCGACGATGAGACGATCACCTCGGCGATCATCGCGCTCGCGCACTCGCTGAAATTGCAGGTGATCGCCGAGGGCGTGGAAACCTCCGCGCAGCTCGACTTCCTGAAAGAGCGCGCGTGCGACGAGATGCAGGGCTTCTACTTCGCGAAGCCTTTGTCGACGGACGCGATGTCCGAGCTGCTGCAGGGCGGCGTGGGGCGCGAACTGGCGATGGTTTGAGCGTTCGCGCCGGGCGCGCTCACTGCGCCGGCGTGCTCACGAAAACCGGCAGGGCTTCCGCCTTTTCGGAGAACGACTGCAGGACGGGATGCGCCGTCTTGCTGACCATTCCCGGCAACATCATCTGCGTGAAATGCCAGGCCACCGCCACGGTGACGCCGGCCGCATCGAACTGATCGGCCTCGCCCGGCAGCGCCGCCGCCGCGAGATCGCGTTCGAGTTCGGCGTAGGCGGCGAACAGCTGCGTGCTCACGCGCTCGACCCACGGCTCGTGCTGCTTCTCCGCAGGACGCAGGTTGCGTTCGTAGACGATCTGCACGCTCTTCTCGCACGCGGCGAGCGCGAGACCCGTGAGACGGGCGGCGCGCAAGGCGGCCTCCGGCCGTGTCGGGAAGAGCTGCTGGTTCGGGCCGGCGAGCGTGGCCAGATACTGGAGAATTACCGTCGAGTCCATCACGGTTTGGCCGTTGTCGGCGATCAACGTAGGCGCCTTGACGACGGGATTGATTCTCGCGAACTGCTCGTAGGTGCTGAACACCGAGATCGCCTCGTGCTCGAACTCGAGCTTCAGCAATTTGAGGCAGATGGCGACCCGGCGTACGTAGGGCGAGTCCAGCATTCCAATCAGTTTCATCTCATTCCCGTTAGAACATCTATCATGGCGCGCCCAACTCCGCAGGGTTCCCGCGGTGCCCCCGTCGGTCGGGGACAAGGGCGCTCTGAGCCAATAGATTAAGCATCTCCGCGCATCAAAAAAAGCGACAATTAACGACGATCTACGTCAGAATTTCTTACATGAAACCAATCCCGCCTTTGACCGCGCTGCGCTGCTTCGAGGCCGTCGCCCGCCTGGGCGGCGTGACGCACGCTGCACGCGAACTGCATGTCACGCACTCGGCGGTGAGCCAGCAGATCAAGGTGCTGGAAGATTCAATGGGCGTCGCGCTGTTCACGCGCGAGGCGCGCGGGCTGCGGCTGACCGAGGAAGGGCGGCTTTACGCGCTCGACATCCGCATGGCGCTGCGCGACATCACCCATGCCACGCGCCGCGCGCAGGCGCGCCCGCACGAAAGCGAACTGGTGATCACGACCTTGCCGTCGTTCGCGCAGCATTGGCTCGTGCCGCGCCTCGCCAGCTTTCGCGAGGCCTACCCGCACTACCGCATCCGCTTGCTGACGAGTTTGCAGGTGGAGGACTTCCGTCAGGGCGTGAGCGATATCGGCATCCGCATGGGCCAGGGACATTGGCCCGACGTCGCGCAACAGAAGCTGTTCGACGACGAGATGGTGGTGGTCGCGGCGCCGCATTTCGCGCTCGCGCCGAACGGCCGCTTTCCCGCCAGCGCCGAGGACGTGATGGCCTGTCCGCTGATCTCGAGCCCCGATACGCCATGGCATGACTGGTGTCAGGCGGCGCAGGTGGCGGAACCGGCCGACGGGGCCGTGGTGTTGTCGGCGAACGATTCGAATATCGTGATCGGCGCCGTGCTGCAGGGCCAGGGCGTCGCGCTCGAACGGCGCAGCCTGGTCGCGTACGCACTCGCCCGGGGCGAACTGCGGCAGATCACCGATATCCGCGTGCCTTATCGTTACCCGTACTGGCTCGTCTGGCAGCAACGCGAAATCCTCGATGCGTCGCAGGCCCATTTCGCTCAGTGGATCGAAGGCCAGGTCGACGCCTATCTGCGCGGTAGCGGCGCATCGGTGGTGGGCCGTCGCGCGGGGTAGCCCGTGCGGCTTCGCGCTGGGCGGGCCGTGACGCGGGGGCTATGACGCGTGGGTTGTGACGCGTGAGCTTCGACGCACGGCTTCCGGCGTGGGCTTTCGAAAAACGCGACGCTCGCAACGACGTTTTTCGAAAAAGCGCGTCTGTCGGATATATTGATGCTTCCCATCTCAACATGCGCTGGGAACCACGAAGCACCGATTCACGTGGCGTTGCGCCCGCCTTTCGCTGCTCGCACCGGGTGATGGGCGTTTCGCCGTCGACTATTCGCCAATCCGCGCCAATCCGACTGGAGAGAACAATGACGTCGTCACCTGCAAAGAAGCTGTCTGTGTTGCTGGCATCGGTTGTACTGAGTGTGGCATGTGCCGCGCCGGCGTTCGCGCAGAGCGGCGGCGGCGGTGGCCCGGCGGGGAACGATTCCGACGCGGCGATACCGTCGGCCGCATCGAAAGCGGCTCCGTCCACCAAGGCTGAGCGCAAAGCCGCGCGCAAACAGGCGCGGGCGAAGAAAAACGCCGAGTTGAAAAAGTTGGAGGCCAACGGCTATCAGCCGTCGCGCAACGATCCGAACTATCCAAACGACATTCAGAACGCGCAGAAGAAGGCGGGAATCGGCGCGGCGGCGAGCCAGTAACCCGGCGTAGCGTTTGACGCTCGAGCTGTGAAGCCGAAACACAACGAGGCGCCTCGGCGCCTCGTTTTTCGTTTACCGCGGCCGCTCAATCCAGCGCCGGCAGCGCGCGCGGACGACGGTCGCTGTCGGTGGCGACGTAGGTCAGCGTGGCTTCGGTGACCTTCACGAGGTCTTCGGTCAGGCTCATGCGTTGCGCGTAGACCTCGACCTCGACGGTGACCGACGTGTTGCCCGTCTTGACGATGTCCGCGTAAAAGCTCAGCAGATCGCCGACGAACACCGGCTGCTTGAACACGAACGAATTGACCGCGATGGTCGCCACCCGCCCGTTGGCGCGGCGGCTCGCCGGAATCGAGCCGGCAATGTCCACTTGCGCCATGATCCAGCCGCCGAACACGTCGCCGTGGACGTTCGCGTCCGAAGGCTGCGGCACCACGCGCAGCGCGCAGTGCTTTCGCGGGAGTTGAAGAAGTTCGGTCATCGGGGCACCCTTGAGAAACGTGTTGGTTCGGTAGGCTGGACCAGCAGGCGGGGCAATTCACGACAACGTTACGGCACGCACCGCGCGGCCAACGTGCAACCTACGGCCGGTCAACCCATGAAAAGCGGCGCCAGCCGGCTTCTGCGACAATAGAAAGATCAGGAATTGTACGGGAAAGCGCCCAGCCGGGTCGCGCGACAAGATGCGGTGTGCCGGGCCGGCATGCCGCGGTCGGCGCGCCGCTGCGAACTCCGGCACTTCCACACTCTCCCCAGCCGATTCCCATGCGCCGCACGCCCTCGTCCGAACCCTCTCCGATCTCCACCCAGCCGCGCAACGACTGGCAGACCATTCTGTCGCTGCTGCCGTACCTCGCCACGTATAAATGGCGCGTCGCCTTCGCGCTGAGCTGCCTGATCGGCGCGAAGGTCGCCAATCTGGGGGTGCCGATCGTCATGAAGCGAATCGTCGACAGCCTCGCCTCGGTCCAGCATCTCACCGCGCTCGGCCGCGCCAACGATTCGCCGGGCCTCGTCCTGCTGGGCGGCGTCGGCCTGCTGGTGGTCGCGTATGCGGTGGTGCGGCTGTCCACGTCGCTATTCACCGAACTGCGCGAGATTCTGTTCTCGAAGGTGACCGAAAGCGCGGTGCGCCAGTTGGCGCTGAAAGTGTTCCGGCATCTGCATGCGCTGTCGTTGCGCTTTCATCTCGAACGGCAGACGGGCGGGATGTCGCGCGATATCGAGCGCGGCACGCGCGGCATTACGCAACTGATCTCGTATTCGCTGTACAGCATTCTGCCGACGCTCGTCGAAGTCGGACTCGTGCTCGGCTTTTTCGTCGTCAAGTACGAGGCGTATTACGCGGTGGTCACGTTCATCGCGCTCGCGGTGTACATCGTCTTCACGGTGAAGGTGACGGAGTGGCGCACGCATTTTCGCCGCACCATGAACGATCTCGATTCGAAGGCGAATTCACGCGCGATCGATTCGCTGCTGAACTACGAGACCGTCAAGTACTTCGGCAACGAAGAGTGGGAAGCGAGCCGTTACGACGAAAACCTGAAGCGCTATCGCACGGCGGCGATCAAGTCGCAGCGCTCGCTGTCGGCGCTGAACTTCGGCCAGCAGGCGATCATCGGCACCGGGCTCGTGTTCATTCTGTGGCGCGCCACGCAAGGCGTGATGGCCGGGCGTCTCACGCTGGGCGATCTGGTGTTGATCAACACCTTCATGCTGCAACTCTATATTCCGCTGAATTTTCTCGGCGTCGTGTATCGCGAGTTGAAGCAGAGCCTCACCGATATGGACCGCATGTTCACGCTGCTCGGCGCGGCGCAGGAAGTGCCCGACGTGGACGGCGCACCCGCGCTGCGCGTGAGCGGCGCGCAGGTGCGCTTCGAGCACGTGAACTTCGCGTACGAACCGGCGCGCCAGATTCTGCACGACGTGAGCTTCACCATTGCGGCGGGCACGACGACGGCGGTGGTCGGCCACAGCGGCTCGGGCAAGTCGACCCTCGCGCGGCTGATGTTCCGCTTCTACGATCTGGATCGCGCGACGGGCGGCGCGATCACCATCGACGGTCAGGATATTCGTGACGTCACGCAGGATTCGCTGCGCGCGTCGATCGGCATCGTGCCGCAGGATACGGTGCTGTTCAACGACTCGATCTACTACAACATCGCGTACGGCCGGCCGTCGGCGACCCGCGAGGAGGTGATCGCGGCGGCGCGCGCGGCGCATATTCACGAATTCATCGAGGGGCTGCCGAAGGGCTATGAAACGCCGGTCGGCGAGCGGGGCCTGAAGTTGTCCGGCGGCGAAAAGCAGCGCGTGGCGATTGCGCGGACCATCCTCAAGAATCCGCCGATCCTGTTGTTCGACGAAGCGACTTCCGCGCTCGATTCACGTTCCGAGCGCGCGATTCAGCACGAGCTCGATCTGATCGCCCGCGAGCGGACCACGCTAATCATTGCGCACCGGCTTTCGACCGTCGTGCATGCGCAGCAGATCATCGTGATGGACAAAGGGCGGATCGTCGAGCGCGGCACGCATGCGGAGCTGTTGCGCGCGAACGGCCTGTTCGCGCAGATGTGGGCGTTGCAGCAGCGTGCGAGCGAGGCGCCGGAATCGGCGGAGACGGTCGGCGCGGGGGACGGTGGGCGATAAGAAACGGCTGCGGTCGCCTGGCGTCGCGCGGCGCTAACCTTCAGCGCCGGATGCCGGATGCCAAACGCCAAACGCCAAACGCCAAACGCCAAACGCCAAACGCCGACAGAAGAGAGCGGAACGCCTAGCGCTTCTCGTCCAACGCGCGCAAACGCCGATCCAGCTCGCCTAACTGCGCGGGCGTGCCGACGTTCTCCCACAAGCCCTCGTACAACTCGCCGCTCGCCAGACCGCGTGCAATCGTGTCGCGGTAATACGGCGTGAGCGCGCGCCGCGTGCCGCGTGGCAGGTCACGGAACATGCGGGTGTCGTAGAGGCCGATGTTGCCGAACGTGAAGCGCGGCTCGGCCTCGAGCGACAGTGCGCCGTCGGCCAAACCGAAGTCGCCCACGGGATGAAACGCCGGATTCGGCACCATCACGAGATGCATGCCCGGCTCGGGTAACGCCGCGAGCTTTTCCGCGCGAGCATGCAACGTGGCGTAGTCGAAGTCCGCGTACACGTCGCCGCTGACCGCGACGAACACGTCACTCGCGCCGTTGTCTTCGAGCAGCGGCAACGCCTGCACGATGCCGCCCGCGGTCTCCAGCGCCTCGCGCTCGGCCGAGTAGCGCAACGCCACCTGCCAGCGCGAGCCGTCGCCGAGCGTGGCCTCGATCTGCTCGCCGAGCCACGCGTGATTGATCACGATGGTTCGAAAGCCCGCGTGCACGAGCCGCTCGATCTGCCAGACGATCAGCGGCTTGCCGCCCACTTCGAGCAAAGGCTTGGGACGCGTATCGGTCAACGGACGCATGCGCTCGCCGCGGCCGGCGGCGAAAATCATCGCTTTCTTGAGGGACATCGTCATCGGTCAGAAGGTGTAGCCGACTTCATTCGCGCGGCCTTCGAGATCGTCGAGCAGCTTCGCGAACGGACGCAGCGGCGCATAGCGTTCCGCGACCTTGCGCGCGTAGCCGATGAAACGCGGCAGGTCCTTCATGTAATGCGGCTTGCCGTCACGGTAGTTGATCCGGCAAAAGAGCCCCAGCACCTTGATGTGCCGTTGCAGACCCATCCATTCGACCTGACGATAAAACTCGCCGAAATCGGGATCGACCGGCAGACCGGCCTTTTTTGCCCGCTCCCAGTAGTACACGAAGCAATCCAGCTCGAACTCTTCGTCCCAGCTCAGGAACGCATCGAGCAACAGCGAGGCGACGTCGTAGGTGATCGGGCCGTACACCGCGTCCTGGAAGTCGAGCACGCCCGGGTTCACCGGATTGGGCTCGGCGGCGACCATCAGATTGCGCGGCATGAAGTCGCGCAGCATGAACACCTGCGGCTGCGCGCGGGCGCTCGCGATCAGCAGCGCAAACGTGCGCTCCAGCACGCCACGGGTCTTTTCGTCGGCCTCGCGGCCCAGATGCCGGCCGAGAAACCACTCCGGCATCAACTCCATCTCGCGGCGCAGAAAGGCTTCATCGAACGGCGGCAGCACGCCTTCGCGCGAGGTGAGCTGCCAGCGGATCAGCGCGTCGAGCGCATCGTGCATCAGCGTGCGGGCGCGGCGCGGGTCGCCTTCGTGTTGCGCTTCGGTGAGCGCGCCAAGGTACGAAGCCGTGCCCAGATCCGTGACCAGCATCAGGCCGGCCTCGAAATCGACCTCCAGAACACGCGGCACGTGCACGCCGGCGGTCTCGAGCAACTGCGCGAGCTGCACGAATTCGCGGCATTTTTCGGGCGGCGGGGCGTCGACGGCGATCAGGGTGGCCCTGCCTTCGCCTTCCGCCGCCTTACCGGCGAGCCGGAAATAGCGGCGAAAACTGGCGTCGGACGAAGCCGGGACGAGTGTGTCGAGCTCGAGCGCATAGCGCGCCGCATGGCCGTTCAGCCAGGCTTTGAGCAGTTCGAGACGGGTGTCGGTGGAGTCTTGGAGTGGGGGCAGCGTCATGAAAACCGGCGGCAAATTCAGAGGGGCAACGTCTTGCCATATAATACCCCACGACTTTTTTGACGCGGCTCACGCCGGCTTTCGCGTATTCCGCTTTACCGCCCGCCTCATTGTTCGACAGATTGTAAATATTGATGTGCAGCCGACTGTCACGGTCGGGGTGTGCAGGCGGTGGACCGTGACTGCAGAAGCTGATGGACGAGCCGATTCGCCAAACGATACATGCCGCCTAGACAGCTTTCCCAAACGACTCCCTCCTGTGCCACCGTGCCGCGCAAAAGGCGGCTCGTCGCGGCGTTAATCGCCGTTCCGGGCCTGATGCCCGCGCTTGCGCACGCCCAGTTGGTGGGGGAAGCTGCGCAGCCGCAACCCATCGACGCGCCGTGGGGCATGCAGCTCGCCCCGCAACTCGAGGAACGTCCGCTGCAGCCGGGCCAGAAGCCGGCCACGTTCGTGCTCGGCGATGCGACGAGCGGCACCACCGACCAGGACATGGCCGCCAAGGGTTCAGCCGAGGTGCGCCGCAATACGGTCGTCATCAAGGCCGACGCACTGCACTATGACGAGGACACGGACATGGCCGACGCGTACGGCCAGGTCCACGTGGTCAACAACGGCAATTCGTTCGTCGGGCCGGAAGCGCATATGCGCGTGGATTCGAGCGAAGGCTTCATGACCTCGCCGAAGTACCACTTCAACGTGACGGGCGGCTCGGGCAGCGCGGAGCGCGTCGACCTGCTCGACAGCGAGCGCTCGGTGTTCACCAGGGGCACCTACACGGCCTGCGCGTGCGCGGACGACCCCGCCTGGTACATCAAGGGCAGCGAATTCGATTTCGACACCGGCGCGGACGAAGGCGTCGCGCACAACGGCGTGCTGTTCTTCCAGGGCGTGCCGGTCTTCGCCTCGCCCTGGCTGTCGTTCCCGCTCTCGGGCGAACGCCGCAGCGGGATTCTGCCGCCCACGTTCTCGGTGAGTTCGTCGAACGGCTTCGAACTGTCGGTGCCGTATTACTTCAACATCGCGCCGAATCGCGATCTGACGCTCACACCGCGTCTGATCTCCAAGCGCGGCGTGCAGTTGCAGTCCACGTTCCGTTATCTGTCGCCCACGTATTCCGGCTCGATCACCGGCGAGTTCCTGCCGGACGATCACCTGACCAAGACCAACCGCTACGCGCTGTACATCCAGCACAACCAGAACTTCGGCAACGGGTTCGGCGGCTACATCTACTACAACAAGGTTTCGGACAACACGTATCCGGAAGACCTGTCGTCGTCGGTCAATCAGTTCATGAACGGCACCCAGCTCCTGTATCAACAGGAAGCCGGGTTGACCTATAACAACGGCCCGTGGTCGGTGCTCGCGCGTGAGCAGCACTGGCAGACGCTCACGCCGTCCGTGGCGCCGTACGGCCGCGAGCCGCAGTTGAACGTGAAGTACGCGAAGTACAACGTCGGCGGCTTCGACTACGGCGCGGAAGCCGACTACACGAATTTCCGCATCACCACGGCGGACATGACCGAAGGTCAGCGGGTGATGTTCAACCCGTACCTGTCGTATTCGGTGGTCGGGCCGGGTTACTTCGTCACGCCGAAGGTGCAATGGCACTTTGCGTCGTACAACCTGAACCACCTGAGCGCCGCCGACGTCGCGGCCGGCACGCCGAAAAACTTTACCGAATCGATCCCGACGCTTTCGTTCGATACGGGACTGATCTTCGACCGCTCGGTGCGGATCTTCGGTCAGGATTACATCCAGACGCTCGAACCGCGCCTGTACTACGTGTACACGCCGTATCGCAACCAGCAATCCGCGCCGCTGTTCGACACGGCCGAGTCCGACTTCGGCCTCGCGGAAATCTTCACGCCGAACACCTTCGTCGGCAACGACCGGATCGCCGACGCGAACCGTCTGACGGCCGCCCTCACCACGCGTTTCATCGACGCGGCCACGGGCGACGAACGGGCGCGTTTCGTGATCGCGCAGCAGTACTACTTCCAGGACCAGCGGGTCACGCTGCAGCCGACCCAGACCAGCGCGCAGGCCACGCATTCGGACCTGATCGCGGGTGCGTCCTTCAAGCTCGGCGCGGGTTTCGCTTCGGAAACGGCGTTCCAATATAATGCCGACAACAACCAGTTGGTGAAGACGAGCGTCGGCTTCGGGTTCAGTCCGGCCACCGGCAAGGTGATCAACGTCGCGTACCGCTACACCCGCGCGAACACCACGCTGGACAACACGCCGATCAATCAGGTGCTGATTTCGGGCCAATGGCCGCTCGCGCACCGCGTGTACGGGGTCGGCCGTTTCAATTACGACCTGGGCGGGCATCGGATCGTCGACGGTCTGGTCGGCCTGCAGTACGACGCCGATTGCTGGACGCTCGGCGCCGGGATTCAGCGCTATGCGAACGGCCTGAACACCTCGGGGCAGAATCAGTCGAGCACGCGGTTTCTCGCGCAGTTGACGTTCAAGGGCTTGTCGAGCGTCGACAACGGGCTGATGACCGCATTCCGCAGCAGTGTGGCGGGCTACACGCCGCTGCCGCCGCCGCCGCCGCCGGAATCGCGTTTCACCAACTACGAATGACGCTCGCCCGATCATTTATAAAGTGCGAAAAGACGGGCCAGGCGCGCCCGACATCATTGGAGTATCTGTGGCAATCATGAAAAAGCTTCGCTTGGCAACGCTTGCGGCCGGTCTTGCCGCCGTGGCGTCTTTCCTGTCGGTTGCTGCGCCGGTGCAGGCGCAGGCGCTGGGCGGCAATAGCGGCCAGACGGTCGACACCATTGCCGCAGTGGTCAACAACGGTGTCATCACGCGGCGCGAACTCGACGAACGCATGGGCCTGATCACCCGCCGCCTGAATCAGCAGAACGCGCCGGTCCCGCCGGCGGACCAGCTGCGCCAGCAGGTGCTCAACCAGATGGTGCTGGAACGCATTCAGTTGCAGAAGGCGAAAGAAGACGGTATCAATATCGACGACGCCACCGTGCAAAGAACGCTTGAACGGCTTGCGGCGGCGAACAACCTGACGCTCGACGTGTACCGCTCGCGGATCGAGGCGCAAGGCGTGCCCTGGAGCACCTTCACCGGTGACGCGCGAACCGAACTCACGCTCTCGCGCCTGCGCGAGAAGGAAGTGGACAGCAAGGTCACGGTCTCGGACGCCGAGGTCGCGAACTACATCGCCAGTCAGCGCGGGCCGAACGCCGGCCTGACGAGCGACCTGCATCTGCAGCACATTTTCATCAAGGCGCCGCTGAACGCGCCGGAGACCGATATCGAAGCGGCGCAGAAGAAGGCTCAGGCCCTGCTCGCCGAAGCCAAGGGCGGCGCCAACTTCGAAAAGCTGGCGAAGTCCAATTCGCAGGCGCCGGACGCATCGAAAGGCGGCGATTCGGGTTTCCTTGCGCCGGCCAAGCTGCCGCCTGAATTCGTCAAGGCCGCCTCGACGCTGCGCCCGGGCGAAGTCAATCCGGATCTGATCCGCACCAACGACGGTTTCGAAATCGTGCGCCTGGTCGATCGCCGCGCGGGGCAGGGCACCAGCTCGGATGCGCCGAAGCTCGTGCAAACGCATGTGCGCCACATTCTGCTGCGCGTCGGCGACGGCATGTCGGAGCCGCAAGCGCGTCAGAAGCTGCTCGAAATCAAGAACCAGATTGCCTCGGGCGGCGACTTCGCCAAATTCGCGCACACCTACTCGCAGGACGGCTCGTCGTCGCAGGGCGGCGACCTCGGCTGGATCAGCCCGGGCGAGACGGTGCCGGAATTCGAGCGTGCCATGAACAGCCTGCAGGACGGCCAGATCAGCGACCCGGTTCGCAGCGAATACGGCTACCATCTGATTCAGGTGCTGGGCCGCCGCGAATCCGAAGGCTCGGTCGCCCAGCAGATGGATCTGGCGCGCCAGGCCATCGGTCAGCGCAAGGCGGAACAGGCCTACGCCGACTGGCTGCGCGCACTGCGCGACACCGCGTATGTGGAAGTGAAGCCCACCCTGTCGAGCACGCAATAAACGTCATGACAACCGCCGCCCAGTCCGCCCGCCCACCGTTGCAGATCGCGATCACGACCGGCGAGCCCGCCGGCGTCGGCCCCGAGCTGACGGCGCAGGCGCTCGCCGGCGCGGCGGCGCATTGGCCCAACGCACAGTTCACCGTGCTCGGCGACGCGGACCTGCTTGCCGAACGCGCGCGCGCCGTGGGTGTCGACTGGAGTGCGCTGGTGGCCGATGGCAAGCGCGTGCGTGTGCTGCACCGGCCGCTTGCGGCGCCTGCTGTAGCGGGCAAGCTGGACGCGGCCAACGGCCGCTACGTGCTCGATCTGCTCGACAGCGCGATAGACGGCGCGCTGGCCGGCACCTTCGACGCGATCGTGACCGCGCCGCTGCAAAAGAGCACCATCAACGATGCCGGCGTGCCGTTCACCGGCCACACGGAGTATCTGGCCGAGCGCACCCACACGCCGCGTGTGGTGATGATGCTGGCCGGCACCGGCAAGCGCCCGTTGCGTGTCGCGCTGGCCACCACGCATCTGCCGCTCAAGGATGTGTCCGCCGCGTTGTCCATCGAAAGCATTCTCGAGACGCTGCGCATTATCGATCACGATTTGCGGCATCACTTCGGTTTGCCGGCGCCGCGCATTCTCGTGACGGGCTTGAATCCGCACGCGGGCGAAAACGGTTATCTCGGGCGCGAGGAAATCGAGGTCATCACTCCGGCGCTGAAGCTCGCGGACGAGCAAGGCATCGACGCGCGCGGTCCGTACCCGGCTGACACGCTTTTCCAGCCGCGTTATCTCGAGCAGGCCGACTGCGTGCTGGCCATGTTTCACGACCAGGGCCTGCCGGTATTGAAGTACGCCACGTTCGGCGAAGGCATCAATATCACGCTCGGTTTGCCGATCATCCGCACCTCGGTCGATCACGGTACCGCGCTGGATCTGGCCGGCACCGGCCGCGCCGACGCGGGCAGCCTGATCGCCGCAATCGAGACGGCGGTGTCGATGGCGCAGCACCGCCGCCCGGGCTGAGCCGAGGGCGACACACGGCTTCGTGCGCGCTCTTTGCGCGTTTTTTACCATGTATGCTGCCGCTGCACGGCACGTGCGGCTCGGCGAGCGGGCGCGACAAAGCGCATCGGTCAGCAAGCTCCTATTCTTAAGCAGTTCTCTTTCTTAGCGTTTCTTCGATGTCCACCAGCAGACAGCAACAGGGCCGGCACCAAGGTCATATCGCGCGCAAGCGTTTCGGTCAGAACTTTCTGGTCGACATGGGCGTGATCGATTCGATCGTCGACGTCATCCGGCCGCAGCGCGGCGAGCGCATGGTCGAGATCGGGCCGGGCCTCGGCGCGCTCACCGAACCGTTGATCGAGCGTCTGGCGACGCCTGACGCGCCCTTGCACGCCGTGGAACTGGATCGCGACCTGATCGGCCGTCTGAAGACGAAATTCGGCGACCTGCTCGAACTGCATGCGGGCGACGCGCTCGCGTTCGACTTCGGCTCGCTGGCCGCGCCTGGCGAGAAGGCGTCGCTGCGTATTGTCGGCAACCTGCCGTACAACATTTCGAGCCCGCTGCTGTTTCATCTGACGGCGTTCGCGCATCGCGTGATCGACCAGCACTTCATGTTGCAGAACGAAGTGGTCGAGCGGATGGTGGCGGAGCCGGGCACCAAGGCGTTCAGCCGACTCTCGGTGATGCTGCAATACCGTTACGTGATCGACAAGCAGCTCGACGTGCCGCCCGAAGCGTTCCAGCCGCCGCCGAAAGTCGATTCGGCGATCGTGCGGATGATCCCGTACGAGTTGCATGAACTGCCGCCCGTCGACGAGCGCGTGCTCGGTGAAGTGGTGACAGCGGCGTTTTCGCAGCGCCGGAAGATGCTACGCAACACGCTGGCCGCGTATCGCGATTCGGTGGATTTCGAAGGGCTCGGCTTCGATCTGCAGCGCCGCGCCGAAGACGTGCCGGTGGCCGAATACGTGCGCGTCGCGCAGATCGTGGCGGGCAAGGCCTGAGCCCAACGCCTGTGAGCCAGATTCCTAGGTGCTCACGCGCTTTGCCGGCGCGTTGACCAGCGCGATGCCCGTCAGCACCAGCACCGCGGCCATCAGAAAACGCAGACTGAACGACTCGCCGAGCAGCAGCACGCCGAAGCTCACGCCGAACAGCGGCGTGAGAAACGAGAATACCGACAGGCGCGACGCGATATAGCGCGTCAGCAACCAGAACCACACCAGATAGCTGACGAACGCCACGATCACGGCTTGATACGCGAGGCTCACCACCGCCAGCGGCGTGACGGTCTCCACGCGCGCCTGGCCGAGTCCGAATGCAAGCGTGAGCAGGACCACCGCCGACACCGTCAGTTGATAGAACAACGTCTTGCTCGCGCTCGAGTGGGCGAGGCGCGTGGCGCGCACCACCACGGTCGTGGCGGCCCACGCAATGCCGGCCAGCACGCCGAGCGCGTCACCGGCGACACCTGTCAGCATCGAGCTGCTTGCGGCGTGGCCATGCAGGAAACCATCCGCAAAGGCGAGCGCCATCCCCATGAACGCCACGAAGATACCGAGCCACTGAATCCGCCGCATGCGCTCGCCGGCGACGAACCAGTGCAGGCCGAGCGCCGTGAAGCACGGCGCGGTGTACAGAAAGACCGCCATGCGCGACGCGCTGGTCAACGTCAGGCCCAGAAAAATGCACACGAACTCGCTGGCGAACAGCACGCCCGCGAGCACGCCGGCGCCCAGGGTGCCGTCGTCGCGAAAGAGCGGTGTGCCGCGTGAGCGCGCCCAGCCCCATACCAGCACCGCCGCGATCGCCGAGCGCAGGCCGGCCTGAAAAACCGGCGGCAGCGCCACGTTGGTGCTCTTGATCGCGACTTGTTGAAGACCCCAGATCGCGCACAGGCCGATCATCAAGAGGATGGCGAAGCTATCCGGGGCGCGGCGTGCGGGCAGGGAGGTGGTGCTCATGAGCTGAGTGGAGGCGGGAATAGCTCGTACGATAGCAAACCTCGCCGTCACGCCGACCGATGACCCCACCGCCTACGCGTGCTTCTTACACGCCGCAAGCTTTTTGCTGATTTCACGACACCCGCGCAACACCGACCTCAGACTAATTTCGCACCGTTACCGTTTCGCGCTAAGGTTCAGCCACTAACGTTTTGTCAGGACATTCTCACCGGCCGCATCCTGTGCGGCGCAAGGCTTCTCAGTACGAAGAACGCGAAGTACAGACGGACAGCGGGCCGGACGGGCTCGATGGTCCGCCACGGCAGACGAACTCCATCCGCGCGACGCGGAGCCTATACGAGGAAAAGCGATGAAGAACGTAGGCAGGTGGGCGGCGGCCGCGGTGCCCGCGGCGTTGGCGTCGTTGGTGTGCCAGACGGCGCACGCGCAATCCAGCGTGACGCTCTACGGTGTGGTCGATGAGAGCGTGCGCTATCTGACTCATGCCAACCGGGCCGGCGATTCGTCGATCGGACTCGGCAACGGCGGCATGACGCAGAGCCGCTGGGGGCTGAAGGGCGTCGAGGATCTGGGCGGCGGCTGGTCCGCTTTCTTCAAGCTCGAAAACCGCATCTATATCAACAGCGGCCAAAGCGATCCCACGCTGCCGTTCTTCAATGAAGCGCAGGTCGGTGTACGTTCGGATTCATACGGTCAGATCATCCTCGGCCGTCAGTACAACGTCGTGATCGAAGGCGTCACGGTGGCCGGCTACGGCAGCAATGCCTGGATCCCGTACGACTTCAGCTTTCAACCTGAAGTGACGATGACGGGCGGCATCTGGACCAGCAACCAGGTGCAATATCAGGCGAGATATAACGGCTTCACGTTCGCGGCCGGCTATGCATTCGGCGGCAATGCCGGCAATTCCTATGGCAGCCAGATCGGCGCGGCCGCGGCTTATAAGCCGGAGGGCGGCCCGCTAAGCGTGGGCGGCGCATACGAAGTGTCGAAAGACTCCGTCAACGGCGCGGCCGCGAAGACCTGGACTTTCGGCGGTGCGTACACCTGGAACCTCACGCGCTTTTCGGCTGGCTACATCGTCAATCAGAACGATGCGGGCTTTTCGAATTTCGCCAATGGGCCGTTTACCGCGCCCGCGCTGGCGGCCCTCAAGTACACGGACTTTGCGCGGCGCCGCATGATCATGGGCGGCATCACTCAACAGGTCAGCAACAAGTGGCACTTCGCCGCGAACGTCTGGCGCACCCTGCAGGACGGCAAGACCGCCGCGCAGGACGGCTCAGCCTGGCAGTACCAGCTGGTTGCCGACTACAACCTGTCCCGCCGCACCGACATCTATCTGGAAGGCGACTATTCGATCTATCGCGGCGATCTGATCGGGGCGCAACTGCAAGGCGTCAACGGCGTCGGGCTCGCGCAGAAGGGCACGCAGATCGGCTTGATGGCGGGCGTGCGGCATCAGTTCTGAGGTCGGGCTTGGGTCAGGCGCGCCCTGCAGCGCCGCGGGATTCCGGGTACATTTACGTTCTCGCTATCACGCAACAGGGAGTGCACAATGCGCCTGCTTCACACCATGCTCCGGGTCGGCGACCTGGACCGCTCGATTGCCTTTTACACCGAACTGCTCGGCATGAAACTGCTGCGCCGCGAGGATTATCCGGACGGTAAATTCACGTTGGCCTTCGTCGGTTACGAAGATGAGCGCGACGGCACCGTGCTCGAACTCACCCACAACTGGGACACGCCTTCTTACGACCTCGGCACCGGTTTCGGCCACCTTGCCGTCGAAGTGGACGACGCGTACGCCGCATGTGACAAGATCAAGGCGCAAGGCGGCACGGTCGTGCGCGAAGCCGGCCCGATGAAGCACGGCACGACCGTGATCGCTTTCGTCACGGATCCGGACGGCTACAAGATCGAGTTCATCCAGAAGAAGAAATGAAGCAGGGCGGCGGGGCGAGATCGAACGATGAATAACAGCAATCCCTACTTCAAGGAACTCGACGAGATCCACGTCGAAATCGAGGCCCTGTTCGACGGTTCCGCGGATGAAGGCGCGCTGCAACGAATCATGGCGCGCTTCGCTCCGCAATTCACGCTGGTCATGACCTCGGGCATCGCGCTGGATTACGCCGGCTTGCGCGAAACATTCTCGAAGCTGCGCGGCGCGCGTCCAGGCTCGCAAATCAGCATCCGCGACAAGGAGATCGTCGCCGAGTATCCGTCAGGCGCGGTGGTGAAATATCGCGAGTATCAGCGCGACAACACCGGCAATGCCAACGTGCGGCGCTCCACGGCAGTGATGGATCTCGACGCGCACGGCAAGGTAACGTGGCGTCATCTGCAGGAAACCTTCTGCTCCGAATGAGCCGAATGAGCCGAATGAGCAAAGGAGTCTGACAAGCCGGCGCTTCAGTTTGACATTGAAGCGCCGGTTTCAAGGCGCATGGAAAACCTTAAAGCGTCGGCAGCAATTCCGGCGGGTGCGACTTCAACGTCTGCCGCGCTTCGCGGAACTCCGGAAAAATCGATTCGACGGTTTGCCAGAAGCGCGGGCTGTGATTCATTTCCCGCAGATGCGCGAGTTCGTGGGCAACGACGTAATCGATGATGGAAAGCGGAAAGTGAATCAGCCGCCAGTTCAGGCGAATCTTGCCGTCACTCGAACAACTGCCCCAACGCGTCGCCGCTGAAGAAAGCGCGTACGCGCGGTAGTTCACGCCCAGCTTCTCCGCGTAAATGGCGAGGCGCTCGCCGAACAGGCGCTTTGCTTCGCCCTGCAGCCAGCCTTGCACGCGGTCCTTGATCTGCTGCGGGTCCGCTTGCAGCGGCAGCGGTACTTGCAACGCCGCGTCGTCCGCGTTGAACGCGACCGTGCCTTGCGGCGAGCCGAGCGTCACGCGCACCGGGTGACCCAGATAGGGCACTTCAGCGCCATCTTTCCAGTCGACCTTCGGCAACGCGCGCTGCTCGACGCGCGTCTGCCATTCGATCAGCTTCGTGAAAATCCAGCGCTGCTTTTCGGTGATCGCGGTTTCGATATCGGCGAGCGTGACCCAACGCGGTGCGGTGATGGTCAGCCCCGTGCTGTCGATCGCAAAGCCGATCGAGCGGCGCGCCGAACGCTTGAGGGCGTAATGGAGCGTGCGTGAGCCGATCGCGAGGCTGCGCAGCTTGCTGCCATCCGGTGCGAGCGGCACGGCCGCTTGCTGGCTTTCGGGCGCGCTCTGGAAAGCGCCAGGCGTGGGTGCCGAAGGTGAAGGGGACGACGACGTCGACCCCGGCTCTGCGAAGAGCGGGAGATCGAGCTGCCGGTTATCGAGCGCCGCAGCGGGCTGCGACGTAGGAGACTTCTGCATCGGATTCGGCTTCGCGCAAATACGCCTTCGAGGGCGTGGGCGCGTCAGATTGGTGCCGCGGCGGAACTGCTTTCCGCCGCGCGGTACGCGGTAGGATCGATGCGACGCATTTCAGCTTCGATCCACCGTTCGACGCGCGTGTTCACTTCATCGGGCGTGAGCCCCGTCGTCTCGATCGGCTTGCCGATCGACACTGTGACTATACCCGCATATTTGAGAAACGAGTTGCGCGGCCACACACGTCCTGCGTTGTGTGCGATCGGTACGACCGGCGCGCCGGTGGCTATCGCGAAACGCGCACCGCCGGTTTTGTACTTACCTTGTTTGCCGGTCGGCGTGCGCGTGCCTTCCGGAAACATGATGACCCAGGCGCCTTCCGCCATGCGCGCTTTGCCTTGCTTGATGACCGATTCGAACGCGTACTTGCCTTCCTTGCGATCGATATGAACCATCTTCAGCATGCCGAGCGCCCAGCCGAAGAACGGCACATACAGCAGTTCGCGCTTGAACACATAGCACAGCGGCTTGGGCATGAGCGCCGGAAACGCCAGCGTTTCCCATGCCGATTGATGCTTGGACAGCAGCACGGCGGGACCGTCTGGCAGATTCTCCATGCCCTCGATCCGGTAGCGGATGCCGTTGAGCCAGCGCACCGTATGCAGCGTTGCGCGGCACCAGCCGGCCGCCATCCAGTAGCGGTTGTCGGCGCGCATGAATGGAAATGCGATGAAGCAGGCGGTCGCGTACGGCACCGTGAACAGAACGAAGTAGATCAGCAGAAGCAAAGAACGGATAAAGCGCATCGGCGTGGTCAGTGAGGGATGGGGACGCGCATGGCGCGCGTCACTCTTGAGCGTCGGCGAGGAAGTCGAGCGCGAAGGCACGCAGATCGTCGTGCACGATCGTGCCTTCGGGCAAGCCGCCGGCCGCGAGCGTTTTGCGCCCCTTGCCGGTCAGCACCAGATGAGTCGGATGGCCGAGTGCCGCGCCGGCTTGCAGATCGCGCATGGCGTCGCCGACTACCGGCGTATTTTCAGGATCGACCTCGAAGCGCTCCGTGATCATTTTCAGCATGCCGGGCTTCGGCTTGCGGCACTCGCAATGGTCTTCCGCCGTGTGCGGGCAGAAGAACACCGCGTCGATGCGCCCGCCGACCGCGGCCGCCATGCGATGCATCTTCAGATGCATCGCATTGAGCGCGTTCATGTCGAACAGACCGCGGCCGATGCCCGACTGATTGGTCGCGATCGCCACGCGATAGCCCGCCTGGTTCAGACGCGCGATGGCTTCGAGCGAACCGGGCAGCGCGACCCATTCGTCCGGCGTCTTGATGAACGCGTCGGAGTCGACGTTGATCACGCCGTCGCGGTCGAGGATCACCACTTTTTTGGTCGGCATGGCGCGGGGCTCAGGCGGCGAGTCGGGAAATGTCGGCGACGCAGTTCATCTGCTGATGCAGTGCGCCGAGCAAGGCCAGACGGTTGGCGCGCAACGCCGGATCTTCGGCGTTGACCATCACGTCGTTGAAGAACGTGTCGACCGGTTCGCGCAACGCGGCAAGCGCGGTCAGCGCACCCGTATAGTCGCGCGCGGCCAGTTGCGATTGCACGCGCGGCGCGACCTGTTCGAGTTGCGCATGCAGGGCTTTTTCTGCCGCTTCGACGAGCAGCGCGACCTGTACGCCGCCGGTCGCCGCGTGTTCCGACTTCTTCAGAATGTTCGAGATGCGCTTGTTGGCCGCCGCGAGCGAAGCCGCCTCAGCCAGCGACGCGAATTCGCGCACGGCATCCAGACGCGCGACGATGTCGTCCAGGCGCGTGGGGTTCAGCGCCAGCACCGCGTCGATTTCGCCCGGCGCATAGCCGCGCTCGCGCAGCAGACCGCGCAGGCGGTCCATGCAGAACTCATAGATCGCTTGCGTCGAATCGGCGATGTTCGGCACCGCGGCGAATTGTGCGTAAGCGGTGCGCAGCAGTTCGATCAGATCGACCGGCAGTTGCTTCTCGACGAGAATGCGCAGCACGCCGAGCGCGTGACGGCGCAACGCGAACGGGTCTTTCTCGCCGGTGGGTTGCAGGCCGATGCCCCAGATGCCGACCAGCGTTTCGAGCTTGTCGGCCAGCGCGACGACAGTGCCGGTTGCGGTAGCGGGCAATGCGTCGCCGGAGAAACGCGGCTGATAGTGTTCCGAGCACGCGAGCGCGACTTCTTCCGGCTCGCCGTCGTGGCGCGCGTAGTAGGTGCCCATCGTGCCTTGCAGCTCGGGGAATTCGCCGACCATGTCGGTGATCAGATCGGCCTTGGCCAGACGTGCGGCGCGCCTGGCGAGCGCCACGTCCGCGCCGATCAGTCCGGCAATCGCGCCGGCCAGCGCTTCGACCCGCTCCACGCGTTGCAGTGCCGAGCCCAGCTTGTTGTGATACACGACGTTCGCGAGCAGCGGCACGCGATCGGCGAGCGACTTCTTCTTGTCCTGCTCGAAGAAGAACTTCGCGTCGGCCAGACGCGGACGCACCACGCGCTCATTGCCTTCCACGATATCGCCCGGCGTGGACGTTTCGATATTCGACACGATCAGGAAGCGCGAGCGCAGCTTGCCGTTCGCATCGGTCAGCGCGAAGTATTTCTGGTTGGTCTGCATGGTGAGGATCAGGCATTCCTGCGGCACTTGCAGGAATTCGTCCTCGAAGCGGCAGGCGTAGACCACCGGCCATTCAACCAGCGACGTCACTTCGTCCAGCAGCGATTCCGGCATCACCACCTGGTCGCCGTTTGCTTGCGCGAGCAGATGCGTGCGGATGGTCTCCTTGCGATCGGAGAAATTCGCCACTACGCGGCCTTTGTGCAGCAGCGTCTCGGCGTACGAATCCGCGTGCTGGATCTGCACGAAACCTTCGGAGAGGAAACGATGGCCGAGCGTGGTGTCGTCGGCGTCGATGCCGAGCGCGCTCACTGCCACGATCTGTTCGCCATGCAGCGCGATGAGGCGATGCGCCGGACGCACGAATTGCACGTTGGTGCCGTCCGGACGCTGATACGTCATGACCTTCGGAATGGGCAGCCTGGCCAGCGTTTCGTCGAGCGCGCCTTGCAGGCCTTCGGCGAGCGTGGCGCCGGGCGCAGCATAGCGCAGGAAGAACGCTTCAGCCTTGCCGTCCTGTGCGCGCTCCAGGTCGTTCACCGAGAAATCGGGGAAACCGAGCGCGGCGAGTTTCTTGGCGAGCGGCGCGGTGGGCTGGCCGTCCTTATCCAGCGCGACGGAAACCGGCAGCACTTTTTCGCGCACGTGTCTTTCCGGCGCGACCGCGCGCACGTTCCTGATCGTGACGGCGAGGCGGCGCGGCGTGGCATAACGTTCGAACGACAATTCGCCTTCGACCAGGTCGCGCGCCGCGAGGCGCTGCGCAATGCCTTCCGCGAAGGCGTCGCCGAGACGCGCCAGCGCTTTAGGCGGCAATTCTTCGGTCAGCAGTTCGACGAGCAGGGTAGCTTGATGGGGTTGAGTCATTTCTTGATGTTCTCGTCAGTCCTGGTCGATCTTGCGTTCGACTTTCAGCGGCGGCGCCCATGCGGGCATGGCGGCGTCCTGTTCGTCAGTCGTGAGGCCGGGCACGCCGTGCACCGGATTGCCGAGCATCGGGAATCCGAGCTTCTCGCGCGAATCGTAGTAGGCCTGGGCGACCAGCTTCGACAGCGCGCGAATGCGGCCGATATATGCCGCGCGTTCCGTGACCGAAATGGCGCCGCGCGCGTCGAGCAGGTTGAACGTGTGGCCGGCTTTCAGCACCAGCTCATAGGCGGGCAGCGCGATCTGCGCCTCGATCATGCGTTTGGCTTCGGCTTCGTAACTGTTGAAGATCGAGAACAGCAACTCGACGTTCGCGTGCTCGAAGTTGTAGGCGGACTGTTCGACTTCGTTCTGATGGTAGACGTCGCCATAAGTCAGGCGACGCAGTTCGGGGCCGTTCGGCCCTTGCTCTTCCCACTCCGTCCAGACCAGGTCGTAGACGTTTTCTACCTTCTGCAAATACATGGCGAGGCGCTCGAGGCCATACGTGATTTCGCCGAGCACCGGCTTGCAGTCCAGACCGCCAACCTGCTGGAAGTAGGTGAACTGGGTCACTTCCATGCCGTTCAGCCACACTTCCCAGCCGAGACCCCAGGCGCCGAGGGTGGGGTTTTCCCAGTCGTCTTCGACGAAGCGCACGTCGTTCTGCTTCAGGTCGAAGCCGAGGGCTTCGAGCGAACCGAGGTACAGGTCGAGGATATTTTCCGGCGCCGGCTTGAGCACCACCTGGTACTGGTAGTAGTGCTGCAGACGGTTCGGATTCTCGCCGTAGCGGCCGTCTTTCGGACGGCGCGACGGTTGCACGTACGCCGCGCGCCACGGCTCGGGGCCGATCGCGCGCAGGAAAGTATGGACGTGGGACGTGCCCGCGCCGACTTCCATGTCGATTGGCTGGAGCAACGCGCAACCCTGCTTGTCCCAGTAGGACTGCATTGTCAGGATGATTTGCTGAAACGTGAGCATGAAGTGCCTTTCGGGCATGAGGCCGCGCCGTGAACGCCGAAGCGCGCCGGGGTGGCCGTGGAGCGAAGTGCTAAACCGGAGATTTTAACGGAAAGGGAGGGGGGTGTCCGTTTTGCGGGGTGATGAGGTCGACGGGAGCCGTCGAGTGCCCACTTTTTCATTCGGCCAGGATCTGGGTCCAGTCGGTTGTCCCTGGTTGCTCTTTCAGCACTTCCCCTCGTCTGACCGGAAGGCACGGGTTGCTGTATTTGTCGTTCTCGTTGTCGCTATCGAAATCGGGTGATATCTGACGGGTGCATGCGCGGTTTCCCACATAAGATCTGAATGTTCGTAAGGCCTTGTTGTCGCCACTAAAAGGAAGCCGCGAATTTAGGAATCGTCGGATTTCCCGGTTGCCGTGCCCCTTATAGGGTGCTTGTGCATGAAACAAGCACAACCGATAACCGATGGGGACGACGATGAAAAACAATGGAAGCACCAAGGGAACAGCAGGCGTTGCATTGCGACTGCTGGCGGCGTTCACGCTGCTCATGGGCGCATTTAGCGCAAACGGGGTCGACTGTTTCGCGCTTTATTCGCAATCCGGCGCAACGCCCGGTTCGAGGACCTGCAAGCTTGACGTGGTCAGCAATACGCCAGGCGGTATGGGCAACTACGCTTGCATCAATGACCTTGCTCTGGTCGATCAGTGGTGCAACTCAACCGAAACTCTGCCTGATGATACGTGCCCGGTAGCTGACCCAGTGTTCGCCGCCAGCGGTGCGGTTACATTGGTGGAGGCTGACTTCATCAGCGGCGATGAACTTCCCGTTACGTTCACACGCACATACCGTTCGTCTGTCTTCCTGAAGACGGCAAGTTCTATCGGGTCAATGTGGTTTCATAGTTGGCAACGGCAGTTGAATGTCACGGGGGCGGCGGGCGGTTCCGGCAACATCGTCGCATATCGTGCGAACGGCGAGCCGCTAACGTTTGGCTTGGCGGACGGCGTCTGGCGAACTAAAAGTTTTAGCGGCCTCTTACTTACCCGGAATGCTGCCGGCTGGGCGCTCACCGATCTGGTGACCGAAAACACTGAGACGTATTCCTCTCAAGGCGTTTTGCTATCGGAGGCAACCAAGACAGGGTTTATCAGAGCGTTGAGCTATGACGGTTCAGGTCGACTCGTTGCGATTTCGCAGCACGGCTGAAATACTAAAGCGGACTATGACCTCACCCTTCGTTTCGCATACGACGAGAAAGGCCGCATTGCGCGACTCATTGACCCTGCGGGCCATTTCACGCAGTACCAGTACGACGCAAACAATAATCTCACTTCTGTCATCTGGCCCGATGGAAACGTACGGCAGTACGTGTATGGCGACTCGCGTTTCAAAGGCGCGCTGACTGGCGTCATAGACGAAACCGGCTCTCGCATCGCAACGTGGACATACGATTCACAAGGCAGAGCGATAGCTGTTGGTCATCCCGACACAACAAGGAACGTACAATTTGCCTATGGATCGGGAGCGACCACTGTCACGGATAGCAACGGCGCGAGGACGCTTTCTTTTGCGACAGTAGGTGACAAGGTTCGCCCAACCGGCAGCAGCGGTTCCATAACAGGCGTAACGACGTGGGATGCATCTGGCAGTCTCCTTGGGACTGCCACGCCGTCACGCAACGCAGTCTACGCATATGACGGCATAGGTCGTCCCGTGAAAGCGACGGTGAAGAGCTCCTCTGGTGTCTCGGTCACCTCGGTGCGGTACGCCGATGCAACGAGCCTTCATCCTGCGACAGTCGCCATGCCGGCGCGGTTGCTGTCATTTGTCTATGACAACAACGGCAACGTCACGGGTTACAGCGAGCGCCTGACAAACGATTTGACTGGGGAGGCCGGGTTCGATGCTACGTGGGACGGCCAGCAACAGCGAACCACCGGCGCCCGATACGACCGGTTCAACCGACTGGTTCAGGCGATCACCTATATCAACAACGTCAAGACCGCGGACTGGTGGTATGACTATGATTTCACTGGGAATCTCAACACAGCGCAGAACATCGTTTCCCACTGGCTCTTTGGTGATCAAGATCGGGACGCCGCACACCGTGTCACCCGGCAGACTGGCAACGACCGCGAGGCACGTATCGCATACGACCTCAGAGGTCGCGTCAGCCGGTTCACATATGATGAACAGTCGGTAATTGCAACGGGTCGCAGACGCCGTTTGCTAACTGTCGAGTATGGTTACTCCGCCGACGGCAAGTTGATATCCCGCAACGGGACTATATCGACTGATGGCGGATCAACGGTTGCAATCAGTAGCGAAGACATCGGCAAGTGGCTTGATAACTACCAGGCGGGTCTCGACCCTGTCGGGCCTCCGGCGGCCCTTCCCGGTTTGACGGGATCGCTTTTATCCGATGCGCCTGAGAGCATTGGCACCGTTTGTGCAGAATGTGGGTTCATCCAGGCACGCCCAGCATGGTCGCTATTCCTGCGAAATCTCTATATCAATTCGCAGACTGGAAAGCCTGTCCCGGATAACCCCGTTGAAATTCAGGTCGCAGCGCAAAACCAGTTGCCGTTTCCGGTCCTGACACCAAACCTGTCGCAGCGGAGCGCGCTCTATGCAAAGGTGTTCGCCGGTAGTGCAGCGCAAGGGTCAGGCTACATAAAATGCAAGGACGACTCGAATTGCGATGCCGTGAGGGCGACGTGCCGGGCAAAATGTTCGAATAGTTCATTGCCGACCGGCGATTTCGGATTCAGGTTCTGGAATTGCGTCAATGACTGTGCGGAGCTTAGCGGCTGTCCGAGAATCTAGAGCGCATCTTGCTCCGCATCTGCTTGCCGGGAAGCACGGTACCCGGCTGTGAAGTGCGAGCCGAATGAATCCGAAGGAGTGAAAAAGTATGTTTCAAGATAAAGCAGTGGCACTGGAAGTGAGCAAGCGAATGTTGAAGATAAACGGTTCACTAGACGAGACGATCGCCTTTGTTCAGGCACACTGCTCGAATGAAGAGCTTGAAGATTTCAAACATGCTATGGGAGAGGTCATGTACATGGTGTTCGAAAAGGTACTCATCCCCGTATACAAGCGGCACCCGGAACTCATTCCTGAGGGGCAACGGGTAAGCGGAATTACCGACTGAGATATGGAAGGCGTGGTGAGGGGCGATGAGATCCCTTTGCGCCCGGAGCAATGCAGGTCCCTCCGTTACGATGGGAGCGCGCGCTGGACCGACAAGCTGCCCGGCTAAAAGGATGACGAGACGTCCTGGTCCCCGAAGGGGCCAGGATCGAATTGAGACAGGCCGGTCAATACGATCCCGCCAGCCGCCGGAGAACGTCGGTTGGCGCAGAAAAGACCGTGCAAATATATGGTTCGCTAAAGTGCCCGTATGGAGATATGGGGCGAATTCTCAAGCGGAATCACGTCGCCGCCAACTCCACCTTCGGCGAGAACGAATCGCTTTGCGCCACCGGCCAGTACTTCTCGAACAGCGAGTAGCGATAATTGCCGTTGAGCAGATCGTTCGGATCGAGATACTTCAGCAGCTCCGACATCAACTGCACCTCATGCGACGACACGCGCCGCACGATGTGATGCGCGCGCAGTTCCGCCGGATGCTTCAATCCCGCGGCCTGAATGATTTCCTTCAGCGCATGCAGCGTGTTGTGATGGAAATTGAAGACGCGGTCTGCCTTGTCGGGAACCACCAGGGCGCGCTGGCGCACCGGGTCCTGCGTCGCGACGCCGGTCGGGCAGCGCCCGGTGTGGCAGGTCTGCGCCTGAATGCAGCCCACCGCGAACATGAAGCCGCGCGCCGCGTTGACCCAGTCCGCGCCGATAGCGAGCGTTTTGGTGATGTCGAACGCGGTGATCATCTTGCCGCTCGCGCCAATGCGAATACGTTGCCGCAAGCCGATGCCCACCAGCGTGTTGTGCACCAGCAGCAGGCCTTCCTGCAACGGCACGCCGACGTGATCCGTGAACTCCAGCGGCGCCGCGCCCGTGCCGCCTTCCGCGCCGTCCACCACGATAAAGTCAGGCAGGATGCCCGTTTCCAGCATCGCCTTTGCAATGCCGAAAAATTCCCACGGGTGCCCGATACACAGCTTGAACCCGGTCGGCTTGCCACCCGATAGCGTGCGCAGACGGTCGACGAATTCGAGCAGGCCGCGCGGCGTGGAGAACTCCGAGTGCGTGGCGGGCGAGATGCAGTCGCGCCCCATCGGCACGCCGCGCGTCTCGGCGATTTCCGGCGTGATCTTGGCGGCCGGCAGGACACCGCCGTGACCCGGCTTCGCGCCTTGCGAGAGCTTCACTTCGATCATCTTCACTTGCGGCTCGGCGGCCTGCTTCGCGAACTTCTCCGCGCTGAAGGTGCCGTCTTCGTTGCGGCAGCCGAAGTAGCCCGAGGCGATTTCCCAGATGATGTCGCCGCCGTGCTCGCGGTGATACTTCGACATCGAGCCTTCGCCGGTGTCGTGCGCGAAGTTGCCTTTTTTCGCGCCGAGGTTCAGCGCCATGATCGCGTTCGCCGACAGCGAGCCGAAGCTCATTGCCGAGACGTTGAAGATCGACATCGAATAAGGCTGCGCGCGATCCGGTCCGACGACGATGCGGAAGTCGTGACTATCGAGCCTGGTCGGCGCGAGCGAGTGGCTGATCCATTCGTGCGCAACGGCCTTGACGTCGAGCTCCGTGCCGTACGGGCGGCTGTCGACGTCGTTCTTCGCGCGCTGATAGACGATGCTGCGCTGGGCGCGCGAGAACGGTTTTTCGTCGGTATCGCCTTCAACGAAATACTGGCGGATTTCCGGCCGGATGAATTCGAACAGGAACCGGAAGTGGCCCCACAGCGGATAGTTGCGCAGGATCGCGTGACGCTGCTGTGTCAGGTCGAACAGCCCGAGCGCGACGAGCGCGAGCGGCACGATGATCCAGAACCACGAGATGTGATGCGTGGCGGCGAACGCCGCACAGACCGCGAACAGCGCGGCCGCGCACCACATGGCGAGATAACGTCGAGAAAACATGGGGACTCCGGTGCAGTGAGGATCGTCACGGCGGGATCGCCAGCGCGGCCGGCGCAGGCGGAATCCGTCGTGGAGGAAATCGGGCGACTGCTTGTCATGGTGAAGCGGGCTGCCGTTTGAAGCGCGAACGCATGGATGCCGCGAGCAGGTTCAGACGTGAGCATGCGGCGCGTACGGCGCCGCGCGGCATGGTTCAACGAATGAATGCATGGGTCAACGGGCGCTCAGCAGCGCGGCTTTTTGCGGCTGGCGTGCCACCGGCTGGCCGGTTACCGCATGTTCGATAATGCCGCCGCCCAGACACACGTCGCCATCGTAGAGCACCGCGGATTGCCCTGGTGTGACAGCCCATTGGGCCGTGTCGAAATTCAGCTCGAAGAGGCCTTCGCCGGCCCCCGCCGAACTGAACGTGCACGGCGCATCCGCTTGCCGGTAACGGGTTTTCGCCCCGCACGCGAAGCCGTCGGCCGGCGGCTCGCCCGCCACCCAGCTCGTGTTGCCCGCGGACAGCGTATGGCTGAGCAGCCACGGATGATCGTGGCCTTGCGCGACGTACAGCGTGTTCGACGGGATGTCTTTGCCGGCCACGAACCACGGCTCGCCGCTGCCGTCCTTGCTGCCGCCCAGACCGATGCCCTTGCGCTGGCCGAATGTATAGAACGCGAGGCCGATGTGTTCGCCGACCACCTTGCCCTCGGTGGTCTTCATCGGGCCGGGCCTGGTCGGCAGGTAGCGGTTCAGGAAGTCGCGGAACGGCCGTTCGCCGATAAAGCAGATGCCGGTCGAATCCTTCTTTTTCGCATTGGGCAGCGCGATCTGTTCGGCGATCTCGCGCACCTTGGTTTTTGGAATCTCGCCCAGCGGAAACAGGGTTTTCGACAACTGCGCCTGATTCAGCCGGTGCAGGAAGTACGACTGATCTTTCGTATGGTCGAATGCCTTCAGCAGTTCGAAGCGGCCGTTGTTCTCGCGCACGCGCGCGTAGTGGCCGGTCGCGATGGTTTCCGCGCCGAGCGACATGGCGTGATCGAGGAACGCCTTGAACTTGATTTCGGCGTTGCACAGCACGTCCGGATTCGGCGTGCGGCCGGCCGAGTATTCGCGCAGGAATTCGGCGAACACGCGGTCCTTGTATTCGGAGGCGAAGTTGACCGCTTCCACGTCGATGCCGATCAGGTCCGCCACCGAGACCACGTCGATCCAGTCCTGCCGCGTCGAGCAGTACTCGCTGTCGTCATCGTCTTCCCAGTTTTTCATGAACAGGCCGACCACGTCGTAACCCTGTTCCTTCAGCAGCCACGCGGTAACCGACGAATCGACGCCGCCCGACATGCCTACTACGACTTTCTGCTTGCTCATAAGGTGCTCACTGGGTGCTGCATGACTTCATGGATCGTGGGTCGCCGCTCGTGACGGCTGCCGCGATAATTACCGTTTTTGCCCGACCGAATGCGTGTGCACGAAGTCGAGCGGGAAACGCCGGCCCGCGAGGTAGTCGTCGAGACATCGCATGACGAGCGGCGTGCGGTGCCGCTCGGGACAGGCGCGCAATTCGTCAGCGCTCATCCACAACGTGCGGACGATGTCGGGGTCGAGCGCGCGCTTCGTGTCGGGCTCGCCGCCCGCGCCGCAATAGGTGAAGCGCAGGTAGGTGACACCTCCGCTCATGCCTTCGTTGCCAGGCCCGCCGCCGGCCCGCTCGAAGTGGGTCATATACATGCCCACCAGCGCCTCGGGCGTGAACGGATGGGCGGTTTCCTCGAGCGTTTCGCGGATCACCGCTTCGACCAGCGTTTCGCCCGCTTCAAGATGGCCGGCGGGTTGATTCAGGCGCAGGCCGTCGGCGGTATGTTCCTCGACCACGAGAAAACGCCCGTCACGCTCGACGATGGCCGCGACGGTGACGTGCGGCAGCCAGGTTTCCGGTTTCATGGGTGCGCATTTTACCGTTTATGGGCTGCGCCTGCCGGGAAGCGGGCCGGGAAGCGGGCCAGGAAGCGGGCCATGAAGCGGGCCGGGCGCGGCGGCCGGTCTTGCCCGTCCGCGGCCCGCCACGACGCGGCCTGCATCCGCCAAGGGCCCCCGCATTGTCCCCGATTTCGACGCGGCGCCCGTTTCGGTTAAAGTGAGGCGTTAGCCGTTGCACTTGCAAGCCGGCGTGCCTCGTCGGCGGATCTGTCGTAAAACAGGAAGTCGAGGAGGAACAACGATGCACATCGGAGTGCCAGCCGAGACGCGCGCGCACGAAACCCGCGTCGCCGCGACGCCCGAAACGGTCAAGAAGTATGTGAGCCAGGGCCACCGGGTCACGATCCAGAGCGGCGCCGGCACCGGCGCGAGCTTTCCAGACGATGCCTTTACGGCCGCCGGCGCGGAAATCGTCGACGCGGCGACCGCTTTCGGCGCCGACCTCGTCCTCAAGGTCCAGTCGCCGACCGACGCCGAACTGCCGCTTCTGAAGCGCGGCGCGACGCTGGCCGGCATGCTCGATCCGTTTAATACCGAAAACTCATCAAAGCTCGCGGCCGCGGGCATTACTGCGTTCGCGCTCGAAGCCGCGCCGCGTACCACGCGCGCGCAGAGCCTCGACGTGTTGAGCTCGCAGGCGAACATTGCCGGGTACAAGGCGGTGTTGCTGGCGGCCACGCTGTACCCGCGCTTCATGCCGATGCTGATGACCGCCGCGGGCACCGTGAAAGCGGCGCGCGTGCTGATTCTCGGCGCGGGCGTGGCCGGTTTGCAGGCGATCGCGACCGCCAAGCGTCTAGGCGCCGTGATCGAAGCGTCGGACGTGCGTCCAGCGGTGAAGGAGCAGATCGAATCGCTCGGCGCCAAGTTTCTCGATGTGCCTTACGAAACCGATGAGGAGCGCGAAGCCGCACAAGGCGTCGGCGGCTACGCGCGGCCGATGCCGCCATCGTGGCTCACGCGTCAGTCGGCACTGGTCCACGAGCGCGCCAAACAGGCCGACGTGGTGATCTCCACCGCGCTGATTCCGGGCCGCGCCGCCCCGACGCTGATCTCGGTCGACACCGTCCAGGCGATGAAACCGGGCTCCGTGCTGGTGGACCTCGCGGCCGGACGCGGCGCCGAGTATGAAGGCCGGCGCGGCGGCAACTGTCCGCTCACCGAAGCGGACCAGGTGGTGATCAGGCACGGCGTGACGATCGTCGGCTATACGAATCTGGCCTCGATGGTGCCCGCCGACGCGTCCTCGCTCTACGCGCGCAACCTGCTCGACTTCCTCAAGCTGATCATCACGAAGGAAGGCGCCCTGAACATCGATCTCGCGGACGACATCGTCGCGGCCACGCTGCTGGCCCGCGACGGTGAAGTCACGCGCAAGGCCTAAAGGAGAACGGCGATGGAAGTCATCAACCACACCGTCATCAATCTCATCATCTTCGTGCTGGCGATCTACGTCGGCTACCACGTGGTCTGGAACGTCACGCCCGCGCTGCACACGCCGCTGATGGCCGTGACCAATGCGATCTCGGCGATCGTGATCGTCGGCGCGATGCTCGCCGCAGGCCTCACTTTGGGCGCGCCCGGCAAGTTCTTCGGCACGCTCGCCGTCGCGCTCGCGGCGGTGAACGTGTTCGGCGGATTCCTCGTGACGAGGCGAATGCTGGAGATGTTCCGCAAGAAAGAGCCGAAGAAGCTGATCGCAGATAAGACGGCCAAGGAGAACGCGTAATGAGTCTGAACGTCGTCACGCTGCTTTACCTGGTCGCTTCGGTCTGCTTCATTCAGGCGCTCAAGGGGTTGTCCAATCCGAAGACCGCGCGCATCGGCAATACCTTCGGCATGGCCGGGATGGCGATCGCGATCCTCACCACCATCGCGCTGATCGTCAAGCAGGCTAACGGGCTCGGCTCGAATCTCGGTCTGGGTCTCGGTCTGCTGCTGGTCGCGCTGGTGATCGGCGGCGCGGTCGGCGCGTTCGTCGCCGCGCGCGTCGAGATGACCAAGATGCCGGAACTGGTCGCGGCCATGCACTCGCTGATCGGTCTGGCCGCCGTGTGTATCGCGTATGCGGTGGTCTCGGAGCCGTCCGCGTTCGGTCTGGTCGATCCGGAGAACACCGCGCCGGGCTTCCTGCCGTATGGCAATCGCGTCGAGCTGTTCATCGGCACGTTCGTCGGCGCGATCACGTTCTCCGGTTCGGTGATCGCGTTCGGCAAGCTGTCGGGCAAGTACAAGTTCCGGCTGTTCCAGGGCGCGCCGGTCGTGTACGCCGGGCAGCATCTGATCAACCTGCTGCTCGCGCTCGCGATGCTCGGCTTCGGCGTGATCTTCTTTCTCACGCAATCGTGGCTGCCGTTCATCATCATGACGCTGATCGCGTTCGTGCTCGGCGTGCTGATCATCATCCCGATCGGCGGCGCGGACATGCCGGTGGTGGTGTCGATGCTGAACTCGTATTCGGGCTGGGCGGCGGCGGGCATCGGCTTCTCGCTGAACAATCCGATGCTGATTATCGCGGGCTCGCTGGTCGGCTCGTCCGGCGCGATTCTGTCGTACATCATGTGCCGGGCGATGAACCGTTCGTTCTTCAACGTGATTCTCGGCGGCTTCGGTAACGAGCCGGGCGCGGCGGCGGCGGGCGGCTCGGCCGAGCAGCGTCCGGTCAAATCCGGTTCGGCCGACGACGCGGCCTTCATGCTCGGCAATGCCGAAACCGTGGTGATCGTGCCGGGTTACGGGCTGGCCGTGGCGCGCGCGCAGCATGCGCTGAAGGAGCTGACCGACAAGCTGGTGGAGAAGGGCATCGAGGTTAAGTACGCGATTCACCCGGTGGCCGGCCGGATGCCGGGCCACATGAACGTGCTGCTCGCCGAAGCCGAAGTTGCCTACGACATGGTCTACGAAATGGACGACATCAACGGCGAATTCGGGCAGGTCGACGTGGTGCTGGTGCTCGGCGCGAACGACGTGGTGAATCCGGCCGCGAAGAACGATCCGAAGTCGCCGATCGCGGGCATGCCGATCATCGAGGCATATAAAGCGCGCACGGTGATCGTCAACAAGCGTTCGATGGCGGCGGGCTATGCCGGGCTCGACAACGACCTGTTCTACATGGACAAGACGATGATGGTGTTCGGCGACGCGAAGAAGGTGATCGAAGACATGGTGAAGGCGGTCGAGTAAACCTGTCTGTCACGAGATCGCGGTTTGCCTCGCCACGGCAAGCCGCGATCGTCACTTCGGCTTCGCATTCACATGCCGCAACAGGTCTGCGAGCCGCCTGCCTTCCTGATCCGGATACGGTTCGAGCACCTGAAGATTCTGGATCTTCTCCAGTCCGAAATTGCGGAAGTCGCTCCGCAATTCACACCATGCGCCAAGCGTCCAGCGCGCGCCCCAATAGGCGAGCGCAAGCGGCCAGACCCGGCGCTCGGTCGCCGCGCCGTTCACGTCGACATACGCGAAGCTCACTACATGCCGTGTGTCGATCGCGCGATGCAGCGCGTCGAGTTGCGCGGAAAAATCCCCCTTGATGTGAAACGACGGCGCGAAGACCGCCAGCCTTTCCAGCGTCGCGCGCTTGTCGGCGGGCATGGCCGAGGCGATTTTGGCGAGCGCGCCGCGCGCGCCGCCCGCAAAGCCGGCGCCGCCCCACGATTCGAGCATGCGTGCGCCCGCGGCGAGCGCGGCCAGTTCGTCAGCGGTGAACGTGAGCGGCGGCAAGCTCGCCGTGCGGCTCAACCGGTAGCCGATGCCGGCTTCGCCTTCGATCGGCACCCCTGACAGTTGCAGGTCGCGCACATCGCGATAGACCGTGCGCAGCGAAATATTGAGCCAGTCGGCGAGTTGCTGCGCGGTGGTCAGGCGCCGTCCGCGCAGCAGTTCGGCGATCTGGAACAGGCGGTCGGCACGGCGCGTCATCGTGGGCGTTGTGTTGAAGAGGACAGGGACAGTCCCGCGATGATAGCGCCGCATGCCGCGCTCCGGTCAGCGCGCGTGCGCGGCGCTTGCTGGCCGCCGCGCACGCGCGTCGTGGCGCTTAAGCGTTGGTCCGCGAGTGCAGGCCGAGGCGATTGCCTTCGGTATCGGTAAAGAACGCGATATAGCCGATATCCTGCGGCAGCTTGATCACCGGGCCGTCGGTTTTGCCGCCGGCTTTCTCGATGCGCGCGAGGGTGGCGTCCACCGTCGGTTGCGCGTTCAGGTAGACCAGCACGCCGTCGCCGGTCGGCGTCGTCGACGGGCTGTGGACGATCGCGCCGCCGGTGGCCGGTTCTTCGTAGGCGAACACGGCGATCGGCTGGCCGCCGATGTCCTGCACGTTCAGTTTGACGTCGAGCGCGGTTTCGTAGAAACGCACGGCGCGATCGAAATCGACGGACGGAATCTCGAACCAGGCAACAACTTTGGATGCTGCGGACATGTCACTCTCCTGTGTAGGGCGGGTAAGCCGTGCAAAGCGCCGGATGGCGTGAGAAGGAGTGTGCGGGGGTGCTACTGACAGCGTGGTGTCAGTAGGAAGTGGCAGGAGCGATGAAAGCAGCGAGCGGCCGAACAAGGCCGCAGGCCAAAAAAAACCGCGAGGCCGGTTCGCGGCTCGCGGTTTTTATCGTCTCGCAGCGGTGCAGGAAACGGTATGTCTCAAGCCGCCGGCGTATCGGTTTGCGGCCGCTGCCGCACGCTGCCCGCGATCAGGTCGAAGCGGAACAGCCGGCATTCGAGCGCGCCGTTAAAGAGCGGCGTCTTGGTCGATTCACGCAGGCGCAACTGGCCCGGCAGCTTGCGGTCCGACGTCAGGATGAACGCATGCCAGCCGGTGAAGCGTTGCTTGAGCGCGTCGCCGAGCGACTGGAAGAATTCGCTGTCCGGCGTTTCTTCCTGGGCGCGGCGAAAGCCGTCGTCTTCACGGTTGTCGCGATTGCCGCGGCCCTCGCGAAGTTCGCCGCGCGCATTGCGTCCGCGCACTTCGATCCGTTCGCCATAGGGCGGGTTGGCCACGAGAATGCCCGGGGCGGACGTGGGCGGCGTCATGTTGCGCGCGTCGATCTGCTTGAGCGGAATCGACGGCAAGCCGGCACGCTGGAAGTTGGCGCGCGCCTTGTCGAGCATGTCGCCGGAAATATCGCTGCCGAAGATTTGCAGATCGGCGCGCGAACTGCGTGCGGCGTGCTTTGCGTCGAGCGCAGCGGCCTTCAGCGTTTGCCAGGTCTTGGCTTCGTATTGCTTGAGTTTTTCGAAGCCGAAGCGGCGTTCCGCGCCCGGCGCGATATTCAGCGCGACCTGCGCGGCTTCGGCGAGGAACGTGCCGCTGCCGCACATGGGGTCGTACAGGGGCGTGCCGGCGGTCCAGCCGGTCAGACGCAGAATGCCCGCGGCCAGATTCTCGCGCAGCGGCGCCGCGCCCTTGTCGAGACGCCAGCCGCGCTTGAAGAGCGGGTCGCCCGAGGTGTCGAGATACAGCGTGCAGTCGGTGGCGGTGAGAAACGCGAACACGCGCACGTCCGGCATGGCGGTATCGATGCTCGGACGCGCGCCGCTGACTTCGCGCAGACGGTCGCAGATCGCGTCTTTCACGCGCAGCGTGGTGAATTCCAGGCTGCGCAGCGGCGACTTGATCGCGGTGACGTCCACCCGCAGCGTTTCGTTCGCCGAGAACCATTGCTCCCAGCGCTGTTCGACCGCGAGCGCGTAAATATCCTGCTCGCTGCGATACGGACGATGCGCGATTTTCAGCAGCACGCGGCTCGCGAGGCGCGAATACAGGTTGGCGGCCATGCCGGCAGCCCAGCCTCCGCGGAAATGCACGCCGCCCGGCACTTGTGCGCCGGCCGTGAACGGCGCGCCGTTCAGGTGCTGGGCGGCAATTTCGGCGAGTTCAGCCGCAAGCGAAGCTTCAAGGCCGCGCGGGCAAGGGAGGAAGAAATCGAAGGACATTGAGGTTGCCGGAAGGCGTTGGATAAGGCGCCATTGTACGCGGTCGGGGTGGGCCGCCATGCACGATTGCCCTGGCGGCAAGCCGCGCCCGCCTGTGCGGCGGCTCGGCGAGCGGTTTGCACCGCGAGCCGCTACCTGGTCGCGCGTGCCGCTTTGGCCGGCCAGACCAGCTCCAGCGGATGCCGGAACATCCGTTGCCAGATCGCGCCGCGCAGCGAACGCACCGCGTTGCGCCGCAAGTCGCGCGACTTCACCGCCATGTAGAAGGCGAGCGCAAAGCTCACGGCCACGTTGAGTATCGCCATGCTGCCGACGCCCGCCACGGCCCACCACAACTCCGGCAGCTTCAACGCGTCCTGGCCGAGCACGCCGAGCGCGACGCCGATCGAGCCGGCGCTGAGCGTGACGTGCCGCACTTCGAAAGAGAACGCGAATGCGGTGAGAATCGCCGGCACCAAGCCGAGCATCAGGCCGAGCGTGATATTGCCGACCACCCCTGCCACATTCGCGCGGCAAAATCGCGCGATGCGGTTGGCGCCGGCCGCGCCGAGCGTCAGGCGCAGACGGCGGTTATAGGCGAGGGCGTCGGCGACGCGATGCAGCACGAACCAGTTGTCCGCCCAACCCGCGAGCAGGCTGGACGACCACAGCAGCACGCCGGTCAACGCGGCATAGAACGGCGTGGGCCCCCAGAGCGAGAAGGAATGCAGCGTGGCGTGCGCCTTCGCCGGCGTGATGATGTCGGCGTGAAACAGCGCGTGCCATAGCAATTGCACGCCGAGGCTCACGGGGAACACCAGCAGCACGTTGCCGAGCACCGCGGCGGCCTGCGTGCGCATCAGCGCGGTCACCGAACTGACGAAGCTGTCGACCCCCGCCGGCGTGCCGACACCGTCGAGTTCCCGCGCAAGCGTCGGCGCGGTCATGGCCGGCTGCTTGGTGGCGAGCGAGAAGTGCAGGAAGTGCATCAGCAGAAAGCTCGCCGCATAGTTGATACCGGCCAGCAGGCCTTCGAACATCGCTTGAAAATGCGCGCCGGTTATGGCGAATTTCACGCACACCGTGACGACGGTGACGAGGCCGCCGCCCGCCGCCATGCGCAGCATCTTCAGATATTCGGCGCGATCCCGGGCAATGTAATGCTCACCCGTATCGGCGCTGTATTCGACAACCTTGCGCGCCAGCAGCGAAAAGTTGCTGCGCACCAAGTGCGCGACGCTCTGGCTCGCATGATTCGCGTTGACGAGTTCGGCGGTGAGACGCGCGCCGGCGTGCAGATCGTCGTGCGCCATCCAGGCATTCAGCAGATGCTCGGCGCGCACGATCCGCATGCGCATCCGTTCGACCTGAAACACGATGTCGACGCTCACGCCGTTGCGATAGAGATGCGCGAAGACGTTATCGGTCGCGGCGCGGCATTCGTCGAGCAGTAGCCGCAGATAGTTGACCTCGCGCAGCAGCGGGTCTTGGGCGGCGCCCGCCACGAACGCCTGATGCGCGGCTTCGACGGCGAGCATCGCGCGGGTGAGCCGGTAGAACGGTTGCTTTTCCATCGCGACGCGCATGTCGCTGGCTTCGGGCGTGTCGTGGCCGTCGCGCCAGCGGTGCGTGTGAGCGAAGCCGCCGTCGTCCGGATCGGCTCCGCCCAGGCGGCTGCGCACGGTTTGCGACAGACCGGTCGAGCTGATCTGGCAGGTCAGGTTATGCAGTGCGGCCAGCAGGTCGAGCGAAAACGGCGTGGCGTCGCGTGGTTCGTCTTCCTCCGCCGCGTAGTCGAACAGCGCGCGGATGCGGACCAGCAGGTCGGTGGGAAGCGCGGCGATCCATTCGGCGTCCCGCTGCGAGCTGAACATGAGCGTGACGATCGCGGTGAGGTCGCGCCGGTTCGGCGCGGGCGGGATCAACGCGGCTTCGAGCCGTTCGAACAACGCACCGAAGAAGCCCGAATGCACGGGCATGCCGGCGTCGCACAGCAGCGAGAGGCCGTCGCTCTCGCGCAGCAGCGCACGCAGCATACCGGCGACGTTGGCCTTCCAGACGGGGTTGCGATCCAGCACATGGAGGAGATAGCGGATTCGCGTATGCGGCGCGGCCGCGTGGCGAGCGGCGTCTTCAGCGGTGGTGCCGGATGGGACCGCGCGGCCCCGGCGAATCCAGTGGGCAAGTTCGATCAGCCACTCGCTACGCTCTGGATAAGGGGCGCCACGGTCGGCGATCGCCAGCAGCGCATCGAGCTGGTGACTGCCGTCGCGCGAGGCACGCCATTTCCTGATAAATCGTTTGAACGAATCGAACACTTCAGGCGCCGGTCCCCGCAGCGCTGTTCGTTGAAGGACAGGCCGGCACGGCCACCGTCACGGCCGTCCCTTTAGTCGACGCCGAAGATGCGCCCTTGGTGCCTTGGGCTTGCGGAGCAGCGGCCGCCATGGCCTTAACGGCGGAGGCCACCTGCACGGAAATCTGCTGCAGCGCCCGCCGATGCCCGTCGATCAGCGCGTCATAGCTGCCGCTCACCGGTTCGCTGACCACGCTGCGGCAGGTCATCACCGCGTTGCTGCGTACCGAGCGAACGCTCCACACCGCGTCGATCAACGCGTGCGATCCGGGCCATGACTCGAAGCGCTGCACATTCATGCTGACCCGGTACACCGGTGTGGCATCGGAGTGCGCGGTGCCATACACGTCGATCGTATTGAGCTGCTGCGTCAGACTCGTCGACAACGCGCGCCGGATCTCGTCGCCGGGCAGCGACGCCCAGCGCTCTTCTTCGAGCACTTTGACCTGGGTCGGTCCCGTCTGCACCACCAGCTGATTCTTCGACACCTGCGGCGGCACGTCGATCGGCGCGACTTCGATCAGCCACGCTGGCGCAGCCGATGTCCGGCCACTGACCGGCGCGGCGGCCCCGGCAGCGCTATCCGCTCCCAAGGTGTAGAAGCGGCTCGACGGCGACGAGCATGCCGCCAGCGCGACCAGTCCGGCCACAGCGCCGGCAAGAGCGGCGCCGCGCGCGAACCCGCGCGGCGGCAGAGGGAGCCGGGCAAACATCATGGTTTATCTCCTGTTTTACCGCGCAGCAGCGATTCGGGATGACGCTCCAGATAATCCGACAGCGCATTCAGCGACTGCAACGTGCGCGTCAATTCCTGCAACGCCTGGTGAACATCGGACTGCAACGGCGAATCCTGCTGCAACGTGGCCTGGGCCGAACCGAAGGTCTGCTTCGCCGCCGCGAGCGTGTCGCGAGCCTGCGGCACCACTTCCTTGTCGAGCCGCGTGAAGAGCTGGTCGGCGTTCTTCAGCGCGCTGTTCAGGTTGTTGCCGATCTGGTCGAACGGCACCTTGTCGAGCTTCTTCGCAATGTCGGCCACCTGCAGCTGCAACTCGTCGAGCGTGTTCGGAATGGTCGGCAATTCGAGCGGGTCGCTCGCCACGTCGACGGTTGCCGGCGGCGCCTTCGGGAAGATGTCCACCGCCACGTACAACTGGCTCGTAATCAGATTGCCGGTGCGCAACTGGCCGCGCAAACCGTGTTTGACGAGTTGCTGCAGCATGGTTTGGCCCGCGAGGCTGCCCGGTGCCGGCGCGGTTTCGCGGAAGCGCCTGCCGAGGCGGTCCGGATAGAGGTTCATCGTCACCGGCATGGTGAAGCTGCGCGTCTTCGGATCGTAGTCGATGCCGATGTTGGTCACCTGGCCCAGCACGATGCCGCGGAAATCGACCGGTGCGCCGATCGACAGGCCGCGCAGCGACTGGTTGAAGTTCATCACCACGCGCAGCGGCACGCCGTCCGGCTCGCGCATCGCATCCGCTTCATCCGAGCCGAGGCGGAAGGTCATGTTGTTCGGCGCCTGCGCGCCCACGCCCTGACCGGGCGGCGACTGGAACGACAGGCCGCCCACGATCACCGTCGCGAGCGACTGCGTGTTCAGCTTGAAGCCGCTCGAATCGAGCCGCAGATCGACGCCGCTCGCGTGCCACCAGCGCGAATTGGTGCCGACGTACTGGTCGAACGGCGCCGAGACGAACACCTGCATGGTGACGCCGGTGCCGTCCTTGTCGAGCGAGAAGCCGACCACCTGGCCGACCTGCACGCGCCGGTAGAAGATCGGCGAGCCGATGTCGATCGAGCCGAGCGAGTCGCCGTGCAGGACGAACTGGTGGCCCTTCTGGTCGCCGGTGATCGGCGGCGGCGTTTCGAGACCGACGAAGTCCTTCTCGCTATCCGGCGAGTGCCCGGCGTCCGCGCCGATGTACGCGCCCGAGAGCAGCGTGGTGAGACCCGAGACGCCGCTTGCGCCGACGCGCGGCCGCACGACCCAGAAACGCGAATCCTTGACCGCGAAGTCTTCGCCTTCCTTGGTCAATTGCACCTGCACCAGCACGTGCGACAGATCTTTCGACAGCGTGATGGTCTTCACGGAGCCGACGTCGACGTCCTTGTACTTCACTTTGGTCTTGCCGGGTTCGAGGCCCTCGGCGCTGACGAAGCTGATCGTGATGGTCGGGCCTTTCGCGGTGACCGATTTGATCACGAGCGCGATGCCGATCAACGCGGCGATCAGCGGAATCACCCAGACGAGCGAAGGCAGCCAGCGGCTGCGCGGTTCGATGTCAGGGTCTGGGAGTTGGGGCGGCAGCTTCGGTCCGTTCGAATCGTTGCGCGGCGCATCGGAGGCGGGCGTCGGTTCTTGCGGGCTAGTCATGTTTGAGGTCCTGAGGTTTTTGGGTACTGCCTTCCACGCTGCCTTCCACGTTATCCCAGATGAGCCGTGGATCGAACTGCATGGAGGCCAGCATGGTCAGAATCACGACCGAGCCGAAGGCGATGGCCCCCGGGCCGGCTGTAATGACGGCTAGCGATTTGAAGCGCACCAGCGCGACGGTCAGCGTGACGACGAACACGTCGAGCATCGACCAGCGTCCGATCCGTTCGACCATCCGGTAGAGCGTGATGCGCTGATCGGGCCGCCAGCGCGAACGGCGCTGCGCCGTCACGGTGAGCAGCACCAGCACGCTTAGCTTGAGCATCGGCACCATGATGCTGGCGATAAACACGATCACCGCGAGCGGCCAGTCGCCCGAGGTCCAGAAATAGACGACGCCGCTCATGATGGTGTCGTCCTCGGAGCCGAGCAGCGATGCGGTATGCATCACGGGCAGCAGATTCGCGGGAATATACAGCAGCGCGGCGGCGATCAGCAGCGCCCACGTGCGCATGAGGTTGTCGGGGTTGCGCGAGTGAAGGTGCGCGCCGCACCGTGAACAGTGCTGCGCCGTGACGGAACGAATGCGCGGCTCGACGCGTCCGCACGCGTGGCAGCTGACGAGGCCCGCGCGTCTCGCGGTGACGTATTTCATGGCGTGCTCATCCCCGACGTGGCACCGGCGGCGCCGGCGGCACCCCGGGCGGCAAGGCGGACGGCTCCGCGCCACGCACCTCGGGCGGACCGGCGACCGAATTGACGGCGGCCGCCGCACTGTCGGCGGAAGTGCGCGGCAGCGGCCGTTGGTCGCGTGCGCCCAGTTCGTCGGCGAGGTCCCAGAGAATGCGCGGATCGAATGTGACCACCACGGCGAGCATCAGCGTGAGCACGCCGAAGGCGAACAACGCCGCTTCGGGGATCACGCGCGCGAGGCTCACCATCTTCACGATCGTGATCAGGATGCCGAGCATGAAGACTTCGATCATGCCCCACGGGCGCACGAATTGAATGGCGCGCAGCACCCGGTTGAATGCATGCGGCACATAGCCGGCGCGCAGCGGAATCAGCACGTAGAGCAGCGCGACGAGTTCGGTCAGCGGGAACAGGATGGTCGAGCAGAACACCATGACCGCGACGATCTGCATGTCCTCGTCCCACAGCGCGATGAGCGCGCCGAACAGCGTGGTCTTCGAGGTAATGCCGTTGGTTTCGAGTTCGACGATCGGGAAGCCCTGCGCGATCAGGAAGGTGATCAGCGCGCCCAGCGTCATGGCGCTGATGGCGTCGAGCTTGCGGGATACGCCGCGGTAGAGCGTTGCTCCGCAGCGCGGACAACGCGCGACCGTGCGCCCGACCAGCCGCGGTTTGCGGAACAGCGTATCGCATTCATGGCACGCGATCAGGTTGTCATGTTCCATAGGGCAAGGGGCTGACAGTGTGAGGGGAAGCGTGCAATGCCCGTTTCTTTGGCAGGTCTGATAAAAGGGTGGAGCAATAGTACCAAAGGCGCTCCGCGGTCGCACCGGCTGTTGCGCCAAGGCCCGATTGCGCGCCACGGCGGCCGTCGACGGACAGTGAATCCTACATTGGATCCGTATCGCTCTGACAGTCTCCGTCCCTAATTGTTCAATGCACGCCCAATGCATGTTCAATGCGCGCGGCATGTGCGCTGAAAGGTCACGTGCGTGGCCCTCCGCCACGCTCTGCCAGTTTTTTCCGGTTCGGGTAGCATGGCCGCCTTGGCGCGTGTCGTGGCGCGCATCGTCCGGTCGTCCGAGCGGATGCTCGACGCATCGGCCTGCGGAATATCCGCGCGGCCCGCGCCGTTAACCTTTCCTAGCTTGCGTCGACCTGTCATGGCACTCAATCCTTCATTCGGTAACCAGGAGTCGTACACGCGCACTGCCATTGCCTTGCATTGGCTGATCGCGCTGCTGATCGTGTGCGGCTTCGCGCTCGGCTGGGTGATGACCGATATCCCGGGCTTCACGCCCACCAAGCTGCGCTACTTCTCGTGGCACAAGTGGATCGGCGTGACGGTATTCGCGCTCGCCGTCCTGCGCATTCTGTGGCGCGCCACGCACGTGGCTCCCGTGATGCCGCGCCGCATGCCGTTCTGGCAGCGCGGCGCCGCGCATCTCGTGCATCTGCTGCTGTATCTGCTGATGATCGCGATTCCCGCTTCGGGCTACCTCTATAGTTCGGCGGCCAACGTGCCGGTGGTGTACCTCGGGCTGATTCCGCTGCCGCGCCTGATCGCGCCGGATCCGCACCTCAAGGAGCTCCTGAAGAATCTGCATATCGTGCTGAATTACACCCTGCTCGTGCTGGTCGCGCTGCATGTCGCGGCAGCGCTCAAGCATCAATGGCTGGATCGCGACGGCCTGCTTTCGCGCATGCTCCCTTTCCTCAAATAAGGACAACCATGAAGGTCTCGTTTTATCGCTACATGCTCGCCGCGTTCGCCGCGGCTTCGTTGACCGTGGCAGGCAGCGCCATGGCGCAAGTCGACGTCGCGAAGAGTTCGGTGACCGCGACGTCCAAACAGATGAATGTGCCGGTGGAAGGCAAATTCGGTAAATTCACCGCGCAGGTCAAGTTCGATCCGGCAAAACCGGCCGACGGCAGTGCGCAGTTCAGCATCGACGTGGCCAGCTACGATCTCGGCGACGAAAGCTACAACGACCAGGTGCGCGGCAAGGACTGGTTCGACGCGAAGACGTATCCGAGCGCCACCTTCGTCTCGAGCGCGATCGCGCCCGCCGGCGGCAATCAGTTCAAGGTGACAGGCAAGCTGACCATCAAGGGCAAATCGCAGACGGTGGTGGTGCCGGTCACGGTGTCCCAGCAAGGCGCCCTGCAAACCTTCGACGGTTCACTGCCGATCAAGCGCTCGCAATTCGATATCGGCACCGGCGAATGGAAAGACACCTCGGTGGTCGCCGACGACGTCGTCATCAAGTTTCATATCGTTGCAGCACATAAGTGACGTTCGCCACGCCGCGTGAGCGCGGCAGTTTTTCTCTGGAATCCAGGAGCACGAATTGAAAACATCCCTGTTGATCGCCGCCGGTGCGTTGGCTGCTTCTTTCTCATTGGGCGCGTTCGCGGCCGCCGACACTTATCAGCTCGACCCGACCCACACGTATCCGAGCTTCGAGGCGGATCACTTCGGCGGCCTGTCGGTGTGGCGCGGCAAGTTCACCAAGAGCTCCGGCACGGTCACGCTCGACCGCGCGGCGAAAACCGGTACGGTCGACGTGACGGTCGATCCCGCTTCGATCGACACCGGCAACGGCAAGCTCGACGAGCATCTGAAGACGGACGCGCTTTTCGACGTCGCCAAATATCCTTCGGTGACTTACAAGGGCACTGAGATCAAGTTCGACGGCGACAAACCGGTCGAAGTGATCGGCAATCTGACAATGCACGGTGTCACCAAGCCGCTGAACCTGAAGATCGAGTCGTTCAAGTGCATGCAGCACCCGGTGCTCAAGCGCGAGGTGTGCGGTGTGGAAGCGAGCGCGCATTTCAGCCGCGCCGATTACGGCATGGACTTTGGCGCCAAGTACGGCTTCAGCATGGATACCAAGCTGCACATTCAAGCCGAAGGTATCAAGCAATAAGGGCTTCACCCGTCGGCTGACCGCGGGTATTGAATCGCGCGGCCGTTGCGTCGCAACAAGAAACCGCTTCGTTCGCTTTGGCGACGAAGCGGTTTTTTGTTGACTGCCTGAAACCCGCCAAGCCTTATGCAGCGGCATAGCGCAATTTCGCACTCGCGCCGTATTAATTTTTCGGGTACATAGAGCGCAGGCACCGCACTGGTTGTGCGCGCATCCAGTCGGGCCTTCAGGCACCACGCCGACATGAACAATATTTCGCGCGAATCGGAGATCTGCATGAATGCAACGACAGCAGCAAGCCTCGCGGGGAGCCGGCAGAGTTCTTGGCGCGCGGTGGTCGCAGCCTCGATCGGCAACGCGCTGGAATGGTTCGATCTGGTGGTGTACGGTTTTTTCGCGGTGGTCATCGCGAAGCTGTTTTTCCCGGCCGGTAACGATACGGTTTCGCTGCTCCTCACGCTCGGCACGTTCGGCGTGTCGTTCTTCATGCGGCCGCTCGGCGCGATCGTGATTGGCGCATACGCCGACCGTGCCGGCCGCAAGGCGGCGCTCACCCTCTCGATCCTGCTGATGATGGGCGGCACGCTGATCATCGCGATTTTGCCGACCTACCGGAGCATCGGTCTCGCCGCGCCGGTAATCCTCGTGCTGGCGCGTCTCATGCAGGGCTTTTCGGCGGGCGGCGAGTTCGGCAGCGCCACCGCGTTTCTCGCGGAGCATGTGCCGGGGCGGCGCGGCTTTTTCGCGAGCTGGCAGGTGGCGAGCCAGGGGCTCACCACGCTGCTGGCCGCCGGCTTCGGCGTGCTGCTCACGGGCAAGCTCTCGCCTGAGCAAATGGCGTCCTGGGGTTGGCGGGTGCCGTTCTTCTTCGGTCTGCTGATCGGACCGGTCGCCTGGTACATCCGCACGAGGCTCGATGAGACACCTGAATTCCTCGCGGCCGAAACGACCACGACGCCGCTGCGCGATACCTTCACCAGCCAGAAACTGCGCCTGCTGATTGCGATCGGCGTGGTGGTGCTCGGCACCGTATCGACCTATCTGGTGCTGTTCATGCCGACCTTCGGCGTGAAGCAATTGGGACTGGCGCCCTCGGTCGCGTTCGCGGCGATTGCGCTGACCGGCTTGATCCAGATGGTGTTCTCGCCGCTGATCGGCCACCTGTCGGACCGGCACGGACGCACCACGATCATGCTGATTTCGGCGCTACTGCTGCTCGTCCTGATCTATCCGGCCTTCGTGTATCTGGTTGCGCATCCGACCTTCGGCAACCTGATCGCGATGCAGATCGTGTTCGGCTTTCTGATGACCGGCTATTTTGCCGCGCTGCCGGGTCTGCTGTCGGAGATGTTTCCGGTGCAAACGCGTACGACCGGCATGTCGCTCGCCTATAACATTGCGGTGACGATTTTCGGCGGCTTCGGGCCGTTCATCATCGCGTGGCTGATCAGCGTGACGGGCTCGAAAGCCGCGCCGAGCTACTACCTGATTTTCGCCGCGCTGGTGAGTCTCGTCGCGCTGATCGCGGCGCGTCGCAAGCTCGGTTTTCGCTGAAGCGGGCGCGTTGTGCTGCCGCTCAGGATCGCGCGGGAGGGCGGCTGAGCAGAGCAGGGCGGCTGTAAACACAAAAGGCCGGTTCAACATGAACCGGCCTTTTGCATGGCGAGGTCTGAAGCTACAACAGGATCAGACTTGCGCGCCCGCGTTCGGATCGTCCGCGTCCGTGCGTTCCTTCTTGTCCTTGATCAGGTCTTCGCGCTTCACGCCGAACCACATGGCGAGCGCCGCAGCGACGAACACCGACGAGTAGATACCGAACAGGATACCGACCGTCAGCGCCAGAGCGAAGTAGTGCAGCGTCGGGCCGCCGAACAGGAACATCGACAGCACCATCATCTGCGTACAGCCGTGGGTGATGATGGTTCGCGACATCGTGCTGGTGATCGCGTGGTTGATCACCTCGATCACGGTCAACTTGCGTTCGCGGCGGAAGGTCTCGCGAATCCGGTCGAAGATAACGACCGATTCGTTCACCGAGTAGCCGAGCACCGCGAGCACGGCGGCCAGCACCGACAGCGAGAACTCCCACTGGAAGAACGCGAAGAAGCCGAGAATGATCACCACGTCGTGCAAGTTCGCGATCACGCCGGCCACCGCGTACTTCCATTCGAAGCGGAACGACAGATAGATCACGATACCGACCACCACGCAGGCGAGCGCGAGCAGCCCGTCGGTGGCGAGTTCCTTGCCGACCTGCGGGCCGACGAACTCGACACGCTGCAGTTGCACCTGCGGGGTCTCGGCTTTCAGCGCGGTCATCACCTGATCGCTCTGTTGCGCGGACGTATAGCCCTGCTTGAGCGGCAAGCGAATCAACACGTCGCGCGAGGTGCCGAAGTTCTGCACCTGAGCGTCCGCGTAGCCGAGCTTGCCCAGCGTGCCGCGCACCGGCTCGAGCGGCGCGGCGCCCGGATACTGCACTTCGATCACCGTACCGCCGGTGAACTCCACCGACAGATGCAGCCCGCGATGCAGCAGGAAGAACACAGCAGCAAGGAACGTCAGCAGCGAGATGGCGTTGAAAATCAACGCGCGCTGCATGAACGGAATGTCTTTGCGGAAACGGAAAAATTCCATGGTCTTGTTTTCTCCGGGACTCAGCGGGATGAACCCGGTTTCTGCGGCGTATTCGAGGAACCCGGCGAGGAACCCGGCGACGAACCCGTCGACGAACCCGTCGACGAACCCGGCCCGTTGCGGCGGCGCACGGTCGGCTTGCCGGCACGCGCCTGCGCGACCGCTGCCTTGGCCTTCGACGGCTTGGCGGCGGCTGCGGCGATGGCTCGCGCCGTGTCGGTCGCGGCGTCTTCGTCACCGAGGTAAGCGGCCGGGCCTGCGGGCGCCGTTTCCGGACGCCACACCTGGCCGATGGCCAGCGACTTCAGCTTCTTCTTGCCGCCGTACCAGAGGTTGACGATGCCGCGCGAGAAGAACACGGCCGAGAACATCGACGTGAGAATGCCGATACAGTGCACGATCGCAAACCCGCGCACCGGGCCCGAGCCGAACGCGAGCAGCGCGATACCGGCAATCAGCGTGGTGACGTTCGAGTCGAGAATCGTTGCCCAGGCGTGCGCGTAGCCGTTCTGGATCGCCAGTTGCGGCGGCGCGCCGTTGCGCAGTTCTTCACGCACCCGTTCGTTGATCAGCACGTTCGCGTCGATCGCCATACCGAGCGCGAGCGCGATAGCGGCGATACCCGGCAAGGTGAGCGTGGCCTGCAGCATGGACAACACGGCGATCAGCAGCAGCAGGTTGACCGACAGGCCGATCATGGAGATCACGCCGAACAGCATGTAGTACGCGATCATGAAGACGGCGATCGCCGCGAAGCCCCACACCACTGAGTGGAAGCCCTTCTTGATGTTGTCGGCGCCGAGGCTCGGGCCGATCGTGCGTTCTTCGATGATGTCCATCGGCGCGGCCAGCGAACCGGCGCGCAGCAGCAGCGCGAGGTCGGCGGCGCCTTGCGGCGTGGCCTGGCCGGTGATCTGGAAGCGGTCGCCCAGTTCCGACTGGATGGTCGCCACCGTCAGCACTTCGCCCTTGCCCTTTTCGAACAGCACCATGGCCATCGGCTTGCCGATGTTGTCGCGCGACACGCTGCGCACCGCGCGGCCACCGGCCGAATCTAGGCGGATATTGACCGACGGGCGCTGGTGTTCGTCGAAGCCCGCCGACGCGTCGATAATCCGGTCGCCCGTGAAGATGATCTGTTTGCGCAGCAGCACCGGTGTCTGGTTGCCTTGCGTGAACAGTTCGTCGCCCGGCGGCACCGGATCGGACGGGTTCGGATGCGTGTTGACCGGATCGGCGAGGCGCGCTTCGAGCGTTGCCGTGCGGCCGATGATGTCCTTCGCCTTCGCCGTGTCCTGCACGCCCGGCAGTTCGACCACGATGCGGTCGGAGCCTTGCTGCTGGATCACCGGCTCGGCCACGCCGAGTTCGTTCACGCGGTTATGCAGCGTGGTGATGTTCTGCTTGAGCGCGGCGTCCTGCACGGCTTTCTGCACCGTCGGCGTGAACGTGCCGACGAGTTGTACGCTGCCGTCCGGGCTCGCTTGCGAGGCCCACTGGAGTTCGCTGATGCTGCGGCTCAGTTGCTTCGATGCGTTGTCCGCGCTCGCCTGGTCGGCGAAATTGATCACCACCGTCTGGTTGACGCGGTTCACGCCGCCGTCGCGGATATTGTTGTCACGCAGCAGCGTGCGCGCGTCCGAAGCGTCCGAGTCGAGCTTCTTGTTGAGCGCGCCGGCCATGTCGACCTGCAGCAGGAAGTGAACACCGCCGCGCAGATCGAGACCGAGGTACATCGGCAGCGCGTGCAGGGCGGTCAGCCAGCGCGGCGACGCGCTTTGCAGATTCAGCGCCACGATGAACTGCGGGTCGGTCGGGTCGCTGTTCAGCGACTTCTGCAGCAGGTCCTTCACGCGCAGTTGCGTGTCGGTGTCCGGCAGACGCACGCGGATGTTCGCGTTGGTCGACGCGTTGTCGAACGTGACGTCGTCCGGCTTGATCTGATTCGCGGCGAGCGCGGCTTCGACAGCCGACAGCGTGGTCGAGTCGAGCTTGACCGTTGCCTTGCCGCTCGACACCTGCACCGCCGGCGCTTCGCCGAACAGGTTGGGCAGCGTGTACACGAGGCCGATGACCAGAGCCACCAGCATCACGGCGTATTTCCAGAGGGGGTAACGATTCATGAGTGGTCCAACGGGAAGGTTGGCTTGGAAGCGATGCGTCCGGCGATGAGCGCGGGCGATCCAGCGGCGGATTGCATGGATTGCCGGCGAGGCCGCGCCGGACGCGAGAGAGCAGGCCTTACAGCGACTTGATCGTGCCCTTCGGGAGAATCGTCGTGACCGACGCTTTTTGCACGGTGATTTCCGTGCCTTCCGAGATTTCGATGCCGACGTAAGCTTCGCCCACCTTGGTCACCTTGCCGACGATGCCGCCGTTCGTCACCACTTCATCGCCCTTGGCCATCGCGGCGAGCATGTTGCGATGTTCCTTCTGGCGCTTCATTTGCGGGCGAATCATGATGAAGTACAGCACGCCGAACATCAGGATCAGCGGCAGGAAGCTCATCAGATTCGACTCAACGCCACCTGCTGCGGTGCCTTGGGCGAAGGCATTGGAAATGAACGACACGTTGGTCTCTCCGTTATAAGTCAAAACGATCAAAAAAATCAGCCGGTTATTCTACCACCGGCCTGACGCGCGTCGGCGCGGCGAATCGGCTTTACGATCAATCGTTTAAAGCCTGCTTCGCCGTGTTTGCCGCCGCTCGCGAAAGTGAATTGTAAGGTTTTCCCGGCGAGGCCGACGGATTCTTCGGTTGAATCCGCAGCGCCCGCGCCGTCACGGCGCCTCGGCGGTGCCGCGCGCGCGGTTCTCGTGGAAGCGTTTGCGGAAGGGTTCGAACATTTTCGCGTCGATCGCGTCGCGGATTTCCTGCATCAGTTCGAGGTAATAGTGCAGGTTGTGGATCGTATTCAACTGCGCACCGAGGATTTCCCCTACACGATGCAGATGATGCAGATAGCCGCGAGTGAAATTTCGGCAGGTGTAGCAGCCACATTGCTCGTCGAGCGGGCGCAGCGAATTCCTGTGCGTGGCGTTGCGGATCTTGATGTCGCCAAAACGCGTGAAGAGCCAGCCGTTGCGCGCGTTGCGGGTCGGCATCACGCAATCGAACATGTCGACGCCGGCGGCGACGCCCGCCACCAGGTCTTCCGGCGTGCCGACGCCCATCAGGTAATGCGGCTTGTTGGCTGGCAGCTTCGGGCCGATGTGGTTCAAGACGCGCATCATGTCTTCTTTCGGTTCGCCGACCGACAGGCCGCCGATCGCCAGACCGTGGAAATCCTTCTCCGCGAGCCCCGCCAGCGACTCGTCGCGCAGGTCTTCGAACATGCCGCCCTGAACGATCCCGAACAGCGCGTTCGGATTGCCCAGCCGGTTGAATTCGTCGATGGAACGCTGCGCCCAGCGCATCGACATGCGCATGGAATCGGCCGCTTCCTTGTGCGAGGTCGGCACGTTGTTGGTGGCGTACGGCGTGCATTCGTCGAACTGCATGGCGATGTCCGAGTTCAGCACCTTCTGGATCTGCATCGACACTTCGGGCGACAGGAAGAGCTTGTCGCCGTTGATCGGTGACGCGAACGTGACGCCATCTTCGGTGATCTTGCGCAGATCGCCGAGAGAGAACACCTGGAAGCCGCCCGAGTCGGTCAGGATCGGCTTTTTCCAGCCCATGAAGCCATGCAGGCCGCCATGCGCCTCGATGGTTTCCAGACCCGGACGCAGCCACAGGTGGAAGGTGTTGCCGAGGATGATCTGCGCATGCATTTCTCCCAACTCGCGTGGCTGCACGGCCTTCACGGTGCCGTAGGTGCCCACGGGCATGAAGATCGGCGTTTCCACCACGCCATGATTCAGCGCGACGCGGCCGCGACGGGCCAGGCCGTCGACGCCGAGCAGTTCGAATGTGAGGCCGTTTTCGGGGCGGACATGCTCGCCGAGGTAAGCGCCGTGGTCGGCGCGCGTGCTAACGGGATGACCGTCGGTCATGAATGACTCCTGTGCTACCGGAAGACAGTCCGGCGCAAATGATGAATGCCGCCGGAAGGGTTTCCGGCGGCGCTTGCAACTGCGAAATTTTGACGGCTGGCCTGGGGCTCAAACGTCGCGCCGCGTAAGCAGCATCGCGTCGCCGTAACTGAAGAAGCGGTAACGCTGCTCGATCGCATGGCGGTACGCCTCGCGAATCGTTTCGACGCCCGCGAACGCCGACACCAGCATCAGCAGTGTCGACTTCGGCAAATGGAAATTGGTCACCAGCCGGTCGACCACGCGAAATTTATAGCCCGGCGTGATGAAGATGTCGGTTTCCGTGCTGGCGGCGGCGAGCGGCCGGCCCGCGGCTTCGGCGTCGCGCGCGGCGGCTTCGAGCGCGCGCATCGAGGTCGTGCCCACGGCGATTACGCGGTTGCCGCGCGCGCGCGTCGCCGCGATCCTGTCGGCGAGCGATTGCGGCAGGTGATACCACTCGCTATGCATCTTGTGCTCGGCGAGGTTTTCGACCCGCACCGGCTGAAACGTGCCGGCGCCGACGTGCAGCGTGAGCGTCGCGCGCTCCACGCCCTGAGCGTCGAGGCGCGCGAGCAGCGCCTCGTCGAAATGCAGGCCCGCCGTGGGCGCGGCGACCGCGCCGGGATTCTGCGCGAATACCGTCTGATAGCGGGTTTCGTCGGTCGCGTCGGGATCGTGCTCGATGTACGGCGGCAGCGGCAGGCGCCCGAACTGCTCGATCAGGGTCAGGCAGTCGCCGGGGAAATGCAGCGTGTAGAACGGCTCGACGCGTTCGCCGACCATGACGTCGAAAGCATCCGCCAGCCGGATCGTGGTGCCCGGCTGAGGGCTCTTGCTCGCGCGGATCTGCGCGAGCGCCGTGCGCTCGCCCGTGAGGCGCTCCACCAGCACTTCGATCTTGCCGCCACTGGCTTTCTGGCCGAGGAAGCGCGCCTTCAGGACTTTGGTATCGTTGAAGACCAGCAGGTCGCCGGGCGCGATGCAGTCGGGCAACTCGGCAAAGCGGCGGTCGATCAAATGCGCCGGGCTGGCGGCCTCGGCCGGATTGGCCACCTCGAGCAGACGGCTGGCGCTGCGCTCGGGCAGCGCGACCTGTGCGATCAACTGGGGAGGCAGATCGAAATCGAAATCGGAAAGCGTCAACATGCGAACGACTGAAAGCGAATTGGGACTGAATTGAGCCGAAGCCGGAGCCGGGCGGCTATGATTGCGGGACGCCTGAGCGGCCCGCAAGCGAGCGCGCCGTATGGCGGCGAACCCTTTGACAGCCGATATTGTACTTGCGAAGCAGCCCATGCCTTTGTCCGACCGCCGATTGCCCTCCGCTAACGACGAAGTGAGCGCCGAACCCAAGCGCCGCGTCTCGCGAGCCAAAGCGGCGATGGAGGCGGGCGATGTCGGCGCGCAGGTGGCGCCGCACAGCGAACAAGTCGTGCCTGAAGACGCTGGGCCCGGCATCCGGCCCGCTGACAAACCAGACGACATATTCGGCGACAAACCGGCCGGCAAATCTGCCGCCGCAGCCGGCGCGAAATCGACGGCGAAGTCCACGAGCAAGCCCGCGGCGAAGCCGTCCGCCAAGCCCGCCGAAAAAACCGCCGACAAGCTCGCCAAACTCGGCCTCACGCGCGACATCGACCTGGTGTTGCATCTGCCCATGCGTTACGAGGACGAGACCTCGCTCACGCCGATCGGGCATCTGCTGCCCGGCGGCATCGCGCAGACCGAAGGCGTAGTGTTCGACAACGAGATCGCCTATCGTCCGCGCCGTCAGTTGCTGGTCAAGCTGCATGATGACGCCGGCGACGAACTCGTGCTGCGCTTCCTGAATTTCTACGGCTCGCAGGTCAAGCAGATGGCGATCGGCGCGCGGCTGCGGGTGCGTGGCGACGTGCGCGGCGGCTTCTTCGGCATGGAGATGGTGCATCCGGCCGTGCGCGTGGTCGACGAAGACACACCGTTGCCGCAGGCGCTCACGCCGGTCTATCCGAGCACCGCGGGCGTGACGCAGGCGTATCTGCGCAAATCGATCGACAACGCGCTCGCGCGCACCTCGTTGCCGGAGTTGTTGCCCGAGCCGGTCGCGCGCACGTGGTTGGAGCCGCTCGGCGTGCCGTCGCTGATGGACGCCGTGCGCACACTGCATCATCCGGGCGTGCAGTCCGATGAGACGGCGCTGATCGACGGCACGCATCCGGCCTGGGTGCGCATCAAGTTCGAGGAACTGCTCGCGCAGCAGATGTCGCTTAAGCGCGCGCACGAAGAGCGCCGCACGCGCGCGGCGCCGGCCATGCCGCGCCGCAAGCTCGGCGACGAGTCCGCGCTGGTGGCGCGCCTCCTGAAGGCGTTGCCGTTTTCGCTGACGGCCGCGCAGGAGCGCGTGGGCGGCGAGATCGCACTCGATCTGACCCAGCCTCACCCGATGCAGCGGCTGTTGCAGGGCGACGTCGGCAGCGGCAAGACGATCGTTGCCGCGCTGGCTGCGGCCCAGGCCATCGACGCGGGCTATCAGGCCGCGCTCATGGCGCCGACCGAGATTCTCGCCGAACAGCACGCGCGCAAATTGCGTGGCTGGCTGGAGCCGCTCGGCGTGAGTGTCGCGTGGCTGGCCGGCAGTCTGAAGACCCGGGAAAAGCGCGCCGCGATCGAAGCCGCCGCGCTCGGCACGGCGCAGCTCGTGATCGGCACGCACGCGATCATTCAGGACGCGGTGGAGTTCGCGCGCCTCGGGCTCGTGATCGTCGACGAACAGCACCGCTTCGGCGTGGCGCAACGGCTCGCCTTGCGCGCCAAGGCGCAGAACGCCGCGGACGGTGCGCGTGACTTCCAGCCGCATCAACTGATGATGTCGGCAACGCCGATTCCACGCACGCTCGCGATGACCTATTACGCCGACCTCGACGTTTCGACCATCGACGAATTGCCGCCGGGGCGCACGCCGATCCTGACCAAGCTGGTGTCCGACGCGCGGCGCGAGGAGGTGATCGGCCGCGTGCGCGAGGCCGCGCTGACGGGGCGCCAGGTGTACTGGGTGTGTCCGCTGATCGAGGAAAGCGAGACGTTGCAGTTGCAGACCGCGGTCGAGACCTATGAGACGCTGGTGGCCGCGTTGCCCGAGCTGAATGTCGGCCTCGTGCATGGGCGTCTTGCGCCGGCTGAGAAAGCGGCGGTGATGGATGCGTTTACTCGCAATGAAGTGCAATTGCTGGTGGCGACGACGGTGATCGAAGTGGGGGTCGATGTGCCGAACGCGTCGTTGATGGTGATCGAGCATGCCGAGCGGTTCGGGCTTGCGCAGTTGCATCAGTTGCGGGGTCGGGTGGGGCGTGGGAGTGCGGCGTCGGTTTGCGTGCTGCTTTACACCGGGCCTTTGTCGATGACAGCGCGGGCGCGGCTTCAGACCATGCGCGAGACGACCGATGGTTTTGAGATTGCCAGGCGCGACCTGGAAATTCGTGGGCCGGGGGAGTTTCTGGGGGCGCGGCAATCGGGAGCGGCGATGCTCAGGTTTGCCGATCTCGAGAATGATCAGTGGCTGATTGAGCCTGCGCGGGAGGCGGCCGCCGAGTTGCTGGGGAAGTATCCTGAGGTGGTGATGCAGCATCTGGCGCGGTGGCTTGGGGCGCGGGAGCAGTATTTGAAAGCGTGAAGTTCAGAGGGGTTTTTTGCCTGCGGCGCGCTTTTTTTGGGTGTGTTTCTGAGGGGTTGGCCCGAAAACCACACCCCACCAGCGCCCCGCGCAACCCCAGGAGGTTGGCGAACCGACCCTATAGGTGTATAACTAGAACCTATCGAACTCACAGCACTGATTGGTCCCCCAATGACGCTCACCGAATTGAAATACATCGTCGCGGTTGCCCGCGAGCGGCACTTCGGCCGGGCCGCCGAAGCGTGTTTCGTCAGCCAGCCGACCCTGTCGGTCGCCATCAAGAAGCTCGAAGACGAGCTCAACGTCCAGATCTTCGAACGCGGTACCAGCGAAGTGAGCGTCACGCCCATCGGTGAACAGATCGTCACCCAGGCGCAACGTGTCCTCGAACAGACGCTCGCCATCAAGGAAATCGCCAAACAGGGCAAAGACCCGCTGGTCGGCCCGCTGCGCCTTGGCGTCATCTACACGATCGGACCCTACCTGCTGCCCACGCTCGTCAAGCAGATGATCAAGCGCGTCCCGCAAATGCCCTTGATGCTGCAGGAAAATTACACGCTCAAGCTGATCGAACTGCTCAAACAAGGCGAAATCGACGTCGCCATCATGGCGCTGCCCTTCCCGGAAACCGGCCTGATGCTGCGCCCGCTGTACGACGAGCCTTTCGTGGTCGCGCTGCCGTCCGGTCATGCCTGGGAGAACCGCGAGAAAATCGACGCCGACGACCTGAAGCAGGAAACCATGCTGTTGCTCGGCAGCGGGCACTGTTTCCGTGACCACGTGCTGGGCGTCTGCCCGGAACTGATGCGCTTTTCGCAAAACGCGGACGGCATCCAGAAGACCTTCGAAGGGTCGTCCCTGGAAACCATTCGCCACATGGTGGCGAGCGGCGTCGGCATTACCGTGCTGCCGCGCATGTCCGTGCACGAAGTTAAACCGCACGCCGGCGGCATCGACGCCGGGCTGCTCAGCTACGTCGCGTTCGACGAACCCGTGCCGGATCGCCGCGTCGTGCTGGCCTGGCGCAAGAGCTTCACGCGCATGCCGGCCATCGACGCCATTTGCGACGCCATCAGCGCCTGCGATCTGCCCGGCGTCAAGAAGCTCGACTTGCCGGTCGCCGTCAACTAATAGTGCGGTCGCCCCCCGTCCAGGCCGGTTCGCTGCGCATGTCCAGCAACCGGCCCGGCGCCCGTTAAAGGCGCCAATAGCTGCAAGCCCTATCGAATAGATAAAATTAATTAAACACGATAAATCGATAGGATTGTTATAGTGTCCTCCATGGATCGCCCGATCCCACAAGACCTGGAGGAAATCATGACGCAAGCAAATCCGCAGCAAGTCCAAGCCCTCGCGGCTCGACCGGCCGTCGTGTCCGGCGGCTTTGTCGCGTCGATGCTCGGCATGCGCACCGTCGCGTTGTCCTTGCTGGTCGATCGGGCCTTGTCCGCTTGAGCCCTGACGCATGAGCGTCTGACATCAGTGCGCCGCGCCTCTCCCCACACTCTGTTCCCATCAAAGCCCTTCAGGAGTTACGCATGTCCGAACGTAAGCTCACCAATGCCGCCGGCGCTCCCGTCGCCGACAATCAGAATTCGATGACCGCCGGCGCGCGCGGTCCGGTCGTCCTGCAAGACGTCTGGCTGCTCGAAAAACTCGCTCACTTCGATCGCGAAGTGATTCCGGAACGCCGCGTTCATGCCAAAGGTTCGGGCGCGTTCGGTACGTTGAAGGTCACGCACGATATCTCGCGCTACACGAAGGCGAAGGTGTTCGCGCAGGTCGGCAAGGAAACGCCGCTTTTCATGCGCTTTTCGACGGTGGCCGGCGAGCGCGGCGCAGCCGACGCCGAACGCGACGTGCGCGGCTTCTCGATCAAGTTCTACACGGAAGAAGGCAATTGGGACGTGGTCGGCAATAACACGCCGGTGTTCTTTATCCGCGATCCGCTGAAGTTTCCCGACTTCATTCACACGCAAAAGCGCGACCCGTACACCAACATGCGCAGCAATGTGGCCGCGTGGGATTTCTGGTCGCGTCATCCGGAGTCGCTGCACCAGGTGACCATTCTGATGAGCGACCGCGGGATTCCGCAGAACTTCCGTCAGATGCACGGCTTCGGCTCGCACACGTACTCGTTCATCAACGCCGCCAACGAGCGTTTCTGGGTGAAGTTCCATTTCAAGTCGATGCAAGGCATCGAGAACTTTACGGACGCCGAGGCCGCACAAGTGGTCGCGCAGGACCGTGAAAGCGCGCAACGCGATCTGCTGGCGAACATCGACCAGGGCAATTTCCCGAAATGGCGCTTCGCCATTCAGGTGATGCCGGAAGCGCAAGCCGCAACGTATCGCTTCAATCCGTTCGACATCACGAAAGTATGGTCGCAGAAGGACTATCCGTTGATCGACGTCGGCACGATCGAGTTGAATCGCAACGCCGCGAATTATTTCGCGGACGTGGAGCAGGCGGCCTTCACGCCGGCCAACGTGGTGCCGGGCATCGGCTTCTCGCCGGATCGTCTGTTGCAGGGGCGGCTGTTCTCGTATGGCGACACGCAGCGCTACCGCCTGGGCGTGAACCACCATCAGATTCCGGTGAACGCATCGCGTGTGCCGAGCCCGCATTCGTTCCATCGCGACGGTGCGATGCGCGCGGACGGCAACCTCGGCGGCAATGTGAATTACGAGCCGAACCGTTTCGGCGACTTCGCGCAGGACGCCAACGCAGCCGAGCCGCCGCTCGCGGCGGGCACGGTGGACCGCTACGATCATCGCCTGGATGACGACTACTACACGCAGCCCGCGATGTTGTTCGCGCTCTTCGACGCGGCTCAGCGCGAGCGTCTGTTCGGCAACATCGCACGCCATATCAACGGTGTGCCGCAGGAGATCGTCGCGCGTCAGATCGAGCATTTCCGCCGCATCGACCCGGCTTACGCACAAGGCGTGATCGCGGCGCTGGCCGAACTCGCGGAAGGCAGCAACAAGTAAGCAGCCAATCAGCCGTTCACGTGATGCAGCAAAGCGGGGCGCCTCTGCGTCCCGCCGGTATCGATACGAACCGAAGGAGCACGATCATGATGCAGATGATGATGGCCACGCTGGGCGGCACGTCAGCCGCACGCGGCGCGCAACAGCAGTACGCGTGGATGGCGCGCAAGGCAGTGGGCTTTGCGATCCTCACGAGCGGGCTCGCGGTGCTCGCCGCGCAAGCGCTGCAACATGCGCTCGGCGGCTGATAGAAGCCGTGCCGTGGTTGCGGCAAGTGGCCACGCGTCATACGAGCGCAGCCGCTTTCCAGGCTAAACTGTCGGGCGTTCGATATGCCGGTTTTGCTCTTCGCAGACCGTCACTTGCCGACCGGTTCGTATCACTCTTCAAAGGAGTCATCATGGCCAAAAAAGAAGCCGCAGCAGCCGTACAGCACGTCAATATCGGGATCAGCGACAAGGATCGCAAGAAGATTGCAGAAGGTCTGTCGCGCCTGCTCGCCGACACCTATACGCTGTACCTGAAGACCCACAACTTTCACTGGAACGTGACGGGGCCGATGTTCAATACGCTCCACCTGATGTTCGAAACGCAATACAACGAGCTGGCGCTGGCGGTGGATTCGATCGCTGAACGGATTCGCGCGCTGGGCGTGCATGCGCCGGGCAGCTACAAGGAATTCGCCAAGCTGTCGTCGATTCCGGAAGCGGATGGCGTGCCGGCCGCGGAAGAAATGATTCGCCAGCTGGTGGAAGGTCAGGAAGCCGTGGTCCGCACCGCACGCGCGATTTTCCCGTCGACGGAAGCCGCCAACGACGAGCCGACCGCCGACCTGCTGACGCAACGCATGCAAACGCACGAAAAGACCGCGTGGATGCTGCGCTCAATGCTGGCTTGAGCATCGTGCGCGCCGGGTACTTGGCCCGGGTTTCAACGTAGCGCTGCGTTTCGGCGCCGGCGTCGAAAGGTCCTGCAAACAAAGCCTCCCCACACGGGAGGCTTTGTTTTTGCGGTGCCGGCTTTTTCGGACTTGCTCGCCTTGCGGCGAGCCGCCGTCCGCATCCCGTAAAATAGCCGGACCGTCTCGCACTCTCACCGACTCCGCCCATGTTCGCCCGACTCCCTCTGTATCTGCGCCTCGTGCGCATGGACAAGCCGATCGGCAGCCTGTTGCTGCTATGGCCGACGCTCAACGCGCTGTGGATCGCCTCAGACGGTCGTCCCTCGTTGCCGCTGCTGGTGATTTTCACGGTGGGCACGGTGCTGATGCGCTCGGCGGGTTGCGCGATCAACGACTACGCCGACCGCGATTTCGACCGTTACGTAAAGCGCACCGAAAATCGTCCGATCACCTCGGGCAAGATCAAGGCGTGGGAAGCGGTGGCGCTGGCGGCCGCGCTGTCGTTGCTGGCATTTCTGCTGATCCTGCCGCTGAATACGCTGACCAAGGAACTCTCGGTGGCGGCGCTCTTCGTCGCCGGTTCGTATCCGTTCACCAAACGGTTCTTCGCCATTCCGCAAGCTTATCTGGGCATCGCATTCGGCTTCGGCATTCCCATGGCGTTCGCCGCGATTCAGAACCACGTGCCGCTGCTCGCGTGGGTGATGCTGCTTGCCAATGTGTTCTGGTCGGTCGCCTACGACACCGAATACGCGATGGTCGACCGAGACGACGACATCAAGATCGGCATCCGCACTTCGGCGCTGACGTTCGGCCGCTTCGACGTGGCCGCGATCATGCTCTGCTACGCGGTGACGCTGGGGATCTACGTCGGCATCGGCGTGATGCTCGGTTTCGGCGTGCTGTACTGGCTGGGATGGGCCGCCGCCGCGGGCTGCGCGATCTATCACTACACGCTGATCCGCGGTCGTGAGCGGATGGCGTGCTTCGCCGCGTTCCGGCATAACAACTGGCTGGGCGGCGCGCTGTTCGCCGGTATTGCCGCGCATTACGCGGCGACGTGGTTTTAGTTTTTTCGCCGGGCCTTAAGCCGGCTTTGCGTCATTTCTTCGCCAACACCGCAGCGGCTTGAATCGAAGCGCTGCGGCGTTCACTTCTGCTGTGCGGCTTGCGCGCTTACTGCGTGCCGAGTTCGTCGCCCATTTCCCGCGCGCGAGCGTTGGCGGCGAGTGCGCCACGCACGATCGCATCCTTGATACCGTTCGCCTCGAACGACGCCAGCGCGGCCGCCGTCGTGCCGCCCTTGGACGTCACGCGTTCGCGCAGCAGGCTCGGCGGCTCGTCGGAATTGGCCGCCAGTTGCGCCGCGCCGGTGAAGGTCGCCACGGCGAGCGCGCGGCCTTGCGCTTCGTCCATGCCGAGTTGGCGGGCGGCTTCCTGCAACGCCTCGATGAAATAGAACACGTAGGCCGGCCCGCTGCCCGAGATGGCGGTGACGGCGTCGATCTTCGCTTCGTCGTCGAACCAGACCGTTTCGCCGACCGCGCCGAGCACTTGCGACGCGAGCGCGCGGCCCGCTTCGTCGACCCCGGCGGTCGCCACGAGACCCGTCACGCCCATGCCGATCAGCGCGGGCGTATTGGGCATGACGCGCACGATGCGGCTGTGACCGTTCAGCCAGCGCGACATGTCGCCCATGCGAATGCCGGCGACGATGCTCACGGCCAGTTGCGACGCGTTCAGATGCGGCGCGACCGCTTCGGCGACGCTCTTCAGGATCTGCGGTTTCACCGCCAGCACGACGGCGTCGTACGCGGCGAGCGCGGCATCCGCGGCGGCGCCGGTCTTGATGCCGAACTGCTGCTCATTGCGCTTGCGCGCGTCTTCATTGGGATCGATTGCGTAGAGGTCAGCGGGCGCGACGCCACGCTTGATGAGTCCGCCGATCAACGCGGCGGCCATGTTGCCCCCGCCGATAAAAGCAATTTTCATGATGGTCCGAAGGAAGTGCCGTGAAGAGACTGACGAGCCTGAAAAGGTTCGTAAGGTCAGTTAGAGTAATCTCGCGCGCCGAAGATCGCGGTGCCCACCCGCACGATCGTTGCGCCTTCCAGCACGGCGGCCTCGAGGTCGCTCGACATGCCCATGGACAGCGTGTCGAGCTCGAGCCCGTCGTCGCGCAAACGCTCGAGCAACTCGCGCAACTGCCGATGCGGCACGCGTTGCTCGTCGATGCCGCCGGCCGGTTCGGGAATCGCCATGAGCCCGCGCAAATTGAGCTTCGGCAGGGCGGCGATCGCGTGCGCGACTTCCACGGCTTCGGGAATGCTCACGCCGCTCTTGGACGCCTCGCCGCTGATGTTGACCTGCAGACACACGTTCAGCGGCGGCAGATTGTCCGGGCGCTGCTCGGAGAGCCGCTGCGCGATCTTCAGCCGATCGACCGAGTGCACCCAGTCGAAATGCTCGGCGACGGGCCGCGTCTTGTTCGATTGCAACGGCCCGATGAAGTGCCACTCGATCGTGGCGCGCAGGTCGGCGAGCGCCTCGATCTTGGTGAGGGCTTCCTGCACGTAGTTCTCGCCGAACGCGCGCTGGCCGGCTGCGTAGGCGGCGCGCACGTCTTCGGCGGGAAAGGTCTTCGAGACCGCGAGCAGGTGGATCGAGCGCGTGTCGCGCCCGGCCACGTGCGCGGCCATGGCGATGCGCTGCCGCACCGCTTCGAGATTGTGAATCAGATCGGGCATGACGGATCCGGAAGTCCAGCGAAAGTCGATTACCCGATTATACGGACAGCATGTGCTCGACCAATTCGATCCAGTGCGCGACGGGTGTCGAGGTGCCGCTTTGCAGATGCGCAATGCAGCCCACGTTGGCCGACACGATCACCTGCGGCTCCTGCGCCTGCAGCCGCTCGAGCTTCTGATCCCGCAACGCATACGAGAGCTTGGGTTGCGTCAGCGAGTAAGTGCCGGCCGAGCCGCAGCACAGATGACTGTCGGGGGGCAGGCGCACTTCGACACCCAGCGCGGCCAGCAGATGCTCGACCTTGCCGCGGATCTGCTGACCGTGCTGCAACGTGCAGGGCGGATGAAACGCGACTGTGTGAACCGAGCGCCGTCGCGTCACCGAGACCAGCGGTTCTTCGAACTCCGGCAGAATCTCCGCGATGTCGCGCGTCAATTCCACCACGCGGCGCGCTTTTTCCGCATACGCCGGATCGTGGCGCAACAGGTGCGCGTATTCCTTGACCGTCGCGCCGCACCCGGACGCATTCATCACGATCGCCTCCACGCCTTGTTCGACATAGGGCCACCATGCGTCGATGTTGGCGCGCAGGTCGTCGAGGGCGTCGTCGTTGTAGCCCAGATGCAGACGGATCGCACCGCAGCAGCCGGCATCCGGCGCGATCAGCGTTTCCACGCCGAGCGCGTCGAGCACGCGCGCGGTGGCGATGTTGACGTTCGGCATCATCGACGGTTGCACGCAGCCCGCCAGCAGCAACATCTTGCGTGGATGTTTCGCGGTGGGCCATTCGAGCGGACGCTGTCGCGCGGGCACCTTGTCGCGCAGCTTCTTGGGCAGCAGAGGCCGGAAATGCTGACCGATACGCATGGTCGGCGAGAACAGCGCGCTGTTCGGCACGAAGCTCGCAAGCAGCCGGCGCGTCAGGCGCTGACCGAGCGGACGCGTGACTTTTTCCTCGGTGAGCTTGCGGCCGATTTCCACCAGCCGGCCATATTGCACGCCGGACGGGCAGGTCGTTTCGCAGTTGCGGCACGTCAGGCACCGGTCCAGGTGGACCTGGGTGCTGCGCGTGACCGGCGCGCCTTCCACCATCTGCTTGATCAGATAGATCCGTCCGCGTGGGCCGTCGAGTTCGTCGCCGAGTATCTGATAGGTCGGGCAGGTGGCCGTGCAGAAGCCGCAATGCACGCAATTGCGCAAAATGCCGTCGGCTTCGTCTCCGTCGGGCGTGTTGCGAATGAAGTCCGCGAGGTTGGTTTGCATCGCGTCGCTCAGAAGTCGGGGTAGAGACGGCCGCGATTGAAGATGCGGGCCGGGTCGAAGGCGCTTTTCAGGCCGCGATGAATTTTCATCACCGGCGCGGGAAGCGGCGTGAACACGCCGGCGCCGCGGTCGTAGCCGTGGCCGGTCCGGAATATCGTGGCGTGGCCGCCGGCCTGCTTGGCGCTGATGCGCACGGTCTGCGCGTCGGTGTCGGTAATCCACCAGCGCTGGGCGCCGCCCCATTCCATGAGTTGCGCGCCGGGCAGTTGCAGCGGCTCCGTGATCGAAGGCAGCGCGAGGCGCCAGAGCGCGGCGTTCGGCGGAATGGCCGCGAAGAACGTGTCGGTCTGTTCGCGCAGGCCCGCCCAGAAGCGTTCGGCTTCGACCGCATCGACGACTTCGCCGCCGAGCGATGTACGCGCCGATTTGACCGCGGCCTCGGCGCCCGCGAGGCGCACGGCCAGCGTGCCATGACGCCAGGCGCTCGCGGTAATCGGCAACGGCCGGCCGCCCCATTCGTTGAGCTTGCGGACCGCGTCGGTGCCGTTCATGTCGAATTTGAGCGTGGCTTCGGCCTGCGGCAACGGCAGCACCTTGATCGACAGTTCGAGGATCAGCCCCAAAGTGCCGAGCGAGCCGGCCATCAGGCGCGAGACATCGTAGCCGGCCACGTTCTTCACCACCTGGCCGCCGAAATGCAGCGTCTGGCCCTGGCCGTTCATGACCACGGCGCCGAGCACGAAGTCGCGCGCCGCGCCGGCCGCGGGGCGGCGCGGACCGGCAATGCCCGCCGCGATGCAGCCGCCGAAGGTGGCCTGCGACCCGAAGTGCGGCGGTTCGAAGGCGAGCATCTGATGGTGGTCGGCGAGCACGGCTTCGATGTCCTGCAGGGACGTGCCGGCGCGCGCGGTGATGACCAGTTCCGCCGGATCGTACGCAATGATGCCGCGATAAGCGCGCGTGTCGAGGATGTCACCTTCCAGCGTCTGACCGTACCAGTCTTTGGTGCCGCCGCCACGGATGCGTAACGCGCGCCCTTCGGCGCTGGCCGAACGCACACGTTCCGACCACCCGGCGACGATGTCGTCCTCTTCCATGGTGTCCTGCTTCGTTGTGTTTCGGTTGATTGTACCGGGCGGGGGCGCTCTGGCAACCCGGAGCGGACCCGCATCGGGTAATCAGGGTGAAAGCAGGAAAAGCGGCGCGCGCGCGGGCTATGCGCGATGCGTCGGCGGGCAGGACAATGTTAGAAACGCGGCAGGTCCGGATGCGGCAGCAAGCCGCCACGCACGTGCATCTTGCCGTATTCGGCACAGCGGGCGCGCGTGGGAATGCCTTTGTCGGGATTCAGGAGGCCGGGCGCGTCGAAAGCCCGCTTGACCGCGTGGAACGCGTCGCGCTCTTCGGGCGAGAACTGCACACACATGGAATTGATCTTCTCGATGCCCACGCCGTGCTCGCCGGTCACCGTGCCGCCCAGCTCCACACACGCTTCGAGAATGTCGCAGCCGAACGCTTCGGCCCGGTGCCACTCGTCCTGGTCGTTGCCGTTGAACAGGATCAGCGGATGCATGTTGCCGTCTCCCGCGTGGAAAACGTTGATGCAGCGCAGGTTGTAGATCTTCTCCATCGCCTCGATGCGCGTGAGCAGCGGGCCGATACTGCGGCGCGGCACGGTGCCGTCCATGCAGTAATAGTCGGGTGAAATGCGCCCGGCGGCCGGAAAGGCATTCTTGCGTCCCGACCAGAAGCGCAGCCGTTCATTCTCCGAGCGGGAAATCTGGATGCGCGTGGCGCCGTGTTCGCGCAGCACCGCGGTCATGCGGACGATTTCGTCGGCGACTTCTTCGGGCGTGCCGTCCGATTCGCACAACAGGATCGCCGCCGCGTCGAGATCGTAGCCCGCGTTGACGAATTCCTCGACGGCGCGCGTGGCCGGCTTGTCCATCATCTCCAGACCCGCCGGGATGATGCCCGCTGCAATGATGCCGGCAACCGCGTCGCCGCCTTTCACGACGTCGTCGAAACTGGCCATGATGACCTGCGCGGTTTGCGGCTTCGGGATCAGCTTGACGGTGACTTCGGTGACGATTGCAAACATGCCTTCGCTGCCGATCAGCACCGCCAGCAGGTCCAGACCGGGCGCATCCGGCGCGAGCGAGCCGAACTCGACGATTTCGCCTTCCATGGTGACGGCGCGCACGCGCAGCACGTTATGCACCGTCAGGCCGTATTTGAGGCAGTGAACGCCGCCGGAATTCTCCGACACATTGCCGCCGATCGTGCAGGCAATCTGCGACGACGGGTCCGGCGCGTAATACAGACCGTAAGGCGCGGCGGCTTCCGAGATGGACAGATTGCGCACACCGGGCTGCACCGTGGCGGTTCGCGCGTACGAATCGACTTCGACGATCTTGCGAAAGCGCGCGAGCGATACCACCACGCCGTGACGGATCGGCATGGCGCCGCCGGACAGCCCGGTGCCCGCGCCGCGCGGCACGATCGGCACGTCGAGACGGTGGCAGATCTGCACGATGCGTTGCACCTGTGATTCCGTTTCCGGCAAGGCGACCGCGAGCGGCAGGCGCCGGTAGGCGGCGAGACCGTCGCACTCGTAGGCGACGGTGTCTTCTTCGCGGTACAGCAAACAGTGGTTCGGCAATACGGCCATCAACGCCTGCACGACTTCGCGCTGGCGCTGGGCGAGTACTTCGGGCGTCAGTTCAGCGGGTGCGTTCATGTGACTTGTCTCCTCGTGCCTTTCAAGTCCGGCGCGGCGCTTCGTCTCAGGCAGCCGCGCCTGAAGACGCCTCAAGCTGCCCAGGTGAAGATCTTGCCCGGGTTCATCAGATTGTGCGGATCGAGCGCGTGCTTGATCGAGCGCATGGTGTCGACCGCGACTTCACCGTGTTCTTCGAGCAGGAAGCCCATCTTGTGCAGGCCCACGCCGTGCTCGCCCGTGCAGGTGCCGTCCATGCGCAGCGCGCGCTGCACGATGCGATGGTTCAGGCGCTCGGCTTCGACGAGTTCTTCCGGCTTGTTGGGATCGATCAGGATCGCGACGTGGAAGTTGCCGTCGCCGACATGGCCGACGATCGGGCAGGGCAGCGGTGACGCCTTCAGGTCCTGTTCCGTTTCCTCCACGCATTCCGCGAGGCGGGAGATCGGCACGCAGACGTCGGTCGTGACCGCGCGGCAGCCGGGTTTGAGCTGCAGCATGGCGAAGTAAGCGTTGTGGCGCGCGTTCCACAGACGGCTGCGGTCTTCCGGCCGCGTAGCCCATTCAAAGCCTTCGCCGGCATTTTGCGCGGCGATTTCCTGGACCAGTTCGGCCTGCTCTTTCACGCCGGCCTCGGTGCCATGGAATTCGAAGAACAGCGTGGGCGCTTCGCGCAGCGTCAGATTCGAGTGGCGATTGATCGAGCGGATGGCGAGCGAGTCGACGAACTCGACGCGCGCGATCGGCACGCCGATCTGGATCGTTTCGATGACCGCGCGGACCGCGTCGCCCATTGACGGGAACGCGCACACCGCCGCGGACACCGCCTCCGGTTGCGGATACAGGCGAACTGTAATTTCCGTGATCACGCCGAGCGTGCCTTCCGAGCCGACGAACAGGCGCGTGAGGTCGTAACCCGCGGACGACTTGCGGGCCCGCGTGCCGGTCTTGATCACGCGGCCATCGGCCAGCACCACGGTCAGTCCGAGCACGTTCTCGCGCATCGTGCCGTAGCGCACGGCGTTGGTGCCCGACGCGCGCGTGGCCGACATCCCGCCGATGCTCGCGTCCGCGCCCGGGTCGATCGGGAAGAACAGGCCGGTGTCGCGCAATGCCTCGTTCAACTGCTTGCGCGAGATGCCGGGCTCGACGGTGACCGTCAGGTCTTCGGCGTTGATCGACAACACCCGGTTCATTTCAGACAGATCGATCGATACGCCGCCTTGTACGGCGAGCAGATGCCCTTCGAGCGACGAGCCGTTGCCGTAAGGGATGATTGGAACGTTGTACTGGCCGCACAGTTTGACGACGGTTTGCACGTCTTCGGTCGTGCGTGCGAAGACGACGGCGTCAGGCAGTTGGGGATCGAACGGCGACTCGTCGCGGCCATGATGAACGCGCACGGCTTCGGATACGGACACGCGATCGGCGAACGCGGCTTTGAGCGCGCTCAGCAACTCGGCGGGAAACGGTCGGCGCAGCGGGGCCGGCGGCACGGGATGGTTCACGCATGTCTCCTGATATGTAGGACTATGCTGGTTTGCAGCAGGTGTTTCATTTTACGCCGATCGCCCGTGGGCCGGCGTTGGAGCAGGCGGGCGCTCCTATAATGGCGGCGACTTCACGATGCGCGCAATATGGATAAACGCGGTGCCCGATGAGCCGCCTGGGGGCCGCGCTCGGCCGCACTGGGCCGCGCATCGTCACTGAATGCATGGAGATATGAGATGGGCAACCGCTTGAGCAAGATCGCCACCCGCACGGGCGACGACGGCACCACGGGTCTCGGCGACGGCAGCCGTGTGCGCAAGGACAGCGTGCGGATTGCCGCGATCGGCGACGTGGACGAACTCAACTCGAACCTCGGCGTGCTGTTGTGCGAGACCTTACCGGACAAGGTTCGGGCCGCGCTGGTCGCGATTCAGCATGATCTGTTCGACCTTGGCGGCGAGTTGTGCATTCCCGGCCATACGATGATTACCGACCGGCATCTCGCGCAACTCGACGACTGGCTCGCGGACTACAACGCGGCCTTGCCGCCGCTGAAGGAATTCATTCTGCCCGGCGGCTCACGCGCGGCTTCGCTCGCGCATGTGTGCCGCACCGTGTGCCGGCGTGCCGAACGGGCGATTGTTGTGTTGGGCGAACACGAGACCATCAATGCCGCGCCGCGCCAGTATGTGAACCGGCTGTCCGATCTGCTGTTCGTGCTCGCACGCGTGCTCAATCGCGCGGACGGCGGCACGGACGTGCTGTGGCAACACGATCGCGGCGCACACTAGAGCCGGGCCGCGGCGGTACGCGTATGACAGCGCGACGACGCACGCAAGATCGCATGCAAGGGCGAGCCGTGCACGTTAGCCGACCGCCAGCGTGACCGGCTTGCCGATCCGGCTCATCATTTCCACGAGGGTGTCGACGGTGAACTTGGTGGTCTTCTTGTTGACCACGTCGGACACGCGCGGGCGCGACACCATCAGAATCTCGGCCGCCTCGGCCTGCTTCAAGTGATGCTGTTCGATCCAGCTGGACAGCTCCGTCATGAGCTGCTCCTTGAGCAGCCGCGTGTCGTTGATCGGTTTTTGCGACGCTGCGTGCAGCCGCTTCGCCTCTTCGGCGGAAAAGCCGAGTTCGAGGAACAGATTGGCGCCCGGCCGGGTGACGTGACGAATTTTGGTGTCGATCGTCATTTGTTAAGTTTTCCTATCATTAATGGTGATGCGGGCGGGCGTGCAACCCGATGGCGCGATACCGCGTTTCGGCAATCTGCCTGGCGCGCGGACTGAGCTTCTGCGTTTTCTTCTGGAAGCAATGCAACACATACAGCGCTTCCACGAACTTGGTGACGTACATGACGCGAAAAACGCCGTCTGCTTCCCTGATACGAATCTCGCGCGTTCCGGGGCCGATCGAGTCGAACGGTTTCCAGCCGTCAGGGTCGAGGCCCGCCTGAATCTTGCCGAGTTGAAATCCCGCTGGACGACGCATTTCCTCGGGAAAGGCGAGTAAATCGCGATAGCTGGAGCCAAGCCAGCGAATTTCTTTTTCCTGCTCCATAGCCGCCTTCTATGTATAAAACGTCATACATAACCTGCATCCCGGTCAAGTCGCATTCGACCCGGCCACGAGTGGTTACGGTACAGAGGCGGCTAAAGGCGCACCATTCGTCCGATCGGCCAAAAAAAACCCGGCTTCTTGGAGCCGGGTCTGTTTGCAGGGCTGCAATCCGCGCGGGTTCAGTTGCCGCTGCCGCGCGCCACACGACGCTGTTTCACTGCGTCGGCGAGCCCTTCCAGCACGGCGACGCTTTCGTCCCAACCGATGCACGCGTCGGTGATGCTCTGGCCGTACGTCAACGCGCAGCCTTCCTGCAGATCCTGGCGGCCCGCCACCAGATGCGATTCCACCATCACGCCGACAATCCGTTCGTCGCCCGAAGCAATCTGGCGGCCGATATCCGCGCACACCGGAATCTGATTCTCGTGCTTCTTCGAGCTGTTCGCGTGGCTCGCGTCGATCATCAGACGCGCGGCGAGACCGGCCTTGCCGATATCCGCGCACGCGGCGTTGACGCTGTCCGCGTCGTAGTTCGGCGTCTTGCCGCCGCGCAGGATGATGTGGCAGTCCTCATTGCCCGCGGTGGACACGATCGCCGAGTGGCCGCCCTTGGTGACCGACAGGAAATGGTGCGGCTGCGAGGCGGCCTTGATCGCGTCGACCGCGATCTTGACGTTGCCGTCCGTGCCGTTCTTGAAGCCGACCGGGCACGAGAGGCCCGAAGCCAGTTCGCGGTGCACTTGCGATTCGGTGGTCCGCGCGCCGATCGCCCCCCACGAGATCAGGTCGGCGATGTACTGCGGGCTGATCATGTCGAGGTATTCGGTGCCCGCCGGCAGGCCGAGTTCGTTGATGCGCAACAGCAACTCGCGCGCGGTGCGCAGGCCTTCGTTGATCTTGAAGCTGTTGTCCATATGCGGGTCGTTGATGAGACCCTTCCAGCCCACCGTGGTGCGCGGCTTTTCGAAGTACACGCGCATCACGATTTCAAGTTCGCCGGCAAAGCGCTTGCGCTGCTCGACCAGACGCCCCGCATATTCCATTGCCGCCTTGGTGTCGTGAATCGAGCACGGTCCGATGATGACGATCAAGCGATCTTCCATGCCGTGCAGAATGCGATGCATCGCGGTACGCGAGTTGTAGATCACGTCGGACACCGTTTCGTCGCAGGCGAATTCGCGGATCAGGTGAGCGGGCGGCGTGAGTTCCTTCAATTCGCGGATGCGGACATCGTCGGTATTGTGCGGGGGCATGTTGTTCTCCAATCGGTTCGTAGCGTGTTCGCGCGGGCAGTCAGGATTGCGATGAAGCAGCGATGCCAGAGCGGACAACCATCAAAAATAAAGTTTCAAAGACATGAGGCGAAAAAAAACCGCCAGGCTGGCTGGCGGTTTTTCGGGAATTCTCGGTGTTCTGCGTGCACTAACACCCCTCTCGATCCGCCAGCGGTCTGAGATGCCAAAAAAAGTAAAAATAAAACTTGGCGGACATGACGAATGAGGTCGCAGGTCAAAAAGGGTGAGTGACTTTATAACCCGGGCAGGCTGCACTTGCAAGCTACGGGGCGCAAAAATGCGGGAATTCCGCATACTTCGTGCAATACATGCACGAAGTATGCGTTTGTTGCGAATCAGGCGGTGCCGCCGACTGTCATTTTCTCGATGCGCAGCGTCGGCTGGCCGACGCCCACCGGCACGCTCTGGCCTTCCTTGCCGCACACGCCGACGCCCGAATCGAGCTTCATGTCGTTGCCGATCATGGTCACGTATTTGAGCGATTCCGGGCCGCTGCCGATCAGCGTCGCGCCCTTCACCGGGTACGTGATCTTGCCGTTTTCGATCATGTACGCCTCGGAAGCCGAGAACACGAACTTGCCGTTGGTGATGTCGACCTGGCCGCCGCCGAAGTTCACCGCATACAAACCGTTCTTCACGGAGGCGAGGATTTCCTGCGGGTCCTTGTCGCCGTTGAGCATGTACGTGTTGGTCATGCGCGGCATGGGCAGCGCCGCATACGACTCGCGGCGCGCGTTGCCCGTCACCGGCATCTTCATCAGGCGCGCGTTCAGCGTGTCCTGAATGTAACCCTTCAGGATGCCGTCTTCGATCAGCGTGGTGCACTGGGTCGGATTGCCCTCGTCGTCGATATTGAGCGAACCGCGACGGTTCGGCAGGGTGCCGTCGTCCACCACGGTCACACCCTTGGCGGCAACCTGTTCGCCGATGCGCCCCGCGAATGCCGACGAACCCTTGCGGTTGAAGTCGCCTTCCAGACCGTGGCCGATCGCTTCGTGCAGCAGTACGCCGGGCCAGCCTGGTCCGAGCACGACTGTCATCGCGCCGGCCGGCGCCGGACGGGCCTCGAGGTTGACCAGCGCCGCATGCACGGCGTCGTCGACGTAGCCCGACAGCACCTCGTCGGTGAAATAGCCGTAGTCGAAACGGCCGCCGCCGCCGCCGCTGCCGATTTCGCGGCGGCCGTTCTGCTCGGCGATCACCGTGACCGACACGCGCACGAGCGGCCGGATGTCGGCCGCGAAGCCGCCGTCACTGCGCGCGACGAGCACCACGTCGTATTCACCGGCGAGGCCGGCCATGACTTGCTGGATGCGCGGATCGCGGCCGCGCGCCATCTTTTCGATGCGCTCGAGCAGCTTGACCTTGGCGGTGGCGTCGAGCGAATGCAGCGGATCGGCGGGCAGGTACAGATCGCGCCCGGCGATGCCGGTCAGCGACGAGGCCACCTTGATCTTCTGCTTGCCGCCGCCCGCCTTGGCGATCGAGCGGGTGGCGAGCGCCGCCTGGCGGATCGCTTCGGGCGACAGGTCGTCCGAATAGGCGAACGCCGTGCGGTCGCCCGACACGGCGCGCACGCCGACGCCCTGGTCGATGCTGAAGCTGCCGGACTTCACGATGCCTTCTTCGAGACTCCACGCTTCGCTGCGCGTGTACTGGAAATACAGGTCGGCGTAGTCGATCTTGTGCGTGAAGATGTCGGCGAGCGTGCGGGTGAGCAGGGCTTCGTCGAGACCGTAGGGCGTCAGGAGAATGTCCTTGGCGGTGGCGAGATTACGGATACCGGGTTCGATGATGTTCATGCGAAGTATGTTCTGCTCAATACGAAGGATTCGGTTAGCGCCTCTGTCACACACTATGTGAGTAGCAGGCGCCGCAGTTTCAATGTCACGCGCAGGGATTTGTCCACTGGGTCAGGTGAGTCAACTGAGCACGCGGTGACGCCAGGCGGGCAGACTCTGTCGCACTTCGTCGATGCGCGCACGCTCGAGATTGCCGGCGACCACGCCTGCGCCCTCGTCGCGCACCGCGACGATTTCGCCCCACGGGTCGATCAGCATGCTGTGGCCCCACGTACGGCGGCCGTTTTCGTGTTTGCCGCCTTGCGCCGCGGCCAGCACGTAACACTGGTTTTCGACCGCGCGGGCACGCAGCAGCATTTCCCAATGCGCGCGGCCGGTCGTGTAAGTGAACGCCGACGGCACCACGATCAGCGCGCAGTCGCCCATGCGCCGGTACAGCTCCGGAAAGCGCAGATCGTAGCAGACCGACAGGCCGACGCGGCCGAACGGCGCCTCGAAACTGCGCACTTCGCCGCCGGGGCAGATGGTGCGGGCTTCGTCGAACGATTCCTCGCCCTTTTCGAAGTTGAACAGGTGGATCTTGTCGTAGCGCGCGGCCTCGTTGCCCTGCGGATCGAACACCAGCGTGGTGTTCAGCACGCGCGAGGCTTCGGGCGACATCAACGGCAGTGTGCCGCCGATCACCCAGACCTGGTGGCGGCGCGCGGCGTCCGCGAGAAAGCGCTGGATCGGTCCGTCCTGATAGGGTTCGCGCACGGCGAGCTTGTCCGTGTCCTTGAAGCCCATGAAGCAGAAGTACTCCGGCAGCAGCACGAGTTGCGCGCCGCCGGCGGCGGCTTCGGCGATCAGACGCCCGGCTTCGGCGAGATTGCGTTCGCGATCCGGCGTGCTCACCATTTGCAGCGCGGCGACACGGAAGGCGCTTTCCAGGAACCCGCTGGACGCGGTTGAAGAGACGAGTGTTTCGCTCATGAGCGTTTCGGAAAACTCCCGGCAAGGCGGCGGCGCGCACCGCTTGCGCCGCAAACGTCGTTCAAGACTGGCTGGGGCCGCGGGTGCGGCACGGCGCCTGTCTGACCGGGCAAAGGGTCGATTACAGGCTCAGTGCGCTTCCACGGTCGAAGCCGGAGCGTCCATCTTACCGCGATCGCTCGTCACCCGCTCGACGTGCGGTTTCGACCACGATCCGGTGATCGCATACTCCCGCGCGAACGCGTGCGAGATCGACTGGCTGAACGCCAGATCGGCCACCAGCGCGCCGAGCCCGAGCAGCGGATTGATGACCGTCGCGGCGATCACGGCGGCGCCGGCGCTGACCGTCGGCACGATCTGGACGTGCAGATCCTGGGTTTCCTGGGCGAGATCGACCGAGCCCTTCATTTCGGCGCGCGCCGGGGCGGTGACCATCTCGAAGTTCTCGGTGCGGCCAATGCCGTTGTGAATCTGCGCGGTGCCCGTGACGTGCTCGAACGGCAGGCCTTCGCCGATCACGTCGCGGAAGTTCAGGGTGGCGAAGCGGGCGAGACTTTGCAGGCTGAGCACGCCCAGCAGCTTGGCGACGCCCGGATCGACCTTGAGGATCTGGCCGTGGCGCAGGTCGACCGCCAGATTGCCGTTGAGCGTCGGATAGTCGATCCTCGCCGGGCCGCCTTGCCACACCATCTTGCCCGACAGCGAGCCGTTGCCCGCCTTGAGCGTGCGCGGCTGGCCGAAGCGCTCGAGCAGCGCGCCGGCGTCCTTGATGTCGAGCTTGAAATCGAACACGGTGCGGCGCGGCGTGGCTTCGTCGGCGCTATTGCCGAGTTCGGTCGCGGTGCGCCAGTTCGCGGTGGCGCTCAGCGTGGCGGCGGGATTCGTAATGTCGAGCTTGTCGAGTTGCCAGACCGGCACGCCGTCTTCGTCGAAGTTGTGCGCGTCGACTTCGAGACGGCCGATGTTGTGGTCGCGCACGATCAGTTCGTTGACCACCAGATCGATGGACGGCATGTTCTGCGCGGGCGCCGACATCGCCTGGCCGAGCAGGTCCTTGTCGGTTGCCGACGGAATCACCACGCGGGCAAAGCGCGCCTGCAGCGTGCCGGGCGACTCTCTGGTCGGGCCCGGCAGCCACGACACGTGGCCGGATACCTGATTCGAGGCGATATTCGCCTGCCACGTGCGATCCGCATGCGACGCGCCGACGATCACGCTGTCCCAGTGACGCTTGAGCAGCGTCAGCGTGTCGATGTGCACCGCGAAGCGGCTCGGCAGGAATTGCGTGACGGTGGGATTCGGCGCGGCCGGCGTCGCCGCGGGGGCGGGCGCTTCTTTACCGCGCATTTGCGTGACCAGCGCGCGCCACGCGTCCGCGTCGAAGGCGTCGAGATCGACGGCGGCGATCACGCCTTCGGACGGCAGGTCGGCGGGTTTGTTCACGCCGACCGCGCCGCGCACCACCGTTGGCGGCATTTTCGGCTGATAGCGCAGCAGATAGGCGGCGGCGACCGGGCCGAAGGTGAGGTCGGCGCGCTCCAGTCCCGCTTCGCCCGGCGCGCCGGAAGGGCTGACGGCGAAGCGCAGCGGCAACGGCGTGCCGACCGGCTTGTTGAACGGCGCCGGGAAGTCGAGCGCGAGGCCGCTCAGGTCGGAGTTCGCGGTCACTTCGGGCAGCCGTCCCTTGGCGCCGCGCACATTGAGCGCATAGGGCGCGTTGCCGCTCATGCGGGTGAGCACCTGGGCCGCCGGGCCGTGCAGATCGAGTCCGCGCGCCGCGTCGACGGCGATATGGCCGCCGAGGTCGAGCGCATACGTGCCGTCCCGCTTCAGGCCGCCGTTGGCATGCACGTCGCCGCCGAGGAATTGCCCGGAGAGCCGGTCCACCTGCGCCGTGTACTCGGTAAAACGCACCTTGCCCTTTAGTTGCGACAGCGGCGGCACGTTCTCGACGCTCAAGCGGTTGTTCTGGAAGCCGACCGCGCCTTCCACGGCGATATGCGGCTTCGGCGTGCGCGGCACCGTCAGCTTGAGCGCGAGTGACGCGGGCCCTTCGGCGCGCACCTTGTCCGTCTCGTGCTTCGCCATGATGCCGAGCGAGCTGGCGTTCACGTAGTCGAGCATGTCGGCGAGCGGCCCGTGGCCGTCGCCCTTGATGACGAGGCTCGACGCCTTGGTGCCGAGGTCTTCGATCCTGCCGTTGACGCCGGTGAGCGCGACCTGCTTGTAATGCGCCCGGTCGATGTCGAAGCGCATCACGTTCTGCTTGAGTTCGAACACGCCGTCAATGCCGTCGAGCGCCGGCCACACGTTCGGCGTGCCGTTCTTCATCTTGCGCGGCGGGTAGGGCGTCGGATCGAACTTGCCGCCCTTGAACGGCGCGACGATATGGAACTGCCCGGCGCTCGGGTCGCGCGAGTAGGGGAACCTGGTCAGGTCGCCGTGCACTTCGATGGTCGCGCCGTGCGACATGCCGGCCTGCAAGCCGTGGCCCAGATAGATGCGCAGCTTCTCGCTGATGCTGGTCGGCAGATAACGGGCAATGCGCGGCACCTGCGCGCGCTGGAAGTCGGCCTTCAGATCGAGCGAGCCGCGCCCGTGGCCCGGGTTGCTGTAGTCGGCGGTGGCGGTGGCCGCGACGTCGGCGTTCGAGACGCCGAAATCGGCCAGCTTCACGGTGAAGGCAGGGTGGTTCTCGCCCGGCGCCTTCGGCGTGATAGTCCAGTCGGCGCGGCCATGCAGACGGTCGAGCTTCAGGCGCGGATCGTCGAAAACGCCGGGCAGCGTGATGGCGACGTTCGAGGTGTCGAGCAGGGCGGTGCCGCGGGTTTCATCGGCGTCCACGTTGCCCCACAGATTTTCGATACCGGGAATGCCCGCGCGCGGGTGATTCAGCGGCGTGAGCCCCGGCGGCGGTTCCTGGGCGGCGACGCTGATGCCTTGCAGATCGCCCTTGAAACGATAGCGCTCGATCGGTTCGGCACCGCTCGGACGGCGGTCGCTGCCCGCTTCGCCGGACTCCGGCCTGCCGCGCTCGACTTCGATCAGATAGTTGGCGACGAGGCCGCGCGGGTTGTAGCGCAGCAGATTGTTCAGGAGGCGCCTGGGAAGAGGCAACGCGCGGCTGAATTCGGCCAGGATCCCCAGGTCGACGCGATCGCCGCTCACGCTGACCAGTTGCCCGTGTTGCTGCGAGGCGGTGCGGTAGCGTCCGTTCAGTGTGTTGAAGGCGAGCATGCGCGTGAGCGGCGTGCCGTCGTCGAGCGGCGGCTGGCCGAGTTCCGCGTGCAACTGGCTCAGCTGCAGTTTGTAGTCGCCCTGTTCGGCTTCGAGGCGCCACGAAAAATTGGCCACCGGGACGAGCAGCTTCGGCTGTGTCGGGCGCACCCGCAAGGCGACGTCGGTGCCGGCCAGTTGTCCGCCCGCCGACTTCATGCGGCCCTCGGCGAAGTCAATCCAGATGGCGTTGTCGATGCGGCCGGCAAACGTCTCGATCGGGAAATCGACGTAGCGCGCGAGCGTCGGCAGATCGACCGGGCCGGTCGAGACGTACACCTGGCCCGTCCAGTTGATAGGCTTGCCAATGGCGGAGAGGGGCGCGTGCCGGAAATTCGTACGGAAATCGAGCGGGCCGTGCAGGACCTGGCCTTCGGCGGGCGCCTGCAGCGCCAGCCGGTGATCGTAGCCGTCGTTGAGAATCGCGATCCGGATATCGCGCAGGGCCAGCTCCGGCGCGTCATGCTGCGCATCGCGCCAGCGCAGCACGCCGCCGCGCACCACGATTGCCTGTTGGCGCAGTAGCCAGGTGGACAGGATGTCGTTGCCGCTGTGACGCGTCGGCACCGGCACGCCCGCCACCGAGAGCACGCCGTCGCTGCTGCGCGACACCAGCACGTCCGGCTGATCCACGATCAGGCTGGACAGCGCGGGGCGAAACTGCCACAGCGACTTCCACGAGAGCGTGGCGGTGGCATGCGGAATCGTCAGCGCGGTTTTGCCTTCATGATCGCGGATCACGAGATTGGTGACGTCGAGGCCCGGCTGGAAGCCGCTCCAATAGGGCGCGAGTTTGCCGATGGTGAACTGTGCGTGGAGCTTGTCTGAAACGATGGCTTCGATACGCGGACGGAAGGCGTCGGCGCGCGGCAGCACCACGTAGCGCAAACCGAGAAACAGAGCCGTCGCAACAAAGTACAGGACGAGCGCGATCGCGAGGACCACGTGTAAGGTCCGGCGCAGCACGATATGGTCGCTTCCGCTCACAGGCCGGACCTGCCCGGTTTCGTGAGGGTCGGCGGATTCGTTTCGCTCGGACATGCTGCGGCGGGTGGGCGTATGGTAGTTTTGCGAATTAACGACGAAATGTAACACACGGGATAGCGTGGGCGGACTTCCTGCAAACCCTGTCTGCGCGCCGTCTCGCGACCTGCGCGAGGCTGCCGCGCCGGTGTGCTACTGCGAATTGAACCACGCTGATCAAGCAACGAGCGAGCCAGACCCTTGATGACAGACGCCACTCTCCTGAGTTCCAGCTATTCACACTACGCGGCGCGTGCCGCGGCGGCCCGTCCGCAACTCGTGGCGCAGGTGGCGGCGCTCGCGTCCGCGCCGCTGACCCGGGAGCGTATCGACGCCCGTTTCGACGCGCTGTGCGCCGAAGCCTCCGGCGCGAGCAGTGCGCCGCTGAGTGAAGATGCACTCAAACGGGCGTTGCGCCAGTTGCGCACCGAAGTGTTTTGCGCCGTGATGGAGCGCGATCTGACGGGCGCGGCGGACGTCGCCGAAGTCACCGGCGCAATGACCGATCTCGCCGAGACGACGATCCAGCGGGCGCTCGCCGTGCTGTCCGCCGAACTCGAAGCGCTCTACGGCGAGCCGCGCGGACCGCACGGCGAACGGCTTGCGCTCGGCGTGGTGGGCATGGGCAAGCTCGGCGGGCGCGAGCTGAATGTGTCGTCGGATATCGACTTGATCTTCATCTATGAAGAGGACGGCGAGACAGCCGGCGGCCAGCGCTCGTCGATCGCCGTCCAGGACTTTTTTACGCGCCTCGGCAAGCGCCTGATCGGCGCGCTCGCCGAAGTCACCGCCGACGGCTACGTGTTCCGGGTCGATATGCGGCTGCGGCCGAACGGCGACTCGGGACCGCTCGTCTGCAGCCTCGGCATGCTCGAAGAATATTTCTACGTGCAAGGCCGCGAGTGGGAGCGCTACGCGTGGATCAAAGGACGTCTCGTGTCCGAAGGCGCGAGCGAAGCGGCGCAGCGGCTGCAGAAGCAGCTCGACGCGATCGTCACGCCGTTCGTCTACCGCCGCTATCTCGACTTCGGCGTGATCAGCGCGATTCGCGCGCTGCATCTGCAGATTCGCCAGGAGGCGCAGCGGCGCGCCTCCATGCGGCCCGACAAGGCCGACGACATCAAGCTCGGGCGGGGCGGCATCCGCGAAATCGAATTCAGCGCGCAGGTGTTCCAGTTGATCCGTGGCGGCCAGGACGCGGGCTTTCGCGTGCGGCCGACCCTGGCTGTGCTGCGGCACGCGGCCACCCACGGGCTGATCGACTCGTCGGTCTGCGTGAAGCTCTCGCAGGCGTATCGTTTCCTGCGCGAACTCGAACACCGTCTGCAATACCGCAACGACGCGCAGACCCATGCCATGCCGGTCGCGCCCGAGGAGCGCGCGGCGCTCGCGCGCGCCATGGGCTGCGACGACTACGCAACGTTGATGGCGAAGCTCGATGCGCACCGTGAATTCGTCGAACAGCAGTTCGATCAGATTTTCGCCGACAAGGTGAGCGGCCGTGACGGCTGCGGCGCACCCGAAGACGGCGCCGCCGCGTGGGTGTGGAGCAGCGCCCTTGCCGACGACAGCGCCGACGAAGTCCTGCAGGCGCGCCTGACCGAACTCGGCGTGGCCGAGCCGGGCGAACTGCTGGCGCGGCTGCGCGCGGTCTGGCAGTCGTCGCGCTACGCGGGGCTGGCCGAGCGCAGCCGGCAGCGTTTCGACATCGTCGCGCAACGTGCGCTTGAAGCCGCCCGCACGCTCGAGCCCGCCGAACGGCGCGGCGATACCGTGGCGCGCTTCTTCGACCTGCTCGAGGCGGTGAGCCGGCGCGGCGCCTATCTGGCGCTGCTGACCGAATATCCGCAGGCGCTGCATCGCGTGCTCTCGGTGCTCGGCGGTTCGCGTTGGGCGGCCGGCTATCTGATCCGGCATCCGCAATTGCTCGACGAACTGCTCGACGACGAGGCGATGGACAGTCCGTTCGACTGGCCTGAATTCAAGCGCACCTTGCGCCTGCGTCTGGCCGCCGCCGACGGTGTGGAACAGCAGATGGACCTGCTGCGTCACGCGCATCAGGCCGAAGTGTTCCGCATTCTGCTGATCGATCTGGCTGGCAAGCTGAGCGTCGAACACGTGAGCGACCGGCTGTCCGAACTCGCCGACGCGGTGCTCGACGTCACGCTCGAAGCCGTCTGGAAGCAGTTGCCGAAGCGCCATCGCGATGTGCCGCGCTTCGCGGTGATCGCGTACGGCAAGCTGGGGGGCAAGGAACTGGGTTACGCATCCGATCTGGACGTGATCTTTCTCTATGACGACCCCGACGATGCCGCGGCCGACGTCTACTCCACCTACACGCGTCGCCTGATCACCTGGCTCACCACCGCCACCGGCGCGGGCACCCTGTTCGACGTGGACTTGCGGCTGCGGCCGAATGGCGAGTCGGGTCTGCTCGTCACCGATCTGGACGCGTTTCGCCGTTACCAGTTGCGCGAGGGCGACGCGGCCAATACGGCGTGGGTGTGGGAGCATCAGGCATTGAGCCGCGCCCGTTACTGCGCGGGCGACGCCGAGATCGGCGCGAAATTCGAGGCCATCCGCGAACAGGTGCTGACCACGCCGCGCGAAGCGGCGTCGCTCGCCACGGAGATCGTCGAGATGCGCGAGCGCGTGGAGGCCGGACATCCGAACCATACGGCGCTCTTCGACCTGAAGCACGACCGCGGCGGAATGGTGGATATCGAATTCACCGTGCAGTACTGGGTGTTGTTGCACGCGGCGAGCGATCCCGAACTGATCCGCAATACCGGCAACATTGCGCTGCTGCGGGAAGTGTCGCGCTTCGGCCTGATGAGCGAGGCGGAAGCGGAGACGGTCGGCGCGGCGTATCGCACCTACCGCAAGCTGCAACACCAGCTGCGGCTCGACGGGATGGAGAAGGCGCGGGTCGAGCCGGCGCTGGTGGCGACCGAGCGTGAAGCCGTGCTGGGGCTGTGGAAGCGCGTGTTTGGCTGAAGGCGCGGGTTGATCGCGACGGATGACGGGGGATGTCCCCCGTCTCGCGAAAAACTAGGCCGCCAGCATTTCCTTCGCGTGCTTGCGGGTGGTCGGGGTGATCTCCAGGCCGCCGAGCATGCGTGCCACTTCTTCGATGCGGCTCGCCTTGTCGAGCGAGTTCACGCTGCTGACCGTGCCGCCTTTGCCGTTGCCCGCTTTGGCCACCTGGAAATGATGGTCGCCGCGCGCGGCGACTTGCGGCAAGTGCGTAACGCATAGCACCTGGCGCTGTTGGCCGAGCTGATGCAGAAGCCGCCCGACCACTTCGGCGACGCCGCCGCCGATACCGGTGTCCACTTCGTCGAAAATCAGCGTGGGTGTGGGGCTCGCGGCGCTTGCGATCACCGCCAGGGCGAGGCTGATCCGCGCCAGTTCTCCGCCCGAGGCGACCTTCGCGAGCGGCCGCAGCGGCACTCCGGCATGGCCGGCGACGCGGAATTCGACCTGTTCGAGCCCATGCGCGCCACCTTCGGGCAGCGGCACCAGCGCGACTTCGAAGCTGCCGCCTTTCATCGACAGTTCCTGCATGCCCGTGGTGACCGCCGCGCCCAGTGCCTTGCCCGCCTTGGCGCGCGCCTTGGACAGTTTCTTCGCCTCGGTGAGGAAGTCTTCCCTGGCCTTGGCTTCGGCGGCGTGCAGGCTGTCGAGGTCGGCGGCCGCGTCGAGCGCGGCCAGTTGCGCGCGACGCGCCTCGTGTTCCTCAGGCAGCGTTTGCGGCTGCAGACGGAATTTGCGCGCCGCCGAATGCAATGCGTCGAGGCGCTTTTCGACCTGCGCCAGCCGCTCCGGATCGAGTTCGAGCTTTTGCGCGTAATGGCTCAACGAATAAGCCGCTTCCTGCAGCTGGATTTCGGCCGGCTCGAGTGCGGCGAGTACGTCGTTCAAAGCGGGATCGATTTCCGCCAGATCGCGCACCTTCGACACGATCGAAGACAGATGCGTGATCATCGCCTCGTCCGATTCGGACAGCGCGCCGAGTGCGCCTTGCACGCCGTCGATCAGATTGGCCGAATGCGACAGCCGCCGATGCTCGGCGTTGACCTCTTCCCACTCGCCGGGCAGCGGTGCGAGCTTGTCCAGTTCGGCGAGCTGCCAGGCGAGCCGCTCGCGCTCCAGTTGCAGCTCACGGTCGCGCGTTTGCGCGTGCTCGACCGCCTGAACCTTTTCGCGCCATGCCCGCCATGCCCGCGTGACGGTCGCCGCGGTGTCGGACAGGCCCGCGTGCGTGTCGAACAGTTCGCGTTGGGCGTCGGGACGCATCAGCAACTGGTGCGCGTGCTGGCCATGAATATCCACCAGCATTTCGCCGACCTCGCGCAACTGCGCGAGCGTCGCGGCCGTGCCGTTGATAAAGGCCCGCGAACGGCCGTTGGCATCCACCACGCGCCGCAGCATTACGGTGCTGCCGTGATGCCCGTCGGCACCGGTCGTGCCGAGCGCCTGCTCGTCGAGCCAGTGCTCGAGCTGCGCGTGAGTCTCGAATTCGGCGGTGATGTCCGCACGGCTTTCGCCGGTGCGCACGACGTTCGCGTCGGCGCGGGCGCCGAGCGCGAGCGCCAGCGCGTCGATCAGGATCGACTTGCCGGCGCCGGTTTCGCCGGAGAAAACAGTGAAGCCGCTGTCGAATTCGAGATCGAGCGCGGCGACGATGACGAAGTCGCGTATCGAGAGGTGGCGAAGCATGGAGGTCGTCTGGTGAGCTGGGTAGTCAGGGTTCGGCAGCGGCGGCGTTCGCGTTCCGGGTGTCCTTGCCGCTCAGGGCTTGGGGTCTTCTTCGTGCGACGGGTACTCGTTCCAGTGCAGCTTCTTGCGCAGCGTGGCGAAGTAGCTGTAGCCGACCGGATGCAGCATCGGCACTGTATGGCGCGAGCGGCGCACTTCGATCGTGTCGCTCAGTTCGAGCGAGGTGAACGACTGCATGTCGAAATTGACGTTCACTTCACGCCCCGAGACGATCTGGATGCTCACCTTGGAATCGTCCGGCAGCACGATCGGACGGTTCGACAGCGCGTGCGGCGCGATCGGCACCAGCACGATGCCTTGCAACTGCGGATGCAGAATCGGCCCTTGCGAAGACAGCGCGTAGGCGGTCGAGCCGGTGGGCGTAGCCACGATCAGGCCGTCCGAGCGCTGGTTGTACATGAAGCGGCCGTCCACCGAGACATGCAGTTCCGCCATGCCCGAGAAGCCGCTGCGGTTGACCACCACGTCGTTGAAGGCCAGCGCGTGATAGATCGGGGTGCCGTCGCGCATGATGCGCGCTTCGAGCAGCACGCGTTCTTCGCGTTCGAAATTGCCGGCCAGCATTTGCGGCACGATCTCGCGCATGTCGGAGATCGGAATGTCGGTGATGAAGCCAAGCCGCCCGTGGTTGATGCCGATCAAAGGCGTGCGGTATGGCGCCAGCTGGCGGCCGATGCCGAGCATGGTGCCGTCGCCGCCCAGCACCACGGCCACGTCGGCGCGCGCACCGATCTCGGCGGGACGCAGCGCCGGGTAGTCGGTGACGCCGATCTCGGCGGCGGTGTCGGCTTCGAACACGACCTCGAAGCCGCGCTTTGCGATGCACAAGGCGAGCGCGGTCAACGGCTCGGCGATGCCCGGCGTATTGTTGCGCCCGACGAGCGCGACGGTCTTGAACTGGCTGGTCACTTGCATGCCGGCATTACACCATAGGTAGGGCCTGAAAAGAACCGTAGACAGACCCCGGTGGCGGCCCGGCCCGCGCGGGCCGCCAGCGCATCTCGCGATTATCGTTAGAATGGTGAAGCCTTGATGACATGCGCGCCGGTTAAAGTGCAATGAGGTACCGGCCGCCGGGCGGCCCGGAAGGCGGTCCGCCCGGTGGTCCGCGCGATGATCCGCAACGCGCCGGGCTGAACGCCGGCCAACGGGCCGGACCGAAGGCAACGTGCCGCAGCGGCAAGCGGTGGCGCGTTCGTCAGGGATGGGCGCCCCTAGCGCTCGCGGTAGTCGTGCCATTGAGCTAAAATTTTCCGTCATGCTAGATCCTCGCGCACAAACCCTCCTCAAAACGCTGATCGAGCGCTACATCGCCGAGGGTCAGCCGGTCGGCTCGCGCACGTTGTCGCGCTATTCGGGCCTCGAACTGAGTCCCGCAACCATCCGCAACGTGATGTCCGACCTCGAGGACCTGGGGCTCGTGATCAGTCCGCATACTTCCGCAGGCCGCATTCCCACGCCGCGCGGCTACCGCCTGTTCGTGGATACCATGCTGACGGTGGAGTCCGCCGCCGACGAAGAAGCGGTGATGCGCACCGTGAAGACCACGCTGCAGGCGGGTGAGCCGCAGAAAGTCGTTGCTGCGGCGGCAAGCGTGCTGTCCAATCTGTCGCAGTTCGCGGGCGTGGTGCTGACGCCGCGGCGCAGCCACGTGTTCAAGCAGATCGAGTTCATGCGTTTGTCCGACAAGCGCATTCTGCTGATCATCGTCACGCCGGAAGGCGACGTGCAGAACCGCATCATGGCGACCCAGCGCGATTTCTCGCCGTCGCAACTGGTTGAAGCCTCCAACTACATCAACGCGCACTTCGCGGGCCTCTCGTTCGACGACGTGCGCCGCCGCCTGCGCGAAGAAATCGACGAACTGCGCGGCGACATGACCACGCTGATGCACGCCGCCGTCACGGCCAGCACGGACGAAGCCGACACGGGCGAGACCGTGCTGATTTCCGGCGAGCGCAACCTGCTCGAAGTGGCCGACCTGTCGTCGGACATGGCGCGCCTGCGCAAGCTGTTCGATGTGTTCGACCAAAAGACTAGTCTCCTTCAATTGCTCGACGTGTCGAGTCACGCGGCCGGCGTGCAGATTTTCATTGGCGGCGAGTCGAACCTCGTGCCGATCGAGGAAATGAGCGTGGTCACCGCGCCTTACGAGGTGAACGGAAAGATCGTCGGCACGCTGGGCGTGATCGGACCGACCCGCATGGCCTACAACCGCGTGATTCCGATTGTGGACATTACCGCACGCCTGCTTTCCCTGACTCTGAGCCAGCAGTAGAAACAGCTTTCTTCGACTCCCGGCCGCGCCGGTTTCTGCCGCAAATAATGCGTGACGGCGCGCGGCTTGCCAATTGGCCGAATGGCCAGGGGTGTCCGGCGGACCGGTGCATGAAACACGCCGCTATAATGGTTTCCACCTGAACCGATACTCCGCCTACACGGGTTACCCCTGCTGCCTATGCGCTTCGACCTCGAGCGGCCTTCTCAGAACGCCACGTCACATCGTGTCGCGGTGCTGCTGATCAATCTCGGCACGCCCGACGCGCCGACGCCGCGCGCGGTCCGCCGCTATCTCGCGCAGTTTCTCTCCGATCCGCGCGTGGTCGAAATTCCGGCGCTGCTCTGGCAAATCATCTTGCGCCTGCTGATCTTGCCGTTCCGCGGCCGCGCCTCCGCCAAGAAGTACGCCACGGTGTGGATGCCCGAAGGCTCACCGCTGCGCGTGTTCACCGAGAAGCAGACCGAAGGCTTGCGCCATCTGCTGCAACTGAACGACTACACGGTGCTCGTCGATTACGCGATGCGCTACGGCACGCCGGGCATTCCGGCCATGCTGAACCAGCTCAAGCTGGCCGGCGCCGAACGTGTGCTGCTGATGCCCATGTATCCGCAATATTCGTCGTCCACCACCGCCACCGCGTTCGACGAGGCCTTTTCGGCCCTCAAGCGCATGCGCAATCAGCCGGAAATCCGTACGGTGCGCCAGTACGCCGATCATCCGGCCTACATTGCGGCGCTTGCCGCGCAGGTTCATCACTATTGGCATCAACACGGCCGGCCGGATTTCGCCTCGGGCGACAAGCTGGTGCTGAGTTTTCACGGTGTGCCCAAACGCACGCTGGATCTTGGCGATCCGTATCACGAGCAATGCCAGCAAACCGGCGCGCTGCTGATGCAGGCGCTCGAACTGACGCCGGTGGAGTGCCGCATCACCTTCCAGTCGCGGTTCGGCAAGGCAGAGTGGCTGCAGCCGTATACCGCGCCCACGCTCAAGGAGTTGGGCGCGGCGGGCGTGCGGCGCGCCGATCTGTTCTGTCCGGGTTTTACTGCCGATTGCCTCGAAACCATCGAGGAAATCGGCATGGAAGTGCGTGACGAGTTCCTCCATGCGGGCGGCCAGGATTTCCATCGGATTCCCTGCCTGAACGCCTCGCAGGCGTGGATTGCCGCGCTGGGCGAAATCGTCGCGCAAAATCTGCAGGGCTGGCCGGTGCAGGCGCTGCCCGTACCGCATACGACGGGAGCTTGAGCGGGCTCATGAACTACCGGATTTCGACCGAAGCGGGCGCGAAACTACGCATCGACAAATGGCTTTGGGCGGCGCGCTTTTTCAAGACGCGTTCGCTCGCGGCGGCGGCCGTCGAAAAAGGGCATGTGCGCATTGACGGCGTCAGTGTCAAGCCGGCCAAAGACGTGCGGGTCGGCGACCTGGTCGAGGTCGAGATCGAACGGATTGTCTGGCAGGTGGCGGTGCTGGGCGTGTGCGACGTGCGTGGCCCGGCGAGCATCGCGCAAACGCTTTATGCGGAAACCGAGGAGAGCAAGGTGAAGCGGCAGGTCGAACAGGAGCGGCGCAAGACGTATCGCGAACCGGCGGCCGCATTGCACGGCCGACCGACCAAACGCGACCGGCGCACTATCGACAAACTTTCAGGTGGGGGTTGAACAATTGTTCCATGGTCGCGTGCACGCCACCATATTCGGTAGTGCGGTCGTTGACAGCCCCGGACATGCAGATGGTCGTGGTGCCCGCAATCAGAACCAATGCGACCACCGAGATTGCAAAGGTCAGTTTCACGGTACTCCCCTCGGGAAGGTTCAGGATAAAGACGGGCGAATCGGGTGAAATTGCAATATGTCGGAAAGGCTTACGTCAGATTAGGGTTAACGCGTCTTTTCCGGTGCTTTGTTGGAGCATAGGCCACTTGCCGTCCGCACTCAATCTCAATCTGATTGCGTCGCATTAATGGTTGTAACCGGGCATTTCCGCCGCCCAGCCTTGGTGCGAAAAGATCCGGTAGAACCGCTTGAAATGGTTCTTTCCGGCCTCATCTGCCGTGTTGATTTGCGGTGGCTCGCGAAGTAGTCTGTCGCGATTTTGCAACGCACAAATCGCGTCAGCCTGGATGCGCGGCCGCCACCGTTGGCTTTTACTCATTTAACGACTTTCAGCGACATGGAAAACACGCAAGAGAACCCGACGAGCCAGAATCCCACGCCCGCCGACGAAACCGCGCGCCAGGCCGCCGAGGCTGCGGCACCTCAGCAGGAAGCGGCCGCGAACGCGGCGACCGACTCGCCGGCGAGCGCCGAGCAAGCGGCTTTGGCCGAGGCTCAGGCGAAGATCGCCGAATTGCAGGAAAGCTTCCTGCGGGCTAAGGCCGAGACCGAAAACGTGCGCCGCCGCGCTCAGGAAGACGTCGCCAAGGCTCATAAGTTTGCGATTGAAACTTTTGCCGAGCATCTGTTGCCGGTGATCGACAGCCTGGAAGCCGCCGTCGCCCACTCGTCCGACGATCTGCCCAAGGTGCGCGAAGGCGTCGAACTCACGCTGCGCCAACTCACGGGCGCGCTGGAAAAGGGTCGCGTGGTCGCCCTGAATCCGATTGGCGAGAAGTTCGACCCGCACCGCCATCAGGCCATTTCCATGGTTCCGGCCGACCAGGAGCCGAACACCGTGGTGGCCGTGCTGCAAAAAGGCTTCGTGATCGCGGATCGGGTGCTGCGTCCGGCACTCGTGACCGTCGCTGCCCCGAAGTAATCGGCACAGGGCTTCTGTAAGCCGCTACGTCCGGCAGGCATTGCCATGGCCAGCATTCCCGTCGACGCCTCCGCATTCGCCGCCTTCGGAATGCAGGAGCTCAGCGCCGAGTCATTCGACGCCGGGCTCGCCGAGGCGGGGGACCAACTGGCCGTGGTGTTCTTCTGGGGTCTCGACTGCTACAACTGCGAGATCGCCAAGAAAGCCATGCTGGCGCAGCCGGACGCGATTCGCGCGCTCGGTCTCAAATGGTTTCACAGCAACGTTTACGAGCATCGCGAACTGGGCCGGCGCTTCCTGCTGCACGGCGTGCCCACGTGGTTCTTCTTTTACCGCGGCAAGCGGCTCGGCCGGGCAACCGGCTGGCATGGCCTCGGGCAGTTCGAGGCCGCGGTCGCGGCTGCGCGGGAGAAGATCCGGGCGATCGATGCCGCAAAAACCGCCGGCGAGTACCTTGATGGAACAAATCCGGCCGAAAGTTCGGCCGATTGAAAAAAATTAAAGACCGCATCGTAAAAGAGGTCTTGAAAACGATGCGGACGCACTTATGTTGAGTGCAGGTAGGAATTGAGAGCGGATCGCCTTACCGCCAGCTGGGCAAACAAGGCGCTTCCCGCAGCGATCAAAGTCAGGAGATTAGTAAAAATGGGCAAAATCATCGGCATCGACCTCGGCACGACCAACTCGTGCGTGGCGATCATGGAAGGCAATTCGGTCAAGGTGATCGAGAATTCGGAAGGCGCGCGCACCACGCCGTCGATCATCGCTTACATGGAAGACGGCGAGATTCTCGTCGGCGCGCCTGCGAAGCGTCAGTCGGTCACGAACCCGAAGAACACGCTGTACGCGGTCAAGCGTCTGATCGGCCGCCGCTTCGAAGAAAAAGAAGTGCAGAAAGACATCGGCCTGATGCCGTACAAGATCATGAAAGCCGACAACGGCGACGCATGGGTCGAAGTGCGCGATCAGAAGCTCGCTCCGCCGCAAATTTCGGCGGAAGTGCTGCGCAAGATGAAGAAGACCGCTGAAGACTACCTCGGCGAGCCGGTCACGGAAGCCGTGATCACGGTTCCCGCGTACTTCAACGACAGCCAGCGTCAGGCCACCAAAGACGCAGGCCGCATCGCCGGTCTGGAAGTGAAGCGGATCATCAACGAACCGACCGCGGCCGCGTTGGCTTTCGGCCTGGACAAGAACGAGAAGGGCGACCGCAAGATCGCGGTGTATGACCTGGGCGGCGGTACGTTCGACGTGTCGATCATCGAAATCGCGGACGTCGACGGTGAAAAGCAGTTCGAAGTGCTGTCCACGAACGGCGATACGTTCCTGGGCGGTGAAGACTTCGACCAGCGCATCATCGACTACATCATCGGCGAGTTCAAGAAAGAGCAGGGCGTCGATCTGTCGAAAGACGTGCTCGCGCTGCAACGCCTGAAGGAATCGGCTGAAAAGGCCAAGATCGAGCTGTCGTCGAGCCAGCAAACCGAAATCAACCTGCCGTACATCACGGCCGACGCATCGGGTCCGAAGCATTTGAACCTGAAAATCACGCGTGCGAAGCTGGAGGCGCTGGTTGAAGAGCTGATCGAACGCACGATCGAACCTTGCCGCGTGGCGATCAAGGACGCAGGCGTGAAGGTCGGCGAAATCGACGACGTGATTCTGGTCGGCGGTATGACCCGCATGCCGAAGGTGCAGGAAAAGGTTAAGGAATTTTTCGGCAAGGACCCGCGCCGTGACGTGAACCCGGACGAAGCCGTGGCCGTTGGTGCTGCGATCCAGGGCCAGGTTCTGTCGGGCGACCGCAAGGACGTTCTGCTGCTCGACGTGACCCCGCTGTCGCTCGGCATCGAAACGCTCGGCGGCGTGATGACGAAGATGATCAACAAGAACACCACGATCCCGACCAAGCACGCACAGGTCTACTCGACGGCCGACGACAATCAGGGCGCCGTGACGATCAAGGTGTATCAGGGCGAACGCGAAATGGCAGCCGGCAACAAGCTGCTCGGCGAGTTCAACCTGGAAGGCATTCCGCCGGCACCGCGCGGCACGCCGCAGATCGAAGTGAGCTTCGACATCGACGCGAACGGCATCTTGCACGTCGGCGCGAAAGACAAAGCGACCGGCAAGGAAAACCGCATCACGATCAAGGCGAACTCGGGTCTTTCCGAAGCCGAAATCGAGAAGATGGTGAAGGACGCCGAAGCGAACGCGGAAGAAGATCACAAGCTGCGTGAGCTGGCCGATGCCCGCAACCAGGGCGACGCGCTGGTCCACAGCACGAAGAAGGCGCTCACCGAATACGGCGACAAGCTGGAAGCTTCCGAGAAGGAAAAGATCGAAGCCGCGCTCAAGGACCTCGAAGAAACGCTGAAGAGCGGTTCGAGCGACAAGGCCGCGATCGAAGCCAAGATCGAAGTGGTGGCCACCGCCTCGCAGAAGATGGGCGAGAAGATGTACGCGGACATGCAGGCTGCGCAAGGCGCGGAAGCGGCGGCAGCAGGCGCGGCGGGTGCGGGCGGCGCGGGTGCATCGGCGGGTGGCGCGAGCCAGCAGCAGGACGACGTGGTCGACGCCGAGTTCAAGGAAGTCAAGAAAGACTAAAGCCAGGTCGCATTTCGACCGTAAAGCCGCACACAGCAATGTGTGCGGCCCGGCTGCACAA
>Ga0255336_100281_pt1 | contig 99085 bp, 106 predicted proteins | sample MeOH1_35cm_T3_17_FD_189102 | JGI IMG/M metagenome (GOLD analysis project Ga0255336, IMG submission 189102) | Sandy soil microbial communities from University of British Columbia, Vancouver, Canada - MeOH1_35cm_T3_179 | ecosystem: Engineered > Artificial ecosystem > Sand microcosm > Unclassified ...
GGGCTCCCGTGGCCGCGTCCCAGAGCTTGACCGTTCTGTCGCGGGAGCCGGACGCCACCAGCCTGCCGTCCGGTGAGAAGGCGACCGCCCTGACCCAGTGTGAGTGGCCCTCGAGCGATTGCTGCAGGGCTCCCGTGGCCGCGTCCCAGAGCTTGACCGTCCTGTCGTGGGAGCTGGACGCCACCAACCTGCCGTCCGGTGAGAAGGCGACGGCGCTGACCCCGTCTGAGTGGGCCTCGAGCGATTGCTGCAGGGCTCCCGTGGCCGCGTCCCAGAGCTTGACCGTCCCGTCGTAGGAGCTGGACGCCACCAGCCTGCCGTCCAGTGAGAAGGCAACCGCGCTGACCCCGCGTGAGTGGCCCTCGAGCGATTGCTGCAGGGCTCCCGTGGCCGCGTCCCAGAGCTTGACCGTCCCGTCGGCGGAGCTGGACGCCACCAGCCTGCCGTCCGGTGAGAAGGCGACCGCGCTGACCCCGTCTGAGTGGCCCTCGAGCGTCTGCTGCAAAGGGCTCCAGTTAATTGGGACATCCGGCAGCCTGCCGATCCATCTAGGGATCTGATCTAAGAAATAGCGTCGAACAATGCTCCCTTTCGGTGTAAAGAGAAGGGCAGAGCAATATACTTGGAGAGGAGCTTCTTCAATTATTGACCTGTTATATGTCGTAAACCGCTTCGCATCGTGGATAAATGCCTTTAGTTGAGGACCTTTATTGTCCTTTCTAGTAGTCAGAATTCTGCAAGTATAGGGCCACATCCCACTTACTGGATTCATAGAATCCAAAGAGATCAGCGCAAGAACAGCTTCGGAAGTCTTCTGCATAAGACCAAGGGCCTCAAGCCAGTGAAGGAGGTGCTTCTGTAAAAAGGCATGCACTTGTCCATCATCTTCGAGCCGAATCCTGCTCTTCTGAGCATGTTGGACCCAGTATAGACACGCATACTGAAGCTCTATAGGGAGGTGCTGGGTAACTGTATCCTGTTGAATCTCCGTTGCAAGTGTGCCGTGAGAGCGCAGTCCGCAGATATCTCTTCCTAGCTTTTCAGACATCAGTTGGATGCAGGCGGCGGCTAATGCCTCGTGAGCTTTCTTCTCGTCCACTAAAAATTGTGAATCATTGCATCTTTCTTTATCAAGTAAGAAGTCTCAAAAAGAGGGATAGTAGAAACGTATAGGAAGAAACTGGTCTTCGGGAATATCTAGGATGGAATGTAAATCATCCAGCGTCCGGCCCAAGTTTTGTGGAGGCATCCGAAGTAGTCTTGCCAGCGAGAGGAGAGAAAGTGGGGAAATCAGAATGACAATCGTTCCCAAGGTTGTCCTCAGAACCTCGCATACCTCTGCTCTTTCCTCTTCACAGTCTTGACTAATGGAACTCTTCAGGACTGTGAGATAAATCTCGTCGAGTTGCTTTTCCGGCTTCGTCGGGAAAGTGCTCCCTTCAAGGAGAAGGGATAGTCGTCTCTCTGCATACCTGCCTTCACAAATGAAGCGGTGGGCAGTTGTAGCCCAAATGAACAAGCCAGCAGCTTTCTGCACCAGGATTTTGATGATCTGTTGGTCGGGCCAATCCGTGGCTAGTCGTTGCTCCTGTTTGAGGATGTTGAATTGGTGCTCGAAGAAAAGGAAGATATCATAGTTAACGACTTGCGGCGAAATGTTATGAAGAATAAAGGCCTGATGTTCATCTGGAACTTGGTAGAAGCCGTGCCGAATAGGAACTTCAGGTCTGCTGGTCATGAACACCCGTAACCGGACCTGCTTCAACGCCCGAACTTCGGCAAACAACTGCACAATGATGCGGACATCATTTGCGTCATCACATTCGTCCAAGGCATCAACCACAATGACTAGCGATGGGTGAGGGAAGGTTTTGATCTTGGACAGGGGCTGAAGGATCAGTTGGCGCCACTGATCCCGTAAGGTGAGGTTGGCGATGAGACTGTTCTCTGCAATTGCTTCGCAGATGTGCTGCTTAAGAGATGGCGACGTGGCTGCTAGCTGCAGAGCAAGACTGGTGAAGAACTTGCCGGCATGGCCAACATCTCCACCGCCTTTGGAGAAGAAGAAGCTCGCCCCGAGGCGACTCACTCCGAGGCTTTTTTGGTCATAGAACTCGCGTGCGATCGTACGGGAAATGGTGGACTTGCCCGTCCCAGCCAAACCGTTCAACCAGAAGATGTTCTTGTCATCTTGTCTGCTGGCCCATTGCCTTATATTTTCCAATATATCCACGCGGGTATTGTCGAGGCACAAAGGATCATGCCGCCTGTCGAAAGAGTTGAAGGCTGCGTTTTTGGCACTAGGGAGGAACTGTTCGAGTTCAGAGATACTAAAATGCGTCAGTACCATCGAACTACCAACTTGACCAGCATCTTACGTGGGATCATCGCCTCCAAAGTAGACCGAGCCGGTGAATGTTTGATTAACTGCTTGATTCCGAATTGGGCCGTGGTTTGTGACATTGGCCATGGTTTAGGGTAGCCAGTGTGCTTTCTTTCGCCGACCATGCTCTGCCGACTCGAGGGAATCAGAAGCTGGTTGGTGCTTTATGATGACAATAACTCTCAAGTCCAACCGCAGCCTCACAGCCACGATCTTGCCAACATGGCGGGGGTTCTATCACGTGACATATTTTATCACCAGTGTTCTGATTTGTCGTGATGGAAGGGGGTTGGAGACCTGTCGTCAACCCTGGAGGAGAGTGCGTTCGTCGCATCATTGTTGGAGATTGATATTGTGTGTATTTGTTCATTGAGATAGGTTTGTATAAGCAGAGGAGAGCTCTCGTAGAAGGAGGGGAGTGGTGCAAGCGGGATATTCTGCTGAACAGTCAGTGAACCTATGACGGATAAAATCTCTTGGCGCCTCCAACACGCTCACACAGGGATCAACTAGAGGGGCGTTGGCAGACCCCTTTTCCGTCGCTGGGATGGTGATTTTGCACTCCGGCCATTGATGCTCGGGTACGAAGCTGCAAAGAGTCATCCATTCGCCCAGGTGCGGGCTCTTTGTCCTCGATCTTGCCCGTGTCTTAGTCCCCCTGCGCCAACGGTCGGGTGGGAAAATCGGTGGGAAAGCGTCTGGAATCGGCAGGTCTGGCACGGCTTTGAACCCACGCACGTTCTCGAAGCCGTCGTAGAAGATGTGCCGAGTATACTCGCCGTCTGTGATGGGCCGGATGTCGCGTTGCTCCTGTTGCCGGACCACTTCACCGATGGCATTATTGATGGACTGAGAAATGCCCACTTCATACATCTGCGACGGTGACGAGTTCCTGCGGCTGAAGCAGAGAGCCGATGTGGTCAGCGCGAAAGACCGACGCCATCATGCTCTGGATGTTGTTACTTGGAAGACTTCTTGGATGTCAGCCTTTACAGTGAACGGGATCGATTTGCTGGCAACGTCACATTCACATCCCCGTCCGGTGACAGAAGCGGGTGTGGCCAAAGTCCTGTCATCCGTCCCCTATCCATTCTTTGCATTTGCCTCGTGGAGTCATGCTGGGCGTTGTTGCTGTCGAGTGATGAAAGCGTACCTTACTGTTTAGTTGTCCACCGACCTTGGAGCGCTTCAAGCCATCGGATCAGCAAGTGACGGAAAGGACATCAGCATGCGGGCAGAACAGGTTGGCTCACAGCTTGCATCAGATGGCTTCATGGCGTCTGCTTCTCCTTCAGCCGAGACCTGGCTCAGCTTGTGGACACCGAGCTCGACACCGTGTCCTTGGCCTGTGTTCCAGAGTATGTGATCTTTGCTACACTCCACAACAACGTCATACGTCACCTTCTGTCACACTCGGAGAGGTCGCCGAAGCTACGGCGGGAGGTGTTGGTTGTGAAAAAGGTAGAGGGACTTGGGAAGACGTTTAGCGTGGCTTACTTCCAACTACAAGTTGAGTTAATAATCCACCTGACAGACGGATCAACCCACAAGACGGGGCTCTTTGTTGCATCATCAGTGGCATTTCCCAAACACGCATGGCTGGTCGAGACAGGTGCCAACAGACACCTGGTCAACGATATCAGCTGAGAAGAGAAAGACGCAGACGAGCTATCATCCTCAAAGGTCACCCTCTTCTGGCGCTTCGCGGATTTCTCACGAGGCAACACGACCTTGCGCTTCTGAGGCGTTGCAGGGGTGGCAGCGGAGGTCCCGTCGTCTCTGGCCAGGTCCCGACTTTTGGCAGAAGGCACTGACGGACAGGAGGTTGCACCGAGCCTAGGAGCATACGCCACTTCCGAGAGATCGAACTCGGTTTCTTGTCCCTCTTTCGTCAGCATAATCAGGTTGACTGTGCCTCCTCCATCTATCTTAAGAGACCGTTTCTCGTCTGCAGTGTTGATGTTCATCTCCATGGGCGTGAAGGGGTGAACCAGGGGCCTCCCCTGCGCCTGCTCCTCGCAAACACCGTTGGTGTTAGCAGTGTCTGCGTGCCCTCCACCTCATTCCTTTCGACAGCAAATCCTCCACCATTGGCGGCCTGTGTTCCAGTTCCTGGATCGATTCTTTGCGAGCGTTGTCGAGAAGGGCACCCCCGTTGCCGTCCTGTGAGTGGTCTGAGCACGTTTGCGGTGTCTGCTGACATCAGTTTGGGTTCCTGAGCAATGCTTCGGGCTTGCCGACAAGGTTGTCATATACCAACAGGCTTCATGTGAACGTGAAGCCAACAACATCGAGCCGATGTACCTCCCTTCTCATTCAAGCCATGTTCTCCAGTCTCTCGATATCTCGATCTCTCTTATCAAAATGCACTATCGCAGAGACATTGTTACTCTCACTGCACTCGAGGATGGTGGTCTCATCAAGAGCAGAAGTTCATTGATCTCTATCGCTCGGCCAGAAGATATGCACTGATATCTCGTCTGTCGCACTGGGAGGTCAACGACGCGCCGTACCGTCACACCAATCGCGTGACCGCCGCCGTGGAGAAGACGACCCTGTGTGAGGAGGTGCGCATGCTGGAGATGATGCACGGTGACTTTGCCCTCGTGGAAGATCGGTTCCGGGCCAAGCAGCGCGACAGCGGAAAGGAAGTCCACGAGGCTGACTTGACGGACCAGGACGACGGAAGATACAGGCTGGCTGGTGTGGCGCTGGGCTAGTGCCATACCATCCTCAGAAGGTCCTCGTGTCAAGCCAGGTCCAGCTGTCTCGGACTGAACCCGACCGTACGAGAAGGAGCTGTGGCTATGGTGCAAGAACTGTCAGCCACCAGCAAATTACGCGGATAATCACCAACCGAGGTGAAAAAATGCTTATGAACAGAACGATGCCGGAACTGCTTGGGCCAGAGGCCAGTTGCATGACCCGCGCTGCTGGCTAGGATACTTTGTCGGATGTCACAGCGAGTCCATCTACTATATCTGGAGCGAGCGCGAGAGAGCGATACACCATATGTCAGTCGCGATAATTCATGATGGAGATGGCCTCGAAGATCTGCACTCAGACAGTCTCTCAACGACCGCAATCCATAAAGTCCAGTCGATGAACCAGAAAATGAAGATGTTGAATCACAGTCAGAGGAAGTTCGTCCTCGTGTATATCGACGACGTCATCATCTTCAGCAGGTCCCTGGCGGAGCACCTGGTACATTTGGGAGAGGCGTTACCACTGCCAGAAGGCTCTAGCATCACTCTTTCCATTGCAAAATGCTTCTTCGCATACCCGTCCATCCGAGCGCTTGGACAACATGTTCACGCCTAGGCCTCAGCACAGTGGAGGAGAAGATCGAGGCCATCCGCAACCTAGCCTTTCCGACCACACTCCGGCAGCTGGGGCACACGACGGGGTTTTTCGGCTACTACCGCAAGTTTGTTGAACAATTCGCGGCTATTGTCGAGCCGTTGGTCAAGCTGAAGACCAAAGGATTGAAAGAAGCCCCAAGAGGAGGACAGGAACGAAACCGGTATACCGAAGGCAAGGTCCTCACCGAGTACTCCTCTGCCAACGAGCAAGCATTAACACGTTTGATCTTGCGGTTAGCGGTTTCGACGAGTCCCCGACCGCAAAGTCGCTGCGCGAACCAAAATCACCCACTGCCGGGATGTCCTTGCCGTCATCTTGCGACAGAAGGCGGTTTTGTCATTTTGCTCGTCTTGTTCGTCGTATTCGCCTGGGTTAGGGACTGGAACATCGTTGACCTGATCAGCTTCTTCATCTGCACGTTCTGTGTGGCTTGACTCGATGTCGTGTCGTCGTCCGAGGTATTGTGACAGCAGATCTTTCATACGGTGCTGAAAGAAGCCTGGTGAGTTCGTGAGTCCCAGTGGCCACAAGTAGGGTTAGGGCATTCCTGATTCAGGGCGACCCCAGCAAAGTCAAAAACAGAATCCGAACGAGAAGGCGCTGCAAAAATTGGCGAAATGGAAAACGAAAATGCAACTTGGATCTCCATGCAACCAATGTACCAAGAGGAATATTGAATGCGTTCCATTCATACCTGTAAAGATCAAGAGGGTCAGGTTTGAAGACAAATGCGGCCCTTGTCAGACGGCCAGCACCTCGAGCGATGGAGAAGTTCCTTGCAACACTTGCCAAAACAAAGGAAGAGTGTGCAAACCCCAGGACATCGAGCTATGCCAAAATGTGCTCACTGCCTCAACACCAAACGCGAATGTGACAAGACACATCCTTGTCAGGTTTGTGTGGAAAGCAAATAAAATGCATGTACGAGAGCGAAAGCGGTGTCAACCTCCAGAGACCAGTCTTGGGGAACTCCACCATGGCGACCTGTGAGGTTTCCTGTCCGCTAAGATCACAGCTACGTTTATAGGCAGGGTGACGGATCACAGGAGAGGAGAATGCAGATGCAATCGTGATGCCAAACTAATCTCTAGAAAATCAAAAGGGGATGTCCGGGCGAACCGCCTTATATTCACCAGCTGAGCTCCGCGATGATTCATTTCTGTGAACGACCTTGCCAAGCACTTATTTCACATCAGATACATATATATCCACTGCTCAGTCGCAGTACTCGATCTTTCATATATCCATCTCATCCATCCACCTACTTCCATTCTGTCTTTGTATCACGTGGCCATTCCATACTTGGGTCAACACATCCCCCGGTCATCCCCTCGATCATCCTCTCGATCACCTCCTCGATATCTCACAGGTCTCTGCTGAGAGCTTCTTTAAGCGGCCACCGTCTCTCCTCACTTCAGTGCAGCCTGATTCTTCTACTAGCTTTCCCTGCTCCCTCAACATGGCTACAATTTCTGGATCCGGCGACATGCCCCTTTCCTGTCCACCCATGTCAAAGGGATCTTCAAGTTCATCAGAAGAGACCACGCCAATGGAGAGTTCAGCGGAGATGTCACCCTGGGAGGGACTAGAAAACGCTCGTGTCTATCACTACAAGGGGATTCAAAATCTTAAAGAACTTGTCAAGTCACAGTCTGCTGCTCTCATGGACGGTCACACAAATCAACAGTACGTTGTTTTCACGGGTGTCACAGAAGGTGACCTTGAAAACATAGACCAGCGCGCCAGCATAGGGAGATATACTCGATTAAGCCATTATACCGAGAGCAAACTATTGGTCATCAAACTGATGCCCTTGGTGGCACACGAAGCGGCTCACGCTAACCTCAGCCGATACTTGGATCGTGCACTTTGGCAAATGGGCCTACCAGATAAAAGCTTTTTTGCTGTCGGCACGGGAAGAGTCTCTCGCCCTGGCTCCTTTAAAGAGGGTGATGCAGCATTCAAGCCCCTCCCCTCGCGAGAGAAAGAGACTGATTGGCCAACAATTGTCTTTGAGTCTGGAGTCTCTGAATCGCTTAAGCGTCTGAGACATGATGCTCGATGGTGGCTTGAAAAATCAGACGGTAATGTGAAGATTGTTATCATCATCTCAATCAGGGAACGACAGAAGAGTCTACACCTGGAAAAGTGGCGCCTTGCTCCTGCTCTTGGAAATAGGCCTGCCACTAGAGCACGCCCGAATCCGAAATCGGAAACTCCGACAAAGATTCAAGAGATTACCATTGTCCAAACTCCCGCTGCTGCACAGCCAGGCACCATCCCAACTTATAACGTTACTGGAGCGCCTGTGATTCTCGAATTTGATAAGCTCCTCCTCCGACCCCCAGTACCACCAAATGAAACGGACGTCGTCTTCAGTGTGGCAGATCTTGAATCCTGGGCGGATTTTTTCTGGAGCGGCATTAAGTAGAGAGTGGATGTTGGCATTGAGGGAAGAGCGCAGCCAAAGCAGAGGCACCACCCGCCAAATTCGGTGACAGATTTCCCTGCAACCTGCCTTGTACTGTAGTCCTCCAGTTTGTATTGAAAAGAAAAGTATCAGGGAAAGATTTCACAGCATGTCCCACACACCAAGTGGAAATTGGCCAGAAAGGCACTGCAGGGAAGGGTTGGCACAAACATGAATGGCTGACCTACAGTCACGTTCGGTGGCCAGGTGTAGCACCAGGTCAAGCTAGAGCCAACAGATTACTTACTATACACCATTTGGTTGAAGAACTTTGGGAATCGAGAGTCCAAGTCACAGATAGACCGAGAGCGAGGATCCTTCAATTCCTGCTGACTTTTATACACCAAGAACTTGTCTTCAGCAACAAATTCCCGTTATCCCAACAAATATCACGACGGCGTCCTATTCTTCCTTGCGATGGCACTGCTCGTCCTCATGCCGGCAACCTCGTCGTCGCCCACGACGAGGCCACTGCTTCTGCGCCGTCCACTCCCATCTTTGCCCATGGCCGCTTCAGTGACGCCGCGATTGCGATACTCACGTTCGATCCTTAAATCTTCTCTTCTCTTGTACTCGTACTTTTCATATTCTTGCTTCATGCGATCCTTTTTATTGCGCTCCGCCTTGTCGCTCGCCCATTTCGCAAAAGGCCCCTCTTTGCCCTTGACAGTCCGAATGACACCATCTCTTTTTTCCTTGAACTGGTCCACCGCTTTGTCGATCCAGCTTCGATTGGGGGATGGAACGACCTCGTCCATCTTGGCCGTGCCGGAATCCGGCTTGTAAATGTTCATTCCGGCCGGACCAGACGCTTTGGGCGTGGATTGGCCTCGCGGTGGAGGGAGCGGACGTAACCTCATCAATCGCCGGATGGTGGTGTTTCTGATGATGTACAGCTGGGCCAAACTGAAGGCGCCGTTGGTCAAGAAGAATAACTGCACCGCTCCCGGCTGGAAGATCATGAATGCAAAACTCAACGCGGGCAGGCCCGTTTTGAAAAGTTGCATAAACTGCGGAGACATGGGGCTGGCATTCATTTCCATGCTCTTGCTCATGCTGAGGTAGGCCAACGTGGCGGTGGCCAAGGGTACCACGTAAAAAGGGTCGCCGTGGGTCAGATCCGTCGTCCAGAGCCAGTGCTCACTCTCAAATGCCGGCACGGGAAGGTCGGCGGCTCCACGGAGGAAACGGTAGCTTCCAAACTGAAAAGGAATCTGGAGCAGGACGGGGAGAAATGCGGTTTTCATGCTGATGCCTTGCTCCTTGCTGATCGCCCTGATCTGCTGCCCCACCTGCAACGCCGTTTGTTTGTCTTGGTTCTCGAGAGCAACTTTGTACTGCTCCCGAAGGGGTTGGAGAACCGGCTGCAGCTCTCGCATCTTGATTCCTTGGTCCGAGGCTTTCAGCGCACCGCGCAAGATACATAACCGAATGACAAGCGCCAGGGCCACGACCGATACCGACCAGGATAGTCCGGCTGTAATGTGGAGATGCTCGAAAATGTATTGCGAAATCGACGTTGGTCCCCAGCCGTAATCGAGACCACAGACGCTTTTCAAATATCCAATTTTCTCCGGAATGGAAGCAAGATCTACGTTATCGGCCAGCACGTCCGGTGTCGACGTCGCGCCGTGCGGCTTGGTGATCGCGTCTTCCAGAGCTCGTAGTGGTGCCGGCTCGAGATTGCTGATGTGGTGGGAATGTGCCACAGCGGGGTCAGGGACATCGGACGTGCCATGGGACGCCTTCACGGTCCGGGAGGATTCGAGAATAGGGGGAGATGGGAGGGACGTCTGGCCCACAGCATTCTCTGTGGGAGGTGCGGTGGGAAACTCGTCGGATGAAGTCTTACTAGCAGAACCCCAGCCAAATAAGGAGAACGAGCGTTGCTGCCGAAAAGACCCTGCCCTCAGCACATCCGAGCCGAGTCTGGCTCTCGATGGTGACAAGTGTGCACGAGGCGCATGGAGAGAAAACTAGGGAGACCATTAGAGGAGAAGAGGGCAACCATTCAGAAGCTTACATGGCGGGCATCGACCTGCCCCAACAACAACCTTTGGCGACCATTGCTGATCCCGCGGCCGGACCATCTCACTCCCTGCGTCAACGCCATTGCTGGCAACGTCCTCTCCGATGGCTGTACCAGCTTGACAAGAAGTTCCGGAGGAAATTGTAAATGGTCACCAATGCGGTAGGTGCGCCGAGAAGATCGGCCAGAGGCGAGGCTGAACCAGTTGATGCCGAGATTAGTCCGTGATGATCACAAGAAGCTTCTTTCAGGCGTAATGGATCTCGATTTATCATTTCAGGCCATCGTCTGGTCTATCACGTCCTTTGTGACTATTCAATGTGACTGGGAATAAACCCCCAACCCGGGTATGATATTCAGCCTGCTCTGGTGCAAACTCCGTCCGATGCCATGTCTCGCTGTCAAAGTCACAGATACTTTTGCACCACCGCACCGCCCCTCTTGAATTCGGACATGTCACCCAGAACTCTGCTTTTGTCGGTGAGTTCGGTGGTCGGAAAGGTGGTCTGCAACACGAACTCTCGATCACCAAGTTCTGCCCGGTGAACAAAGGCGTAGACATCGCCAATCGTCTGGGTCGTATTGAACCGAGACGTCAGCCTCGTGCCCGACGCGAGACTGATCCGGAGGGTCACGGTCGGCTGCGATTCATCGACCTCGGCGGTGGGAGGGGCTACGGTCGCCGTCGTTGCCGCTGGCGTCTCCGATGTGAAGGCTCCAGGGATCGGTCCCATCCCGGGAGTCGGGCTCCCGAGTCGATTCCCGTGGCCTTCAAACGGCTTGTACTTCTTCTTTGGCTTGATGTACTTTTCATCATGCTGTTTGATCTCGACATCCACCTCTTGACCCGGCTGAACGCCCATGATGCTCAGAGGAGCACGGCCTTGCCTGATCAGATTCAGGATCTCGGCGTTTTGGGGATCGTCCACTCGGTAGAGTTCGCCATCATCGATGCTGAAGCCGTCTTGCCAGAAATGAAGAACTCGGTCGACCCGTTCGGCTCGGGCTCGGGGCGGTGGCACCGCTGGAATCTCTCGTGATGGCGCCTCGTCACCACCGAGGGTGCGTGCCGCGCCCGTAAAATATGACTTTCTGGGAGCCGGTTCCTTGGGTGGTGGGCCCCGTTTCTGTGCCTTTTCCAATATTCTCTTCTTCAGATCATCCGGATTCTGCACCGCCAGTCCAGACTTCTCGCCGCCTGCAAAGAGATCCTGCTTTTCATCATCATCCGTATCATCGCCATCGGCATTCGCCGAGTTGAAGTCACCCAGTGTGGCAAACTTCTTCTGTGTTTCCCGCTTCTTCTTCGGCGGCGACGGTGCGGACAAAGGGGCCACGGGTATGGGCTGCGGGTTGGACGGTCCTTCGCCGAGTCTCCTTCCGCCTCCCAGCGCCGACGGAGGTTGACCACCAACGGTGTGAGGGTGGCGGCCGCCGTCGTCCTCGTCGTCGATGTAGTCCGAGTCGTTGGCGGCCTCCTCGGCGTGGTCTTCTTGGACGGCGAAATAATGCTCGAGAGCGCTTTCGAGATTCCAGTCACTCGCGGCGAGAAACTGCTGAGCCTATGCTGGTCTCAGTCCTGCGTCAGTCAGGAGGAGGACCCGAACACACCTGGCGAGATGGGGCACCAGCAATACTCGTAAACTGGGCAATCAGGTGATCTCTGTCATCGGCCATGGTGGAAATGCTGGTCGATGACGATGAAAGAGAACCGCTCCTGAATGTAACAACAACGATGATCTCGTGGGAAATGATGCAGCCGAGAATAACACGGTTGGTGGTGGTGGATGGCAGCGAGGAAAACGACCACGGAAGACCCAGATGGAGGTGGTCAGTCCGCGGTACGTCACTGGGCCGGGGCCTAGCGTCCTAGGCTGATTCGCTCCACCCAGTCGTGCCTGAGCAAGATCGGTATTCAAGCTTCCGAATGATTGGAACCTCCAAACGGGCAGCTTGACTATCGACAAATGGCCGTCTAGGCTGCACAATGTCGAGTTAAGACTCTCATCGATCGAGACCTTTACGTCAAGATGTGTGAAGCGCAAAGACCTTGATCGGCTTCCTCTCCTCTCCGACATTTTGAACGTCTCGACGAGTTTCATCGCCCACGATGGCTTCTCGACCGGACGAGTCGCCGTCACCGCCTCAAGACCTGTCTAGTTCCCAGCTCACGATCCCCTCCGACTCGGAGCCGTATTCTTCGCTCTCTCCGCCGTCCTCGTCCCCGCCGCAATCTTCAAACAATCATGGCGCCCAGCCGGTGATCATATATCAATCACCGACAATATGGTCAGTCTTGCGGGGAGCGGCCATAAATCTGTTACTCCCTTTCATCAACGGCATGATGTTAGGATTCGGCGAGCTGTTGGCTCATGAATTTGCCTTCCGCTTAGGATGGAATGGAACAAATGTACGTGCCCCATCACTTTCCTTCTGTCACCAAGGACCACTCAGGTCTGGGTCGTTGACGAGCGCATTCCATGTTGGGGTAAATCTGGAAATTTGATGCTGACTCGAGATTACAGGTGTGGCCACGCTCTCGATCTTCTCGATCTGTCGGCCCAGGTGTCGAAATAAGGGACAGCCCGGTTGAGCGAAGGAAAAGGAGCGGCTCCAGAAGCGCTGATCCACAGACGCCATTGGACTAATGGGGACCATCAGATTCAGACTTCTCTAAGACTACATTTGAAAAAAGGGCTTGGGTGCATTGTGGAGCATCTGCCGTGGTCGAGGCAGACTGTGCATACTCATGTGAGAAAGAGGGCAACAACCTTGCTGGATATCCGCTCAAGGGCGCACTTTCTGGATCATTATATTTTCACATCACGGCGGTCAAAATGAGAGGGTTGGCTGATTTGTTCGAGGTCTGCACGTCTGTCAGAACTAGACGCCCATCCATCATCTCGTCATGAGACAATTGTGGCGCCGTCATGAAGCGGATATGATGTGTCATTGCTATCTCTTGCATTTGCAGACGTGCTCAAAATAGTGGTTCATGAAAGGAACGTTGAACGAGTCTATTCATTGGAATTTAAGCTAGAAGTGACCAACAGAGTCTAGAGATGGGATGGTAGCAATAGCGACCGACCTCCCCACTTTTGCCCACATATGTGTTGCCGCCAGCCTCAACCAGCTTTGTATTCGGCCCTCATGAGTCTGCTTGCTCATCCGCTTCATATGCCGCATCTTGAATAGCCATGCCACTGCTGAACTCGCTTCTCAGGTTGATTTTCACAATGTAAACATACCCGGGCTCGTTGGCTCCCATATATTTCGGCATCAATGGTATCTATGCTCTTTCCGCGGCCGAGATTTGATCGATACATGTTGCACCTATTTGGGTGGCCTCAGCGGAGATGCAATCTGCAGGGTTGTGTTACCTGGCGGCATGAAGTCTCTTGTGCCGCCAGTAGGCTTGGCGAGGATAGTGACCACATTTCTGGCTCTGGACTTTCCACAGACAGGAAGTAGCTTCAAATGACGCAAGACTCTCGTTGAAAGAGGTACGGTGTGATATACTGTTCAGCGCGACATCGGCCGACTTTGTCGGGCATCATCCAACAAGCCGTGTAATCTGGTTCATAAACTTGGGGCTGGCCGGCTGGACTGGCATTGGCCAGAACAAGGAACTAGAATAGACTCATGGATGCAGACGTGGCAAAGGTCGCGACCTGCCCCGCTCCAAAGGCAAGCCACAGTGCCAGTTGTTGCATGAGCCCACAACTCCGCAGATGGTTACATTATTGTTGCAGTACAATTAGTCACCCAGTAAACGTCCCCACCAAGACCACGAGAGAGCCAGAACATGGATCGTTAGAACTCTGGTAACACTCTTAGCCGAGGTTGATACCCAACAAGTCTGATTGGAGGTTACGAGGGTTCCCCACAATATGGTCCTCCCCCGGTATGGTCTCTCCCCAGCATGTTCTCCCCAGCATGTTCTCCCTTTACCAGGAATGCAGAGCAAAGTTTGCAGAGGGAAACTACCCTCCATGTTCCGAGATAAGGATTACTACTGTAGCCAGGGTATGTACAGCAACTGTCAGGAGCTCCACCAGATAAGATAGTTATTCTCAGGTGGTCGCTCCCGAACATGATCGGATCCGGTGGAAGATCGAGAATTCCGTGAGAATCACAGCCGCGGCTGTCCGTGGCAGCATGGACTGCAGAGCACAAGCTCTCCCCACCTATTAATATGCGTCGATGGAGTCCCACATTCCACGCTCCTGCGGTCGTTGCATACACTATTTTGCTCCCTTCATTTCCTTTCTTTCCCATGGGCTTGTTCAATCATTAGCAGTGGAGGGACCCCGATTTTCCATGGTGCACACGGCTACATGAGAAATTAGAGAGCATTTTGAAACAGGAGTACCTCATATTGTGCAGCGATGACGACTGAGGAATACCCGATTCCCCGCAAGCTCTGGGAGCACCCCGATCCCGAGAGCACACAGATGTGGAAGTTCAAGACCAGTCTGGAGAAGACCACCGGCAGAGCATTTCCCGTACGCGTGCGCGGGCGATGGCCGTCCGATTCATCCTGCACAGGCTAACCGATCTCTCTTCGTTATAGAATTTCGACGCGCTCTACGATTTCTCTTGCACTGAGCGGTCCGCGTTCTGGCGCCATGCGTTCTTGCACTTCCCTCTCGTGTACAGTGGCACGGTGCCGGATCCCGTGGTCGACGAGTCGGCCCGCATGGACTCGATCCCGCGCTGGTTCCCCGGGGTCAAGGTGAACTTTGCCCAGAACATCCTGTTCACCGGTGACGGTCGCGGCAGGCCGGTGTTGAGCCCGGGCAAAGAGGATGACAAGATCGCGGTCACCGAGGTGCGCGAGGGCAGCTTTCTCGAACCCATTCGCCAGGTCACCTGGAAGGAGCTGCGCGAGAGGGTGGGCCGGCTGGCGCAGGCCATGCGGGCGCACGGCGTCAAGAAGGGAGATCGCGTCGCCATTGTCGCCAGCACGTCCACCGATACGCTGACCGTGTTCCTGGCGGTCACCAGTTTGGGCGGCCTGTTCAGTTCCAGCAGCACGGATATGGGGGTCAAGGGCATTTTGGATCGGTTGACGCAGATTAAGCCGAGGTACCTCTTCATGGACGACTGGGCCGTGTACAACGGCAAGAGGGTGGATTTGCGGCCCAAGATGAAGGACATTGTCCACGGCATGACGGGCGTGCCCGAATTCCAGGGCATCGTCTCACAGGTTCGCTTCGCCCATGCTCCGGCAGACATATCGTCGGTCCCACGCTGCCAGACATGGTCCCAGTTCACGTCGGCGGTCGCGTCGTCGGAATTGATCTTCGAGGATTGCGACTTCTCCGATCCCATGTTGGTCGTCTATTCCTCCGGGACGACCGGTCAACCCAAGTGCATTGTCCATGCGATCGGGGGCGTGCTTCTGAACGGCAACAAAGAGGGTCGATTACACCGATGCATAGACCACACGTCGGCCCAGCTACAGTACACGACGACCGGATGGATCATGTATTTGGCATCGGTGCAGGCCTTGATGATGGGCGCCAGAATGATCGCGTATGACGGCAGCCCGTTTGTGCCGGATATCAAAAACTTTGTCCGACTTCTCGGCGACCAGAAAGTGACCCATCTCGGGATCAGTCCGCGTTATCTGCAGACGTTACAGATGAACCAGGTCATCCCCAAGAAAGTGACCGATCTGAGAAACTTGAAGGTCGTGACCAGCACCGGCATGGTGCTGTCGGACGCTTTATTCGAGTGGTTCTACGACCAAGGCTTCCCGCCCCGGGCCCATCTGGACAACATCTCGGGGGGCACTGACTTGGCGGGCGCCTTTGGGATCGGTAATCCGATCCTCCCTCTCTACGTGGGCGGCTGTCAGTCCTTCTCTCTCGGCGTCCCGGTCAAGGTATATGACCAGACCATCGAGGGCGGCCGAGGAGTAAAGGGCGTGGAAGTGGAGGATGGCGTGCCCGGCGAACTCGTCTCCCCCCGGGCGTTTCCCACCATGCCCATCATGTTCATGGGCGAGAATGGCGCGCAGCGGTACTTTGACAGCTATTTCGCCCGCTTCGACAATGTCTGGACCCATGGTGACTTTATCGTCATTCATCCCGTCACAAAACAGATTATTTTCCTTGGTCGGGCCGACGGCGTGCTGAATCCCAGCGGCGTGAGGTTCGGGAGCGCCGAAATCTACAGCATTATTGACGCCAAGTTCTCCGATCGAATTGCTGATAGTATCTGTGTTGGCCAGCGGAGACCGCAGGATAATGACGAACGAGTGGTGTTGTTCTTGCTCATGAAGCCGGGGCATCCGTTCACCCAGTCTCTGGTCAGAGAAGTGAAAGAGGCGATACGAAAAGAGACCAGCCCGAGGCATGTGCCCAAATTCGTGTTTGAGACGCCTGAAATTCCTGTAAGTCGATGCTCTAACCGTGGATATTTGCTCATTTTCGCAGACGACGGTGAATTTGAAAAAGGTCGAATTACCGGTCAAACAGATTGTCTCGGGCAAGGTGATAAAACCATCGGGAACCTTGCTCAACCCACAGAGTCTAGACTATTATTACCAGTTCGCAAAGGACGAGAATCTGGTGGACGAGCCCAAAGCAAAGTTATAGATGGAATGAACGATTTGCGCTGATCGAGCAGTGCGAGACTGCATCCATGTTCCCGACTGCATCTAGAATGTGATCATGGCGACGTTCTGGACGCTCTGAATGCGTGCTCTGATCCCTGACGAGGCTCCCACAGCCACATTGACGACCAGCGAGTCCCACCACAGGATGCGACCTCTTGCAGTCTCGTCGAGGCATCAAATGTCTTATCCATGTGCCAGGCGATGCGCAGACGTCTCGTGACCCGTTGGAGCCTGAGACTGTAACATTGATGCCTCGTCCGACCCAGAAGGCGGGGTCTGGCGTGAAATCAAATGTTGAATCGCACAGCGGGACGTTGGACTCGCGGTGGAGAATTCATTGGGGATGGATGCCTGAAATAGCCAGGCTTTGAAACGCAAAATTGAAGTTGACCATGATTGTGACGCTGCTGGCTGCCAAGATGGTCACGCGTTGCATCTGCATCAGAACGCGGCCGACTCATCAACAATGGCCCATCCCACCGAGCGCAAGCTGAGCATATTCCATCACCACGCTGGTCTTCAGGGCTTACGGAACTGTCGACAGTACAGCGGTTGATATACATCAATATGACTCTGCAGGTGGTGTGGTACCTTGGCCAGCGAACGTGACCTGAAGTGATTTCCGGTCGCGCCGTCTCCACTTGACGCGTCTCTGGCTGCAGCGTCTCCTTGAATGCTAGATCTGTCTTCTCGCCCACTCGTCGACGAACCATGACCATGGCCACCCAATCGCTGCCTGAGGTATCGTCGCACTCATCCTCCGCTCTGCAGTAGTCGGTCCCACTAGCTTCCATCTCGTCAGGCCTTTTGTCTCTCCGGCACCTTACTCGTCACTGCCGATTAACTGTCTCGCGTTGACACGACCCCGCGACGTCCTTGGTTGTTGAGCTCGGGCTGAGCACGACCAGGCTATATTCTCCTCCCTATTCCCTCCAGAATCGTCCTCTCCTTCAACCTTGCTCTTTGCTCCTGTACACCCACACATCTCCGGCTTGATCTCTGCGGATCAGAGGCCAACGGTCTCGCTTTCCAGGAGACAAATCATCACTCCGCTATTTTGACTCGATCGCCAACAGAGGCCGTGTCGAGAAGCTCCCACGGAAGGAGTACCGGACAGCCGTTTGAAATCCAGACCGTCTACCAGTCGACAATATGACGGCCCTGGCCCCATTGAATTCCCCCCTTCGACAGCCCTTTGGCCTCCTGGCGGAATCTAAAGTTCGAAGCTTGCAGAGCCTGAAGAACCGTCAAAACGGTAGGCTCTGATGTCCGACGATATTGCCATGCCTAACGTGCATTAGCAATCACTCCCGATTCTTCCCTGTCATTGAAGCGCCGCGCTGCCTCTACCGAGGACTCGGACTCTGAAAATGTTGACCCGAGTGTGCTTGATCTTTTCCCCAAACGCCGACGGTCCTCATTTGAGGAGGACGTCTCCAGCTCGAAAACGCGCTACCGTCTGAGCGCCGTGACCGTTCCCAAGCAGCGTGTGGACGCGTCCGTGTCAACTCCGCAACTGACCACATTGCCAAAGTTGTCCACCACCCCTGCTTCAGCTCCAGCGGCCGCCGGTCGATCGCCGACCAAGCCACGGCGACAAGACCCCCTGCCCTCGCGACAACGGTTCGCTCCTCCGTCCTTTGGGACCAGATCGCCTGCTCTGTCCATCACCAGAGCCCTGAGCGGTACATTGGCCAATAAGAAAGCCAAAAAGATTCGCACGATTGAAGACTGCAAGCCCAAGTCATGGTTTTTCGATATTTTTGAAGAAAGCGGAGAGCAGCAGGAGTACCGAATGAATGAGTGGACCATGACTCAATCGGCCTATGGTCTGGACATCTCGGATGATGAAAGCAAAGTCCAAGAGCGTGTCGATCGAGGAAAGGAGAACATTGACCCCAATGAGGTATCAGTTCCTGTCACGCGATCCATGGCTGCTGCTGCCGCCGCCAAAGCCTCGACCCAGAAAGACGTCATGACGGATGTGCAGAGAATCCCTCTCGCGGACCTGAACCCTGCAGAGTTTTATGCTGACGGACTCGATGCCACGTCTGTTGTGCTGGTGCAAGACCACAGTGACGATTTAGTGGCCACTCCAAACACGACCGAGATGTCCAGAAAGTCAGACTTTGGTGTCGGGCACGAGTTTGTATTTGAGGCCCCAACAAGATCCGAGGCCCGGAACAGCCTGAGCACGGCCGATCTGGGAAGTCTGATTATGTCTTGTACTCCTGGCCCGGATCCAGAGCCAGAAGCTGAGGCCCAGTCGGAACCCCTGAGTGAAGCTCGGCCGGCCGTGGAGATTGAGATCTGGGAAAGCGAAAGCGCCAAAGACGAGAACGAGAGGGCAGAGAGCAATGACGGCGACCTTACTCTCCAGGAGCTGTAAAGTGCGGTGACGTTTGTTTGATCTTGTGTGGGTTACTTCTCAGCGTACAAAGTGCATGCGTGGCTTCGTATCTTATTACCGTGTCGGTTGGTGTCAAAGCTGGTGGAGTTTTGGTGGCTGATAATGCTGCTCCTGCTGCCGCTGCTATTGCTGTTTGAGGTAGAAGGTCACTCTAGACCAAGTGCGTCTGCTAGACATCTGATTCTTTCGCGTGTCACAGCTATCATTTCAGCTTTATGGTCAGCGTAGGAGTGAGCTGAATTTTCCCCTTGTTTTTTCATTCGAGGTTGTCAAGTGCTGGCATGGTAACCTTCGGCCCCAATGAGCAGAGAAGTTAATGTCAGCTGAACTTGACAGCCGCTCCACTGATATAATATGGAAGAGCATGTAAACTGGTATGATATGGCACAGATCTTAAGGGGAAGATGCCCTGATATAACGAGCCATGGGTGGTCTATCCAATTTTACCATTCAAAATAAGAATAAGCGTCTCGGTCATGTATCTAGACGGTTTCAGGAGTCCAATCAAGAGCAAACAGTCCTGGCCCAGCTTCATCAGCAACCACTGCATTCAATCCATATGACATCACTCCAAGCACCGGATCTATCGCCTTACCTCTACCAGGGCGACATCCCTCACAACCAGTTCTGGCCTCTGGTCCGTCGTCCTTCTTTTTCGCTCCTGTACTGGCCCTTTTTGCTGGTCGGGATGCCCATGCCAACGAGAGCACTCATCATCATGACGGCCGCTTCGACTCCGTCAATCACATTGACGGTCCTCCGGCCATCTTCGTCCCTGACCCCGTCCTTGGCCGCGCGCACCATGTCGGTCATGCCCGCACAGCCGAGCAGGATGGTGTCGGCGCCTTTGACGGCCAGTGCCCGGGCGCAAAGGGCGACGCGCTTGAGCACTTCTTCGCGAGATCGTGTTTCCAGTTCCAAGACACCAAGATGCGTGGCTTCGCTGCCGACGTAGAAGTGGCTGAGACCGTACGCGGCAATCGCGTCGTCTTGCAAGATCTTGCTCCGGCTGGCGGTGGCCACGATACCGAATCGGCCACCGAGCATGCGGGCGACATACAGGCTCGCTTCCATGATCCCGATGACGGGAACGTCGTAGCTCTCGCGCAGGGCGTCGATGAGCGGATGCTTGCTGTAACACGCGACAATCATGCCGTCGAAGTTTTGCACCGTCTCACCGTTGGTGGCCGAGTACTTGGCCAGGTCGCGCAACACGGCTTCGGTGCTCATGATGGCGTCGGTCACGGATTCGATGGCCGTCGGAGCGGGATACGGTGCCGTGTATCCAGTCAGCTCCACGCCCGGAGGAATGGATGGTCGGACAGAAGCCAGGCAGTTGTCGGTCATCGACCTCGTGCCATTGGGATTGATCAGCAAGATCTGAAATGGCCGGTTCCGAGGAGGCGAGGTGATGGGGGTCGAGAACGGCGACTTGGAACTGGTCGGTCGAGTACTCGGACCGGAGCCCGTGGGCATGGGAGGCATGCTGGCCGTGCCCGTGGGCTGAGATTGAGGTCCTCCGCGACTGATCGGACGAGAAGACTGATGACCGCTGTGCTGCGCAAACAAAGGCTGAGCCGTTTGCGTCGGCGGCGAGTTGGCCATCGACGATTGACCCGCCACCGTGATCGGATAGTTCTGGCCGATGGTACTGCCGCGCGAGCGGGAGGCCGAGTCCGCAAACGGGTTGACTGCTGAAGAAGCATTATCGGTCGTGGGCGACTGGGGCGCGGGATACTGGCTGCTGGGAAACCGCGTGCTGTAGTTGGAGGGCTGCGATGATGGAAGAGACTGTGACTGGTTTGCGGCGCCGGGCAGTGGGCTCACACCAGAGGGCTGGCGACTCTGGTATTGTTGTTGCGGTGTGGGCTGTGGGGTTGAAGATGGCGAAGGGCCCCCCGGCCGGAGAGAGATTGGATGTTGATCGGCCATGGACGGTCAACCCTGGAAGCAGAGGCCGGTAAAGAGTGTCCAGGCTGACAACCGATCCAAATACTCAACAACGGCGTTGAGCAACAGAGACGCGCGTGATAATCGCGACGAGAAGCGAGAGAATGGGCGCGTGGGCGTGGTACGGAGGTGCTGGTTGTGATACCAGCCAACCAGCCAGCTTGAGAGCGGCCGTCGGACGGGCACCGCGCCAGTCTGGGCCGCAATTGGGGCCGCTGAGCGGAGACCAGCTTCGACACATGCGATTGGCGGCAGGCAATGTGGCTGCACATGGTGGCACTCGTTTATGTCCCAGGTCGGCTGCTATTTACGCCGCTCGTCAGGCTGTCATCCCATGTGCTGCCCTTTGGCCCCCTGTTTATCAGGGTTTGGGACGGTGTATGCTTTAGGCGGGCCAGGACTGGCTATAATTGGAGCTGCCAAGACTCTCACAATGTCCAGGAATACGATCTGATCCGTGCACTCAAGGCTCAAACTATGTACTCACTGTGCGACAGTGCTACAATCTCACGACCACGACCGCAGGGGATAGCAGCCGCTTCCGCTACAAGAACTCTGGCTCTACCACTCCTGTCTGGTTGACCAGCCTCCCGTAGTGCTCTGTCCGTCGATGCCGGTCAAATGCAAAGACTTTGCCCTTACCCCGCCGGCATGCTTCGAGATCGATCTCGGCGACAACAAGCTCGTCCTCCTCGGTCTGTGCCTCGGCCACGACGATGCCGTCGGGATCCACAATACAGCTGCCGCCGATGAGCGGGAATTCACCATCTTCCATGCCACATTTGGCCACGTTGATGCTCCAGCATGCATTGACATAGCTGCCATGGGTGATGGTGAGTTGGTTGTGGAAGAGAGCTTCCGCTTTGGCCTCCTCCTTGGTCGACACCGATAGTTTCACTCCCAGGAGATCCGGAGCCCAGGCGGTGGTGTTGTACCCGCAGAGCACCAGCTCCACCCCTTGCAGGCCGTACGCTCGCCAGGCCTCGGGCCAGCGCCGGTCGTTACAGATCAACATTCCCACGATCGGGTCGCCTTTGCCAAACGTGTCTGGCTGGTTCGACTCGGCACCTGACGCTTTCTTCAGTGCTCCTGGCACCAACCCTGGTGCCCGGAAGGCCTCAAAACCAAGATTTCCCGGTCGGAAATACCGCTTCTCCAGCTGATTGACCGCATTTTTGTGTTCGTACGGCTCCACGGTGCCGGGCAAGTGGACCTTGCGGTACTTGGAAATGACCTTGTCGGCCGCCGCGGAGAAGTAGACGGCCGAGTTGTAATGGACGTGCTCGTCCGAGGGCGCCGAGCTGTCACATTCGGAGAATCCCAGATAGACGTCCATCTTGTACTCCCGGGCCTTGTCGAAGATGGGCTTCATGCTGGGCGTCTTGGTCGCGTCCCCGTCGACTTCGTGTTCGAAGTATGACTCCAGTTCCTGAGCATCCTGGATCAGATAGCGCGGGAAGAAAGTGGTCAAGGCGATTTCGGGAAAGACAATCAACTTGACGCCCCGCTTGTACGCCGCGTCCATGAGCGAGATGCATCGAGCGAGCACTTCCTGGCGCGGAGTACTCGTGTCAATGGCACCAAGCTGCGCACCGGCCACTGTGAATTTGCGGTCGGACGACTCAGTCCCATGGACGCCGTTGGCCACGGGTGCAACCGACGCCATTTTGAGGGTGCTGGTGGATAAGCAAAGACGGGAAACCTTGGGACGAGGTAACCAGCCGAGGATGTCCCGAGCGCTGCAGATAGGAGGCAGAGGGGTTCAAGGGTGCTGATGGAATGATCAATGGATGGGAAGGAAAAGGGAGAAAATAAAGAGAGCACAAACCCAGCATAAATCAGCCGCTCTCCAGCATGATCACTCTCCACTCCATAGCAGTATCACCCTCATATCAATTTGCCATGATTGGAAGCCAGGCCAGCAGTGGGCATGACGGACAACGACCACTCAGCTGGCGCCTCAGTTCCCTCATAGATGAAGCTCTTATCGACGCCCGTCGCACATATCCGGCCACCAGTGGATCAAAAGGACATCAACGCCGCGTCAAGAAACCTCACAAAAAGTTCCAGCATTGCCGTCAATCAGGCTTTGTGACGGCCGGTAGAAGCATGTGTATATTTATGCCTGACACCGCACACATATCACTTTCCAACACTCTGGCCCGGTCATCAGCATTGTAGCAACAATCTGCATCATGGCACTACACACTCTCTTGACCTCTCCCCTTCTTGCCCATCCCTTCCTTGGCTGTCTGATCGTTCCCTTGCTGCTCCTTCTGACTCATTCCGCTTATCGAATCTCATCGCTCCATCCGCTGTCACATATCCCCGGACCGCTACTCGCCCGGCTGTCCAGTCTCTGGCTGACCTACCACGCCTGGATCGGCGACGAAGCCTCGTGCGTGCATCAGCTGCATGAGCATTACGGTCCCATCGTCCGCACGGGTCCCAATTCCGTCGACATCGCCGACGGCGAGGCCTTGCAACCCATCTATGTTGAGAAAGGCGGCTTTCTGAAAGCTGAGTTTTACGGCAACTTCGACATCGATGGCCACAAGACCATCTTCTCCGACGTCGACCCCGGCCACCGCGCGCGTCGTGCCAAAGCCGTGGCCGCACTGTTCAGCACCACGAGCTTGCGGCAAGGACAAGATACCATCGATGACTGCGTGAGCAAATTCGTCTCCCGGCTCCAGCAAGAGTCGGCCAAAGGCGAGCCGGTCAATGTCTTGAACTTGACTCGTGCCTTGGCCCTGGACGTCGTCAGTTCCTACCTGCTGGGCAAGCGCTATGGCGGATTGGACGAGGACCGGGACGAGAAAAAGGCCGTCAAAGATGAAGTCCGTGAGACGGCGAAAAAGGAGAAGAAGCACGGCACCGAGATGTCCGCCAGCGGCATGGTCGATACCTTTGTGGCGGTCGGCCGCTTTTGGTACCTTCCCAGCCTCGCCTTCCAATGGCTCGAATGGGCCGAAACGAAATTAAAGGCAGACCCAGAAGTGGTCAAGAGTATGGAGCTCGTTGACGACTTTGTGGGTAGCGTTGTCGACCAAGCCCAGTCCCAGCTACAGCAACAGCCAGCAGGAGAGAAGACCACCATCACCACCACCACCAGTTCAATCGTCTCATTCCCGGCCCGCCTCCTCGCTGCGGGCCTCTCGCCCTCGGAGACGCGCGCACAATGCAAAGACCTCGTCTTCGCGGGCACCGACAGCACGGGCATGAACTTGGCCACCATTGTCTTCCACCTGGCGCGCAACCCGGACATCTACGCGCGGCTGCAGCAGGAATTGCTCCACAGCAAGTCCCATACCTCGGACGACGGTGACCACGATGACCACGACGCGACGCAGTCCTCGTCGCTACCCTACCTCCGTGCCGTCGTCAAAGAAGGCCTGCGCCTCAGCATGGCCAATCCATCCCGTCTGCCACGCGTCGTTCCTCCAACAGTCGCATCTGGAACACCAGGCTGGACCTTCAAATCCACCTACTTCCCACCGGGAACCGTCGTCTCCTGTACACCTTACAGCCTGCACTTGAACTCGTTAGTTTTTGCGGACGCGCACACCTTCAACCCGTCACGCTGGCTGTCCGTCTCCGAGTCCTCCTCTCCGTCTCAGTCCCGCGACTTCATTCCCTTTGGCCTTGGCTCACGGCAATGCATCGCCCGCAACCTGGCTACGCTCGAGCTGCACAGTGCTGTTCAGAAGTTGGTGGAGGCCGACGTCCTGCGCGGCGCCCGGGCGTGCACCGACAAGATTGAAATTTTGGAGTGGTTTAATTCGCGGGTCATTGGAGAGAAGGTCGAGATTGTTTGGGACTAAATGATATTTGACAGGAAAACGCTAGTGGGAAGCTGGTAGAGAAATAGGAATTGACCTAAATGCCACCGGTGGAGTGGCAGGCGTTATAAATTTCAGTTGCTTTTCTTCGCATTTGGTTTTTATTTCTTTTCTTGATTTCATTTCATTCAATAGTCTGCACAAACACCTTCTGCATACCTTGTTCCCGCCTGTGCCGCTTGTATATCTCCCCAGCAGGCGTCGGTGACTGACCATCTTCAGAGGGTCCAGCGACCCGGACATATTCGGCCTGGCCTCCGGTATAGCCGCCCGTAAAATGGGAATAACCGAAATGTCGGCCGTCCCGCCTTGTAACAGAACATTTTCAACGGTGTTGTTATATGTCCTTTCGAACTGACTGCTGACAGTATACGCAGGTCCCACAGGCGATTTGAAACCGCACACGACCCTGTTTCCAGGCTTGACCTTGATCGAGGGGCTGACCTGTCCACAACACCGCAGAACTCGTGCCCGATTTGCCGTTCGATGATCCCGCCGTGGTACAGGTGAAGATGCGACCCACACAGCGTCGAGCTGCTAACTAGACAATGACATCCATAGCCTCGATCTTGGCCGGTTTGGACGTGTCAACGACCTTGACCCAGTTCTTGCCATTCCACACCAAGGCCTTCATCTTTCGCCGAACGGGTCTGAGTATTTCAGGATCTTTGGCTGGGTTGAACAAATTCTCGGTTGTGGCTTCGCTGCGGCCAACGACCTTATCCACCAATGCTGCTGCTTCGAAAGCGCCATTGTGAAGGCGGAGGAAAGAGAGGGGTACGACGTTGATTCAAAGGATGAGGGCCGGACTTCAATCTCTTCCACTCGCGTCATCAAAGACAAAGGCAAGAATTAGAACAAATGCGCCATTGAACCTTACCAGAGGTTCTCCATCGCCTCAGGCCCAACTGTATGATTGTGGGTGTCCTCTGCCCAGTTGGGAACGTTTGTTATGATATCACGTTTCCATCATTGTCAAGGTGAATAGCGTCCATCACACCTTCTCTAGGTGGACTAGTCGGTGGGAGGTGTCTCTGGATTCGGAACCTTCATCATGGGCACGGCATTAGGCACAGCGGTGTGGAAGAAGCACTGGTGACTTTTGGCACTCTCAAATCGGGATGGTTGAAGCTGCTTGGCGTCAAGCATCATCAAGTACCTGTCTCTCAAGTAGTATTAACAATAGGCGGCCATCCTCTTCTAGTTTGCTCTCTCCGAGTGAATCATTGTGACTTGGGACAGCTAACTTACTGTACAATTATCTCCCAACCAGAAGGATCAAAACATTATTCTCCACAGCCCTTCCAGGATCAATTGTGCTCAAGTATTCAGTCTCGTTCAATTTTCCTGGGCCACTGGATTGAACTCTTTCACCGGCTCAAAAACGTCCTCACCCTCCTCTTTCCCTTCCAAAACATTCAGTACAAATCCGAAAGGGCTCGCAATCCGACCCCAGTCGTCCACAATCCTCAAGATCCTCCTCGGCCACTCGCGGAGCACAAATTGCGTCAGATTCGGCAACGACTTGATGACCGCTTTCGTGATGGCGTCAAATGGTACATCCACCTCCCGCATCAAACTGTGGCAAGACTGGTCCGGTGGCATCAGTGGCGTGGAAGGATTGCCGCCGTCCTCAAACACGATCCGCCTCGGGGTCGCGGACGCAGCCGACACCTTGTCCACAAAGGTGGCGATGGTCTCAAGCCGTTGATTGTACGTGCCTTTCATCACTGACAGCTTCGAGAGCTGCTCGACACCGCCTAAAATCATGACTTGGGACAGATCAGTGTCCGTCGGCGGCTTGCGGCCCCAGCCGAACAAACGGCGTTCAATCGTGCTGGCATGCGTGGGAGAGCGGATCGACGTTCTCAAATGCAGGAGGATCAGCCCGTACAGATGATAGGCTGCTATGAGCTCGTTCGGCGCGTAGCGGCTGAGAAGGTCATCCACGGCGCGTTGACAGTCGCCACAGTCAGACACATTCAACGTCGACATTGGATGGTGCGGATGTTCAAAGACGACCAGGTGCCGGTACCTCTCCAAAAAGTGGTATACCGTCCACGTAGGCTTGCTCAGCCTCTTTAACAACGCGGCACGGACGTGACCGAAATTGTCAAAGAGCGGGACGATTGTGATCATGTAGATTTTCATCTGGATAAATGACACCGTCATTGACAACAATTTATTCACCAGGATTTGTCGGTGCAGCATTTGGAGCAGGTATGCTGTGCCAGGACAGGGCACCGGTTGAGGGTAGAGCGACTGCACGTATTCCCGGTCGCCGTTTTGCCATGCGCTCTCCAGCATGGACCGGGTGATGGTGGGGGCATTGGATTGCAAGAGGAAATGGAGGGACCGCGACGTCAGCCGAAGGGCGTAGAGGTCCGTCTTGTCGAGGTAGCATATTATTTGCGTGACGATCTCGTCCGGGAGCGAGAAGAACAACTCGCCCAGGTGTTGGCTATATATGCTCGTGAACGTCCCCTCTCTTCCATTCTAACCATCAACTTACGCAGCGGCATCGCAGTCTGTCCGGCTGGACGAAGAATTCCTCCGTTTCGATCGGGTCAAGCGGAGGGACAAGCTGGCAATGCTTGAACGCCGAGGCGCATCGGTAGCAGACCGTCTCCGTGAATTCTCACCACTAGATCCCACACTGTCGTTGAAGGTGCTTCCACCGTCGTGGCTCGTCACGCCCATATCTGGCTCATCAAATGTGTCTGGGCTAGTGGAGAACGAGAGAGGCAAGTCATAACAATAGCAAATCGAACCCGGAGGACTGGTCAATAGAAGCTGGAGACCGGGCACTGTCAGCTGCACTCGATTCGGTGGGGTTAAATAAATCTGAATGATGTCATCTCAGACGGGGCGGTGATTGGGATTGCTGCTGGGACTGCTAGCTTGAAAGCTTGGCTCGGACTTGCATGGTGCACGTGTCTATACTGTCCTCTCCAAAATGAATGGCTTGACCACATGGGAATTTGGCCGTGGGAGCGAAGCAAATGACACCGCTTGGACGCGACAAGAGACCATCTTCAAGTCCGGCGTTACTCAAGGCGTGAGAGTTTTTACATGACAAGTTTGGAAAAGGCGATATTGAAATCAAGGTGAGCAACGACGGGAAGAGTGTTGCGGTCCGAAATGCAAAGTACTGCATGCGCCATGGCTGCTCAAATACTGTTGATGATCAGAGGTGTTCATGTGGGTGATCCAGTGTGCAATGTCACCTGTCGTCAACTAACCCTGCACAATATAGACTGTCAAGTCTGCCGGCGGACATACGGCTACAAGTAGGAGGAGCAAATCGGTCACGATATCAGATGGGACAGCACAGAAGCCCTTGTCAACTGCGTCCTTCTGGATCCTTTGACGGCCCACGAGCCAAAGACAAGAGCATGCGGATTTCTGGTATAACTTTTACAATGTGATATCAGCTCTGACACTTCCTAGATCCTCTCATCTCTCTTTGTGGCGAGTGCGAGTGATGTCTTGACCAAACAGTCTGAATCTCACGTCATCGCCTGTGTACACCATCTCCGTCCCTTGCGTGCGAGTCCTAGCACCGCCTCCAAACAGCACAAGCACCTGTGAGCAAGGTTCGACCGGCGTCGGATGGCTGGACCCATCCGTGTTGACTGCTCGCGCCAGATTCCCGGCCGTCAAGGCCAGGGAGCGTGGTCGCCGCTGGAAGTTGTTTAGGGTCAGGTCCACATCATCTAATACCACAGATGCTACAGCAGCAAATATTGGCAAGCGATGCTAGAATTACGACTCTGCTCTATCCTGTATCACTAGACTGACGAGTCCGCGTTCCGAGATGTTCTGTAGAAGCCCATTCTTGCTGTTCGCCGTTTCCTCGGCTATAATGCTGCTCAGTATTTGGGTCGACTCGGTAACATTTTGATCTGATCGACGACGTTTCCGGAGAGACCCAGAAGTTGGTATATCCATTTCAGGATGATGAAAAAGCTGTCCGGCTCACCCATGTGCTTTTTGCCCTTGACCATCCTCGCCAACTTCGGACCTCCGTTTTCCAGGGCGACAAACAGGTCGTCAATCGGGAAGATCTCGTCGTTGTTGCCATTCACCAACAGCACCTTGGTACACGGCTTTTCCAGCGTGCCGTCGTTGAGCAGGGAGAACTTGGGCGCCTCGCGGATGAACGACTCGAGGTCGGGATAGCCGAACTTGTACGTCAGTGTGTTGGCCAAGTCGAATGGGTATTCCAGCTTGTTGACGTGCTCCAGCCATTCCCGGTCGAACATGTGATGGGCACCGCCCCCCAAGCTGATCGTGGCCAACAACCGGTCCTTGTGCGTGTGTGCTAAACGCAGGGTGTAGTATCCTCCCGTGGAGAAGCCCCAGACCACAATCTTCTTGTTATCGACGGCTTTTTGGGTATCAATCCAATCCAACACGCTCGACCATTGCCTGTCAGGACTGGTCGGATCTTGTCGCAGCGCAGGCGAATCACCCGTGCCGGGAATCTCGGCGACCACCGTCGCCACGCCCTTGGACAGCCATCCTTCTTGCCAAACGGCCAATTCCGTCCGGTAGCCATCCAGACCGGTGACGATGAAGACCAGGGGGACTGGATTTTCAGGAGAGGCATGGGGCGGGAGGAGGAAATTCACGGGGACCACGTCCCCTTCCCCCTCGATTTTGTGTGTGTGGGGGATGAGGACCTCCTTGATGGGATGTTCTCGCAGCCTGCCATGTCCAGTCAGAATCCCATGTGCGCACGTGCTCAAGTATCATACCCAGCTCCTTTATAGAAGGCCTCTTTACCGACTTTCCAAGCGTACTTCTGCTTCTCGGACCGAGGGGTGGGAAATCGAGCGATGCGGTAAACGGCGGAGCTTCGACTGTAGGCACCGTGTCAGGTTCGTCCACGCCCAGGAACGCCGGACAAGCGACGCACAGGTAGTACTCCGAGGCCTTCTCGATCTCGCCAGCTTTCTCCGCCTCCTCCGCCTTCTTCGAGAGTTCTTCAGCCTTGGGGAAGAACGACTGCGCATATTCGTCCCAGTCATACGGCTCCTTTAAGCCCTTCTACGCCGGGTCAGTCGCAGAGCGCACGTCCGAGTGAAGCGACGGCACCTTGATGATTTCTTCCGCGACAGGCTCAAAGTCCTTGATGCTGCCGAACATGAACGGATAGACACCCATTTCGCACTAGCAGCACGCGTGAGTTCTCGCCGGCCAGAACTGCCGGTCCGACGTACGGGCTTCTTCCACTTGGTCTCCCATAGCGCCTTGAAGGACTCATGGTGGACGGCAGGTTTCGTGAGGGCATCTTTGATGTAGTACTTTTCGGCAGCCATAGCGGCGGGTCGTCGTGCTTGAATAGAATTCAATGAGGGATTGCTTCCAGAGGGCGGGGGATAGTGACGAAGATGTGGTATTAACCTCGTGTCAACGGAGAGCGAGCGGCCGAGGGGCGAGAGAAGGCCGGTTCGGGTGGTTCCAGGGCCGGTCTCGAACAGAGACGTTCTGTGGGCGGAGATCGGCCAGTCGATAAATTGGCACAGTGCCGGAGATCATTTACAGGCGGCGGACCCAGGTCGGCCAACCGACGGTGTGTCATCTTTGGATTGATCTCGAAAAAAGGTACCCCCATGTTAGGGCCGGGCGCCAGGGCCATGCGAGCTTTGGCGGTCAGGGGCCCGAGGGGCGCGCTCCGGTCCCAAATCAAGCATTGCGCTGGCTTGAGACAGATGTGGGGTCCTCGGTATAACAATCTGACCCTCTTCCATGGGAAGCAGGAGGGGACGCCCAACCCAAAGGGAGGGGTGGGCCGGGGGGAGGCCCGTCTTGGCTGACGAGGAGGTGCTAATTGTGGCCTAGCCGGACCTAGCAGCGGACAACGCGCCCTCCACCGCTGTTGTTGATGTGGCGGCTTGGGGGAGGTTGCGTAACCTCGTGACCACATTCGACCAGCTTGCTGACCCAGAGCATGTTACTGCCAGATGCCCCCCTGGATGTATGTTGTCTGTCGCGCGCGGCCTGTGGAGGGTTATCGTCCTGCTGGCCTGGTCGTCAAACATGCTCGGTCCGTCGAGACAGCCGTTTTTGGGTTGCCGTAGGCGCCAGTGGCCGGTACGAAATTAGAACAATGAGGCTGGATGTGCTCTTTGCGCCTGAGTTAGCTCCAACCACTATTTTGTTCGGTCCCATCAAGCGAGAACATCGCAGAAGAGCGAGTGACCTCGACATCGGGCGGCCTTATGTCGATAGCGGCTGCACGCGTCAGGCCTGCAGGCGCGTCGGGCTTGATCGTGTTGTCCAAATGTACTTGGCCGCATTGCCTCCACGACCCAGGCGGTAGACCATGGGGGGAATGGCTAGCTCGCCGTTGGTCGTGCCTTTGCGGATCGATTTGAGGTGCATGCGCGCGCGGTTCGTAAAGGGATGTTCGGGTCCAAAGGCGTCTTGACAACAGTCGACCACGTGTTGCATCGTCTCATTTGCTTCCTCTTTCCGACCCAACGTGTTGGAGATCTCGGCCATGCCCCGAAGACAGCGCACGTAGATCTCGCGCTCTTCCAGTCGGGGGAGGGCTTCTGACCGTTCGAGAGCGAGCTTCAGCGCTTGGAGGGCTTCCCGGTAGTGCTCCATGTGAAAGTAGGCTTCGGAGGTGGCCCGCAGCGCGTAACAGGCTTCGTACGAGTGCTTGTTCAAGGTGGTCTCAAAGGCGTCGACCAGCTGCTGGAATCTGATGGCCGCTTCCGCATATCGTTGGCGATTCAGCAGCGAGGTGGCGAATGTCTGGAGGAGGGCAATGGTTTCGGCATGGAAATATCCAATGCTGTCCTGAAAGAAATCGAGCAGTCGGCGCAAGGTCGATTCGGCCAGCCAGGCGCGCGAGATGGTCGCATTCTTCATCCAGGTCACGATCAGATAGATGGGGTTGGACTCGGAGCCAAACACGGCTTTGGCCATGTCGGCCACGCGTTGCAGGAGCATGAGCAACGGCTCTTCGTTTTCGGTCCCGTCGTGGCGGATGATGAGGTCAAAGGTGTAAATCAGGAATCCCACGTGGTGGTCTTTGAGGAGACCTTCGATGAGGGCGAATGCTTTGTAAAAGTTCTCCCAGGCTTTGTCTCTCTGACCGTTCCACAGGAACGAATAGCCATGATACATGGAGTAGTAGAAACGGTCGGCCACCGCGTCGTCCGAGGTCGCCGTCCACGTCGTGTTGTTCACCGAAAGATTCCGCGAGGTAAACAGGGCCCGGTAGTGGTCCTGCATCTGCTGATAGATGGCCTCGAGGTATCGATGCTCGGTCGGTGAATTCGTGGGCGGCGGGATCACCGACTCCACCGATAATGTCCGAAAGGGTGGAAGGGGTGGCAGGTCGGGGATGTCCAAGGCCGCTTGCAGAGCAGCTAATTGCCTTTCCGCAAAATCGGAAGCAGATGCCAAGTGAAGCGTCACCCCGGTCTTGGGCAGATCACCCATGGGGGAGGACGGGCTGTGCGTGATGAGTTCATAATCGAGATCGTCCTCTTCTCCGGGATCGACCGAGTCCAGATGTGAAGATGGCGTCTTGACGTCCGCTTCTTCTGGTGACGACAACTCGGCCGAGGGGGCGCCCTGGGGTTGTTCCAGCAACGTCAAGGGGTCCTTGATGCCCTTGCGGTTGAAGTAATGGAGAGCGTCGGCCAAAGTGACCTGCCTCCCTCGGACGAGAAAGACTTTGTCCTTGTCGTCCCCTCCCCTTTCCTGGAGACCTTGGCGAACGAGGTCGAGCATTTCATGCTCTTTTTTCTTCTTGTCCAGGCCCCACGTATGAAGCCGGCTCTTATACATCCGCTCGCTTGGGGCCCGAGAGTCAGACCACGGCCAAGGATGCAAAGGGGTCACTTACGTCGGCGAGAAGCTGAATTCTTTTTCCAGGTGCTCGCGAACTTCCTTCAGCGTTCGGCCTTCCTCGAAATAGAGCCGGGTGATGAGGGGCCGATGCTTCTTCCACTCCTCGCTGCTGTACGAGTTGGACGATCGCTTCGACATCTTGCCCTTGCGGTCGACAGGGGACGCCGCGGAAGCCATAGCAGGGTCCATGACGGATGGTTCGGGTCACGAAAGCATGGTCGTAAGCAGTAGATGCCCCAAATCTCCGGCCCCGGACGAATGTCGGCGTCGAAACCCCCCGCGGAAACTTAACAGGCGTCTGTCTGGAGCAGAAGCCCTCTGCGTCGTCGACCAAGACAGTCTGAGACCCTTGACCGTCTTTTGAGCGATAACGGACGCAGTGATCTGAGGTCGGTCGTGGGGCGTTGAGTGGGTAAGAGCGGGACGAGGGTGGCCGGGCGAGGTGTCAAGAGCACAACGTGCTTGGCTGGCTGACCTGCAGGGAACAAGTAGACAGCCCCTCACTGATCTCTGCCACTGGCGCTCTCGACCAGGCCCATGCCATGAGTGGAAATCAAAAGTACATCAGCGCAAAAGGACCATCGACGATCGGCTCATTGCTTCCTATGAGAGTGATTCGCCACACTGACTCGGCAGACCGCTGGCGGCAGGATCACCATGGACTCATGACTACAGAGAGATGTCGCTCTGTCCCGTGTACCAGGTACCCACGGGCTCAGCACTCTCGCTCCAGGCCGAAGGGGAAAGAATGCCGTGCAGCGCCACCACGTCATGCGGAAAATTCATGTATTTGGTACCACAGCGACGCAGCGACCGTCCTATCGCTTTCCCCCTAGTTTGTGTCGGAATCCACGAAGCCATCGCCAGTTGTGTCTGACACGGACAGATCTGCCTAGCGTACCACTTGCGAAGCTTGCTTCATGAGCTTGTTATGAGTGACAGTCTCCAAGCGGAATAAATATACATACAACCCTTCCTGTCAGGTGTCTGACTGTCACAGCAACGTCGCTGCAACATGGCCGCAATGAACTCATCGTGGCCATCATCGCCTAGAGCGCTGCCTCATTCATAAACGCATCGATAGAATGATCATAGACCTCCACTTCCTGGCCCTTTTCCCCGTCGAGGAAGGAGTGCCATTTAACCTCGCCGCCTTCGATCATGATGGGCGTCGCGTATGGCGCCCGGTCAGGACCCAAAAAGTCGTACAGTCTCCTCTACACCAGCCAAGCCATCAGAACTGAAACGTCGTGCGTGGCAATGGGAGGGGATGTGCACCTACCAGCCGTTTCCACAACCCGGAATTCACCTCCTTGGACAGGAGCATGGTGTCTGGGTCAAAATATGGCAGCGTTGGAAGGTCGAGTTTTTTGGCCTGCATGCTCAGATTCGACCACTGCGTTTGGCACCAGAGCGACTTGACCGGGTCGGCTTTACTGGACGTTTTCGACACGGAGGAGATGATTGATGCGACATCTGTCGTTGATCGCGTTGACGACATCCTGCTGGTTGTGTGGACTGGGCAGGAAAGGGAGAGAAAGCAGGTCTTTGACTCCTTGTGCACAGGACAGGACTGCCAAGTTGACCCAAAGCCAACCGCGGCGAGGCGCCCATGATTGGTCAAAAAAACACTCACAATGTGGCCGGGCCTTCCGTTCCTCTGGCCACGCGTCGGCACCTACAGTACAATCACTCAGAGTATGTTGAGAGGTGAGGTCTGTTCAGAGTTCAATTTCATTTATTCGTTCATTAGCCATCCGTCATCTTTGATCCGGCCTAGAACTGCATTGTGCATGAATGAATCATGTTCACTCCGCCAGATGACTCTGCGTACCCTTTCCGTCGTCCTAGAGGGATTGAATGTGACTTTGCTTGTGATGATTTTTCTGGCATTGCCGGGTTCTTGGTACTCAACGGCATCAGGTCGCCGCTCAGTGGCGTCCGAGTGATCCAGAGCGCCCATGGTGATGCAGGTGACGCTTAGCAGCCAATGTTCCTGTTGTGGCTTCGGCCGCCACCGTGGTGGTGACGATTTCTTCCACAATGACCAGGTGCACCTCCCTCCCGTTACTGAAGAAGACCGTCGTTGTCGGGAATTCAGCATTCAACGCCGAGATGGTAGAAGGTCGCGCGGAGTTGGCATCTGGCGTCGTCGGCGATCCGGCCGTGTCGACAGACGATGTAGTAGCAGCTGATGCGACCGCGGACGCCGTGGCGTCTGTTGCAGATGGCGTCTGGCCTGGGATGGTCGCATAGCCAGGCCCGGATTGGATGGGGTTGTTTCCCGGCAGTGCAGGTATGAAATTGACGGGTTCGTCTTGCAACGCCTCAGGTATTTCTGCCTTGCATGACGTCCCCACGGCTGGGGACTGGAGACGGAAGACCGGGCAGTCTTCTTGAAGACCGCTGCTGCTGTGATAACTGGGCTCGTGGGTCGTGCAGTTCCAGTTGTCAATGGCTTGTTGCAACACGCCATCATCCCAGCCGCCGATGAAGTCTCCGTGGTATCCGTTGCCCGTTGGATCTCCATTTGCAAACACAAATTGGCCATCCAGGCCGCTGAACAACGGCGTGTTATAGATCGTTTCGTAAAAGAGGGTGGGAAGGCGGACCGGATAGCCATCGGGACACGGACCGTTTCGCAACTGACTCGGATAGGCCACATGCGTCGTGTGATTCTCACTATCAAGGTCGTGGCCATTCCAGCAAGACGGGAATTGTAGTTCGGCGCGTACGCCATCCACACAGTTTTGGTCAATGAAGGCCTTGGGCCGCAGTTCATGGTGCGTCAACGACCCTTCATCCCAATTCCAGTTGTAGTGAAGGCAGTTGAATCCGATCGATTTCTCCATCAGCGCTTGCTGCGTCATGTCGCTGGCCTGCCACTCTGACATGGGAGGATCTGGTATGGGGCCGAAGAAGGAGCGCTTCAAGGAGTTGCCTGCAATCATCCTGAAGTTCTTCGGAAAAGCGATGATGGAATCCCCCGTGTTCGGTACCTCCGTAAAGTAGTACCTGTGCCGATGAGACGGTGGTTTGCTGCCTGGAGATAGAGCCATGCTTACGCTGTCATGCCGCCCACTGTAGGCACCTCCTCGAACGTCCCATTGTCGTGTTGAAAATACAGACGTGGAGTCCAGTAGGCAGACTTGTCCTCGGTGATGGAGCAACTCGTACAGTTCGAGGTTACCAGATCGTCGATAGAAGGGTTGAAACCGAAGTCTGCCACATCGTGAGTGGTGGTGATGACAGCTTGCGAAACGACAGCCACTTACAGGAAGCACCAAAAGCGACATGCGCGTGTTGAGAGGGGTATCCAGGGGATACAATGGGGTCAATACGAGCTGTTGCCAGTTCTCCTGGGCACAAATGACGCCAGAATGCAGTAGCTGGGACGGCATACAACACAATGGAGAGGAGCAGGAGGCCGTTGGTGACGACTGGATCCAGCTTGACCCTGACCATAGGCGTACACATCTTGCGGTTATCAACTCGGTGAGAAGAGAAATATGTGGGTGCGTGGTTGAGAATGAAGGAATGACAGTGGCAGTGATGGTGAAGAGCGAGGGCAACGATGCTGGAGAGAGTAAAAGATCGGCTGGTCGCAGTGGGTGATGAAGATAAATTGTCAAGTGCCAGCGGGGTTGGGCAAGGAAGATAATTACTTCACTAGCGCATTTCAGGGTGTTGCAGAATCTGGTGGCCGCAGACGTGTGTTCTTTTGGTATTGAGTATTAGCGGTGGTGGGCTGTAGAGTCAATAAGTCATACTGAGGATCAAAGCTTGTGGTACCCAACCTCTTGTTGACAAGCTGGCGTCCTTTGTCCTTGACGCCTTCACACACCCTGGATATCCCAACAGACGTCACCGCCAGATATTGGGTACGTACCGTAGGATCTTGACCAGGCCAAGTTGTTGACCGCCGCTCCTAGTCGTCAGTGCAGACAGGATCAACGTGGTACCGACGATATCCGCGACAAGCCGTATCACGATCCTGGAGACGTTGGGAAGGGATTGATCCAAGAGACTTGAAACAAGGGGTCAGGTGGATATGGCGGCGAATGTGAGTTGACGTGGATGACAATCCCGGTAACGAATGGCGATCTCTTCCGCTCAGCTGGTAGCTAGCCAGGAAGATAAGCCGACACTCCACAGGCTTCGCGACACATTGTCACAACTCCGGTCAGCAATGGGCAAACATATTGGAAGGGAAGAAATAGGGGCATCGAGGAGAGGGGCATGAGGAAAGGGCATGAGGAGAGGGATGAGGAGAGGGCATGGGAAAGGGGCATCGAGGAGAAGGGCATCAAGGAGAAAGGCAATAGTATAGCATATGACCAAGGTGAAGCTTTACTGAGTCCCGCCGGAACGAAAGTGGAAGTTGATTCAGCAGCTTTTGTTACCATGGACCGTCTCCTGCTTAGTTGGAGTTTTGTTGCAGGCGGAGCACCGGCAGCAGGATCACAACTGGCTGTGATGTCAATCCCGCGACCACTGCATCTCTCCTCGCTGGTAATGGTTGAAGCTCAAATGTAGAAGTCCTGCTGGCCCCATCATTCCAGATTTTGTGCACCTGTCGTCATCATTCATGTGGGCGCCCGGCTGTCAATCTCCGCTCGCCAGACAGGAGCAAGAGCTGCGCAATGATCGGTGTGCATATCTGGAAGCCTGCGTGCACGGTTGCACGGTTGTACTGTTACTCAAGCATCTATTCCGATATAAAATGCACCAAGGTGAGTCCGACATCACTTGCAAGATGTTTCGCTTATCTCGCCAAAATGCCATGGCTGGGATGATCCTTGCACAGGCATCTGCCCCTCTACCGAGATCCATGACCGGGATTTTTAGCCAGTAAAAATTTTTGGGAGATCTGTGAACAGACCCTCTCATATCTTACCCTCACCGTCTCCAGTATCGTGTCCGCCCACTACTCCACGGTTGTTATCAAGGATCCGCAAAGTATTGATCACGGTCAGTCGATCAGTCTACACGAAGGCGTCAAGGTTCTACCATCTTTAGCAGGCTCTCCTCCCTCATTCAAGGACGTATCAAGTTTCCGAGTGCATTCCCTTCTCGTCGAGGCTGGTCTTGCAATTATATTCCCCTGAAGCGGATCAGTATACCACGACTATGGGAGGTATGTGTTCATGCGACATGATCAGATGCATGCTTCTTTTTGGTTTGCCGCCAGAACAAGCGGCCACACTGGGGCCGACGCTACCCTTTCAGTTTCGCGTCACTCAGACCGGCTGACTCTTCTTTTGGGCTTTCGAAAGACGCAGAGGGTGCAGAGGATGATCTGACCCACGGACGGACGCCGCCTGAAGCAAGAGTCCTCATTGTCATGACCGGAGGAACCATCTGTATGCAAAAGTCTCCCAACGGGCTGGTCCCAGCACGAAACTTTCTCGATCGGTGCATGGCACCTCGACCGGAATTCAATGACGGCGAAGAACTTGATCCAATCGAGGTGATGCTCAACGATGAGCCTGATGGGGTGGGAAAGTTGCGCAGTCTCCGAACTCCAACAAGCGTCTATGGCAAGCGCGTCAGGTATGTTGAGTCAGTGGCCATTGTGGTCCCAGAATCGAAGCTTGGCATAAGGAATCGCTTACTGGAGCAGATATGTCGTGCTCGAATTCGAAACCCTGCTGGACTCGTCCTCCATCGACAGCTGGGGCTGGGAGCAGATTGCACAAACAATTTTCCGGAATTACACCCTGTTCGATGGCTTCGTCGTTCTCCACGGAACCGACAGTCTGGCCTACACGTGTTCGGCGCTGAGCTTCATGCTTCAAAATCTGGGCAAACCGATAATATTGACCGGTAAGCACGCTTCGTTCTGGTCTCGCAAACGGCCGCCAAAAAGGGAGAGAAGGCCAAGGCTGAGCGGTCGAGTTAGGGTCCCAGGTGCCGTTCGCGGAGCGCAAAAATGATGCATTGGACAATCTCCTCGACTCGATGGACATTGCGGGCCATTTCATGATCCCGGAAGTATGTCTCTGCTTCAATTCGACTCTGTTTCGTGGCAATCGGACCACCAAGATCTCGGCGAGTGCGTTCAACGCGTTTGCGTCGCCAAATCTCCCCCCGTTGGCCACCATCACCGCCGTCGACACCAATGTCGCCTGGAACTTGGTCCGCCGGCCGACCACGTTGCAGCCGTTTAGCATTCAGACGAACCTGGAGATTCACCATGTGGCCTGCTTGAGGATTTTCCCAGGCATCAAGCCGGCCATGGTGGAGGCCGTCCTTCGGACCGAGGGCTTGCGGGGTTTGATCCTGGAGACGTTTGGCACGGGAAATGCACCCAGCGGACCGGACAACGCCATGACCACGGTCATCTCGGACGCGGTCTGTCGAGGCATTGTGATTGTCAACGTCACACAATGCCTGACGGGCAGCGTTAATCCGCTGTACGCGCCTGGCGTGGTCTTGAGACGCGTCGGCGTGGTTTCTGGTGGCGACATGACCACGGAGGCCGCGTTGACCAAATTATCTTACCTCCTGGCCCTTCCTGGGGCGACGCCAGCCTCGGTCGCCAGGGACATGGCCGTCTCCATCCGGGGGGAACTGAGCGAAAATGCGGGGACGATATTCAAACATCCAACTAGCTCATTGTCGTCGCCCATCGCCCAGCTCACCGCGATCGCGTACGCCATCGCCGCAGGCGACCTCGACAAGGTCAAAGACCTACTGCGGCATGACCCCCATCTGATCAACCGGCAAGACTATTCGGGCAATACACCGGTGCATCTGGCTGCCACAGGTCCCAGCCTGGCCATCCTGCGGCATTTGCTGTCTCTAGGCGCGTCGGTCCACATCCGCAATTATACTGGCAGTGGCCGCACTCCACTCTTTCTCGCAGCCAACGCCGGCCTGTTGCCGCATGTTCGGCTACTGGTCCAGGCTGGCGGACATCTCCACTCAGAGGAGTTGGAGACGGCCAGATTGCATGCAAGCCAACGACCAGAGGTGTGGTTAGCGGCCGGTCTGCACGGCTTCGCCAGCCACGCCAGCGAATCAACCAAAGACGACACAGGCTTCCCGAAGAGTACCGGTCGAGGCAGGATTCGCCGGATCAGCTGCGCCTGAAGAGTCGGCATCGGGATTGGAGAATATCAACGACAAACAGAATGATGAGATGGAAGCCAGCAGCCCTCAACGGTAGCCCTCAACGGCAGCCCTCAACTAGAGCCATAACCAGCGCCATTAACCAGCACCATCAACCAGCGCCATCAACCAGCGCCATCAACCAGCAGCCCGTGCTCGCCCCAAGGATGCCGTGTGGCCAGCGCGGGGATCATGAGACAGACGTTGGTTGGTACAAGTCATGTCGCTAACGCTCGTCCCTCGTGGCAACCTGGCATGGCGTTGCAGGACTGTGGCACTGCAAGGTGGAGCCGCACCAACTGGGGCCTGTGCCAGCCCCCTCTTAGGAAGTTGTGAACGCACCGTCAGCGCCAGCGCCGTCCTCGACTCCCGCGACTCCCATAGGCTGTTTAAACTCTTTCGTGTTTTAGGGCTGCTCAGACTGCTTAGGTTTCATGTTAGGCTTTCCGCGGAGGTGTGCCGACTGCTCCTGGGTCCCTGCTGCGTCTTTTCCGGATTCCCTTACTCAGGGCTTCGCTGGCCCCTCAAGGCTTACTGGGCAATACCGAACCACCTGTACCTTCCGATCTGGCGCTGTCGTCAGCATCACCGTTGTTCCCGTCATTATCATGGAGTCAGAGGTCCTCCCTCCCCGCCTCTCTTGTGGCCAGGATGCCTCGGAAGCGGGCCTGATGGATGGACCTGTTCTTCGTCATCTTCCGTCAGAATGCTGTGCGACTCCATCAGCACGCCCCATTTGCCCTCCGACCAAGGTAAGAGGAGCGGAAACGCTTTCGACTCCAGCAGTTTGGCTCCAGAGCGAGACGGGCAGGCGGTTGTCCAGTGCGCGGCCCCAAACCCCGCCGTCCCAGGACAGGTCTGGTTACGTAAAGAATAAGCTGCATCAGGTTTGGCGGTGATAATGTCCTCACTTCTCGTCGCTGGATTTGCGTCGCCCAGGGTCCTTCGCTCAGACCGAATTACGGCACAGAATCCAGTCACGATGTTACCGAATGTGGAGTGATGCCTTTTTCGCTTTCCATCCAATTTCAGGTCTTGGACCTCTCTGCTGGATGAAGCGTGCGCTGTGGTCTCTATTTATCTCCCCTTTCTTCTGTGTGCTTTTCTTTTCTGTACCGCGCTGGAGGCTACGAAATCTCAACTCTGTGGAGACATTGGGGTAGGTCTGGACACGCTGGCCCACAGAACTGTGACCCACACACCTGCCATCTGCTCTCGTCATTAATCAAGACTCGGAGCGTTCTTTGAGCACGAGAATCTCTTTCTTGCCACATGCCAGAGAGGAAAAAGACGATAGCCATTGTCAACGGGACCGGTCGTCAGGCAGCATCGGTCATCCGGGCAGTTTCAGCCGTCGGGTACGCAGTGCGCGCCCAGGTCCACTCTCAAGTCGGGCTTGTCGCGGAGGAACTGGCAGATCTTCCACATGTCACCCTTTTCGAGGGGCGCCTGCTGGACAATCCTGTCATCCTCGATACCCTCTTCGAGGGCGCCCAGCTAGCTTTCATCAACACCAACCCCCTCGAAGGAGATGAGGTGAAAATCGGCAAAGCGCTCGCAAATGCGGCTCAGAAGCACAACGTTCAACATTTCATCTACAGCAGCATGCCCGATCATTCCATTCACAATCCTCTATGGCCAGCATTACCCATGTGGGCATGCAAATTCACCGTTGAGAATTACATCAGACAGCTGGGCCTGCCAGCAACCTTTGTCTACGCGGGCATCTACAACAACAATTTCACCAGCTTGCCCTATCCTCTCTTCTGTATGGACTTTAAAGACGACGGCACCCTCGAGTGGCGAGCCCCGTTTCATCCAGACACCAAGCTTCCCTGGCTTGATGCAGAGCACGACGTCGGTCCTGCCGTGTTGCAGATCTTCAAAGATGGACCAACCAAATGGCATGGTCAGAGGTACGTGAAGCTGGCTGTTCCGTCTCACTTTCTTCCATCCCCCCGCCCAAATGGCTCTTACCCACGCCCTGTCATTTGACCAATGGCCGCCGGGGTAATCATTTTTATCCTCTAATTTTTATTTCTCAAGTATCCTTCTCTCTTCCGTTTTATCTTTCATTTGGCTTCCTAATCCCCAATGACTGGTGCCAGTCAGGTCGCTGTCAGAAGAATACTCAGCTCGAGGATCTGCTGATGCAGTGGTACAGAATAGCACTGGCATTTGAAAACCTTACCCCTATTCAAGTCTGTCAAGCTTTTGGGCAAGCCTTGGATCGGCCATGCCGGTATGTTTTCGATCAGCATATCGATATCCGAGTTCCTGTACCCCACGGGTACAAGCAACAACTCGCGGGCATCGAGGTATTGTTTGGCCAATTCAATGCCCCCTACTTTCCCGGGCCAGAGTTCAACTACAGCTCGAGGAGACAAGGAAGCGGTGACACGGTCATCGGCTGGACAGGCGGCGAGCCGATACACCACGACGGCAGCGATGACAGTGACGACAGTGGCGATAGCGACCGAGACGTACTCCGCGATCGAGGGGGAAGGCCGACAAAGCTCACGCAAGAGGCACGGCAGCTCTGGGCCGGATACAGAGGGATCGAGGAGTATGCGAGGGAGGTGTTCCCTGTCGAAGAGGAGGCGAATGGGAAGACGTGGATGATTGATAAGAATCTCTGCACTTGACCATCAACGACGGCAGGGTTAAGACCGAGGTTTCTGGCCTCCCTGGCACCTCGGTCTGTCGGAACGTTTTATTTGTTTGGCGGTCATCTCCAGTAATGGATGAGGGAACGCTATGAGCCGACTAATGCATTGGTTGGGGTTACTGGTGTATAGTATTCATGAACGAGATGAGCGAATGATGCATGAAAGTTGTTTCAGCGGTCGGAATTTACAAAAGTTGTGGTTGTTTGGTCGAGGGCGGACCCGATCTATTTGGTCTTTGCTTTCTTGAGGAGATGCAAGCAGTGTTGACAGCTGTGAAATTGAGTTATTGGAGGCATTGTCAGGCCAGGTCAGGTCAGGTCACTGTTCGGCCGGGAAAGAGGAACGTTTGAAGTACAATGCATCGGTACGGTAGACAGATATATGGTTTAACAAGCCAACACTCAGAAAGTATTCATAATGGGTTCTCTTTTCCTGACCAAGGACCACCGATCCCTTTTCTGTTTTCACCAACGCTCCCAAGCCGTCGCTGACTGCGATGAGGGACAGTGGCCAGAGCAGTGGCAGCAGACATATACTTTGCTTTGTGTTGAGAAGGACCCCCTCTTGAAGTTCTGGCCATGGTGCTGAATTTACTAGCAGTTCGGAACGTCCTGACCAACGTAGTTGGCAGAAGGAGAAGAAAGGCGCGACTATATTGGCGTCATGTACATGCTTGCATTTGAGCTTCGTAAACCAAGGATCTAATCAACTTGGCCGAGTTCGTGCCGTGGGGGATCAGTCGTCTCATGACAGAAATAATCTTGTCAATGCTTTCTTTCGCCTGGCTCGTTTCGTCTCGTTTTCCGTCGGGCTGGGGTCGATTGCAAGTTAACGCCTTGATTGAGTCATTCGGCGAGCACCTATGTGATTGGGTGCATCGTGCATCACTTTGCACCAGTGTGCCTTCATGCTGCTGGGGCAGCGACTGCGGGGTGCTGTCGATGGATGTCAAACCCAATTGCCCAAGTTTCCTTATCGCATCATTCTGCTAGGATATGCTGTGACAGCAAGGTAGCTGCAGCAGGAGGAGCTGTGTGTTTTTAGCTAATGAAAAAGGGAGAAGCTGAAGCTGTCAGCTCACGTCATGGTCGGTCGCTTCGCGCCTGCGACGCGTCGCCTCAGGTTGAGCTTTGTCAAGATGGGGTTGCTGTCATCAGTCACCGCTGTGAAGCATATACAGCCATAAGCCAGCTCGATTCATTGATTCTGATGTTTTTCTCTCGCGAAAAGTTGCATCCATTGCGCTGTTTTCCGGTGAAGGTCAGGGCAACAAGCAGTGGGACTTTTCATGACTAAAATCATTTCTATTTGGTAAGGTCCCATCTGCTGAACGAATTTATGGGTCTTGATCACATGGTAGCCACATGTAATTGGCATGTAATTGACTCATCACATGTATGGCGTCAGGTCACGACCTTACCTCCTTGCTGCCGAGTTCTCTGAAGGGGTATCATTCCTTACGGGATTGATGATGGCATGTGCGGCCATTTGGCATGCTCGGACTGAACTGGACTGACTCACGTAATATCTTTCGAGCCTCAATTTTCCCAATCTCAGAGGCTAACGTAAAAGGAAGGTTTCGACGGCTGGCCACCGACTTAGGAGTGTATGGGCCCAGGGCTTAAGTGCTGAATTCCCGCGTACAACTCCGGGCCTTGCAGGGCCGCCATACATGGCTCAAGAGATGAGGCAACTCAAGGGTTCGAAACGATCCGAGTCGAGCTGTTCTCCGGGTCTCTTGTTCAGAAGATACGATTTCAAAGCGCGGCAGGAAATCTTCAATCTTCCGATGTGCCACCCAGACAACTTGCAAGGTCTGCGATCAGGAGCACTTCCTCGAACTTTTCTAGCTGAGAATCATACCGAGAATGTAGAGACAATGAGGTCCGACGGAGCATGAGGTGGATAGCGAGCGCCAAGCCCAGATGCGGGTGGCGCAAAAAGTTAGGATCTCTTCCACTGTTGGCTAAAAGCTAGGTACTAATATCAGCAGACCCAGCCGCTGCCAACACTTCAGAGCGATCCCCTACATTTACTTGATTCCTCTTTTGGTCTGGAACATTGTCCCATCTCGACGCGCATGCTGCGCAATTCGTTTTACAATGCACAAATGAGGACAAAGCTCCAAAGTTAAAATTGGTGCAGATAAAAGGAACAAGGGAACTGATCAGAAGCGCAAAATACTGGATTCATTAATGGTCATCGTTGGTTGGCCCATGATCGAGTTGGCCTCAGTTCAAGGGAAGAATGAAGCTGTTGCATTCAGAAATGACATCGGACACCTTCAGATTTGCCGCACGTTGACATCGAGTCATATTTAATGCTGGGGCCCAGCAGCGCGCCTGTCTCTCCCGCTAATCAAGTAAACTGAAGCTCTCATATCAAGTAGAGGGTCATCGGACGGCTCGACACCGTCCACTCGGGGGATCGGGTCATATATGATCGTCCTCTGTTTCTCATCGTTGTCCTCGACCACATGGTCCAGCTTGATCGTGCCCAGCTTGACGATCTTTCGAGTTTCGGGCCAGTGAACAGTGGCATTGTCAGTGACATCGCCATCCTCGGCGATCTGTGCCGACAGCGTGAACGACACGGGGCCGTCAATGATGCGTGTCTGAATATCATTGTGCAAAAAAGCAGCATCCTTGGTTTCGGCTTCTTCCTCGGAGAGATGGGACTCTCCGGCATCGGGAGTGATGCGATAGCGGACGTAGGTTCCCTTGCCCTCGCTATTGATGAATTTGAAGGCGTTGACGCCAAAGAACTTCTCGGTCGCAAAGCTGGCCGGAGTGGGTTTGGGGTCTTGCACAAAGGCGGCAGCCGACGGGTTGTTTTCTAAAAAGACTTGAATCGGTGGAGGGGATGGGGCATCAGGAGCCGACGAGGCGCCAATGGCCTGGAGAAGTTGAAGGAATTCGGCGCCGGTCCGTGTGGGAAAGAATGAGGTTGAATGAGTAATAATATCCGTATGCTGGCGTCTGCCGTCTTTCGTGGGGAGGTGGAACCGAGTCGCCATTCCGCGAGGATTCGCATTGTTGTCATTATCCGGTATTTGAGGAATGCCGGTCGAATTCGAGAACCGGACCGTGACCGGTGTTGATGGACTGTTAAAATGGGGCGCTTTTGACAGAGATTTTGCCTCCGCCGTGGGTGTAAATGTGCCACTGACCAAAATGCCCCGTGCATGAGCTGGGAAGTCTTGGATTAGCCATTGTCATCTCCGCGAGAAGGAGATAGAAGATGACGTACCTGGTCGAAATCCTGGTGGAGTCTTAAAGGCGCCTTTCAAGGTTGCCACCAAGTCAGCGGCAGTCTTGTTGACGCTGTCATCTGCAGAGAGAGGCATATTGGAGGATGTGTGATTGAAGTTACAACTCTTGACGACTCAAGGCGTTGGACAGTCAAAGATGCTGTTTGGAAAAGCTGTGCCTTTCCTTCTTATATACTTTCCCCTCCTCAAACAAATGACGAGTGTGGCATTGCTAATGCAAAATAGCGACCTAAACTGTCAGCATGCGTCAAGCCGAGAATCACGGGCCATCCATATCAACCAAAGAGGGGGTTGCAAAACGACACCATGAAGGGCATGCTTTTCCCTCTCTCAGGTTAGTCCCCCTGTGCAATATGCAGCCGCTTAGTCAGTCGACCTATAAGAATGACCACTTTGTGATGACAATTACCCCTTATTCCAATGCACAGATCTTCTGCACCACAATTACCCATGCGGAGAAATGTGCTCTTGCCGGCTGGGACTGCCGGAAGATCAGCGAATTCCAGTCAATATCTCAGCCAGATGACGTGTGATCAAGTTCATCAACGGGTCACCCTTGTGATTCGTATGTCAATATAGAGCTGGAAGTGTCTCGGTCAGCAACCTCGGCACGCTTGCCAGAGACATGCGTTGATGAGGCTGCGACGACTCAAGGCTTTGCTGTCTGGGAGACTTTGTCAGCCAGCATGCATTACATGCCTCCCACACTGAATGCATGGCCGTGCTCCTGGCGATCGGGATGTGTACAAGATACGATATGGATCTGGCCCTTCTCATCGAAATCTGGAAATTCGCCCCATCGGACAATCTGGGTGGGACCATCCCTGTATGGAGATGACTGCTTTGGTTTAGACTTTCAAATGCTTTGGCATGTCGTGCATCCGTGCCCTGGTCTGCCGATGGCTTGTGCTGTGTCATGAACGATATAACCTGGGGAATCCCAGCATCTTGACCTCAACGACTGATTGCCTTTCGGCTCAATCGAAGTGTCTCACAATGCTGCTCAGCGACCAGCGATCACGTTCCAAATGACAGTCGGCTTCTCGCGCCCGCTCACTAGACAAGAATGGGACTGAGCGGTCTACCTCCATGGAGCAGATCATCGTGAAATTCGTCGATGGGTGATTTGCTGCGTAATCACACTCGTTCAAGCCTTTCTGTCGCAGATAAAGGAAGGAGGAAAGGGAAGTGTGCCCCTGCCAAGGGAGGCGTTTGGCCCAGTTTAAGGTTATCGATAGAGCTGCTCGGCGTTTCAGGCTGGAGCGGAGTAATAGCGGACAGAACGCGTAACCAGTTTTTGCTCAGAAACAGCTTTGACTGCGGTTCGCAGGCCATTCTCATTCCAAGCAATACACGAGCCAATCCCATCTATTGGGTGACAATTTGTATCAGGTCCGCAATTGTCCTCAACGTTTTGTTCTCCGGCGCCGCCCGCCACTGACTGTCTTAGATCGACTGCGCAGTCCACACCTGGGCCAACGCCGGCCAACGTCTGAAGACGTCGCTGTCCCTACAATTACGGATTCCATCCCCGCGATAGACATTGGAGACCGCTTTCGTGGGGGATTAAAAAGGCCCCTGAGAGTCGAGACGGGCCGTGTTGTTGCCCAAGCTCTCCATCCCTGCACACAATGCCACACCAAATCTGACGAGGACTGCGTACATTGGAAGACGAAGTAATATTCACGCAATTTCGATAATGCGTTTCCAGAATGTCACAAGACGTGGACCAAGGCACGGACGCAGCGTCGATCGTAAGAATGAAGGACCTTCCGCGGGCAAGAATCTGACCCAGTTGTTGTAGAAACCTGTCTCCTCTCTCAGGTCGCATTTCGAAGGACTGAAAGTCGGCTCCAAGCATCGCGATGAGCGAGGCAGTGCTCCAGGCTCGCCGCAAGTCTTCCGTGCCGCCGATACACCTCCAGCAGTCCCGTTATTAAGGGCGTCTTTTGATGTGCCACGGCCTGCCTCGCCATGGGCAAGCGGCGACCCGTCAGGGCATGTGGTGCCCACCACGCCGGCAATGTCACGAAAGGGGACCGAGTCACCACCTAAATCGGGCCACAAGCGGCCCATGTCGATGATGATCCAAGCATCTCCTCAACTCACACCGTCTGTCAAGGTTGAATCGCCACGATCCCCTCCACGCACCTTTATCAGCAGAAGCTCTTCCAAATCACCTGATCGCATTGACAACTCACCATTTGGAAAAGTTCGTGAACTCATTTCACAACAATCCAGCAGAGCGTCTACCCCGACACCCGGTGATCACAGCGGAGAACGGCCCGAACACGAGAACACCATGGCCCACGGGGCCAATACCAATGCCCATGCCCATGCCTTGTCCTTGACCACCCATGATGTTCCCAAGTCACCGCGACCTCCACCGGTCAACAGAGCGGACAAGCCCAAAATCCCAGCCAAGCCGGCCACGATCAACATCCAGAGCGGTGCTGGTCTCACGGCCAGCGATCGCAAACCATCCTTCGAAGCGAGAGTCTCACCCTTTAACACTCCTCCGAGCAGCGACGGGGGTGTGTCCCCCTCCCAAAGTCCGGAGCCAGAAGTGTCGGCGCCCATACCAAACCCTCACCGTACTCTTTTGGCGGAGAACCCCAGAGTCAGTGTGGCCAAGAACGCGGCGGCCCTGTCTAGTCAACCTCAGCCCAGACCCAATGACCCACGATTCATGGGCTTTGGTGCAAAGCCCGCTGCGGTCGAACGGAAGGATCCTCGGACTCTGGGGTTGACAACGCCGGAACCCAGGCCGCCCAGCAGAGAAATGACGACGCCAGTCCGTTCCGCCACCGTGTCTGAAAAGCCCATAGTCAGGGATGCGCGAGAATTGGGTTTGTCCAGCGGCAAGCCAACGTCACGGCCCGTGTCTGAAAGCTTTCGCCCCGTGCCTTCCCCATCACCGGCAGCACCACAGCCTCCCAGCCGCAACCCAGCTATACGGGACGCACGCCAACTTGGGTTTTCGAGTCCGATGACGCCTCCTTCAGCCGCCGTCGAGGCGGAACCACGTCCCGGACTTCCACCGCGTCGCAATATCCACGAGGTGCCGCCTCGACTGTCCAACGACACCAAGATGGCATCCGTGAGACCTCTTTTTCAGCATCCACTACCATTTGCAGCGCCCGACCGGTCGACCAAGCCCAGCCCTGTGCCGCAAATCTCCCGTGTATCGACGGCGCCAGTGGATTCTCGATTTCTCCCACCGCCTAAACGTGCGAGTGTGGATGAAGGCGAGCAAGTCTCGTCCCCACGTCCACTCATCGCTGGTCCACCGAGATTGAAGACCATCACAGACGACCCATTGAAGCGCCAGGCTGCGGAACATTACTCCCATGACTCCGACGACGAGGCCGAAGAAGCCTCGGAGGAGCCGTCAATGGTCCGAACGGAGTATCCTGATGCGACCCAGACCAATCGGCGGCCACCGTTTCTCAAGTCGGGCCTCCGGGAGATTGGGACAAAGGCTGATTCCCGAGTTGTCGCGGCGTGTGGTCAGCATTTGTGCACGGCAGGATATGTGACCAGAGTTTTCGACATGTCATCTGGCGAGCAAATCATGAACATCAACCACGGAGAGACCGTCAAAGTGGTGGCCGTGGCGTTCAAGCCGGCGGTGAACCTCGCTGGGGAAGGAGCCAGGTTGTGGCTCGGCACGAACATTGGTGAAATTCACGAAATTGACATTGACACACAGACAACAATCGCGACCAATACCTCACACAACCGAAGAGAGATTGTCCGCATCCTGCGCTGTCGCAAGAACCTCTGGACTCTGGACGACGACGGAAAGCTCTTTGTGTGGCCTGCTGACGAGAGTGGTGTGCCGAACCTCAAATATAGCCACATTACTCACAAGGTGCAGAGAGGCCACACCTTCTCCATGGTGGTCCACGACAAGCTCTGGCTCGCGACAGGCAAAGAGATCCGGGTCTACCAACCGGGAAATGAAGGATCCTTTGCAGCCTTGACGAAACCGCTCGCCCAGACCGGCACGGGAGATGTCACCTCTGGCACGTATTCTGACGAGCAGGGAGGACGGGTCTATTTTGGGCACATCGATGGCAAGGTCACCATATACTCGACCCGGGATTACACGTGCCTCGCCAACATCAAAGCGAGCGATTACAAGATCAATGGCCTGGCCTTTGTGGGAGAGAAACTGTGGGCCGCATACAAGACCGGCAAGATTTATGTTTATGACACCACCACTTCCCCCTGGAAGGTCCAAAAAGATTGGCGTGCCCATGACGGCCCGACGATCGGCCTGTTGCTGGATCCAAACAGCATCTGGACGCTGCAGCGGCTGCAGGTGATCACCATGGGACACGACAACTTTGTACGACTGTGGGATGGCATGCTCGAGGACGACTGGATCGAGAGTAAGATGCAAGAACGAGATGCGGAGTACTGTACGTTCCGCGACGTCCGCGCGGCCGTGGTCACATGGAATGTTGGAGCGGCCACGCCTTACGATTTGCGCAGTGACTTCGTCACGGACGCCATTCACGCCGAAGACCCGCCTGAAATACTCGCCTTTGGATTCCAGGAAGTCGTCGATCTCGAGGATCGCGCTGTCACCGCGAAGAGCATCCTCGGCTTCGGGAAGAAGAAAGACCCGGTCAAGACAGAACAACATCAAAGCCGTGTCTATCGTGAATGGCGCGATTACCTCCACAAGGTCATTGGCCGCTACGCCAATGCCCATTACACCGAGCTGCAGACGTCGAGCCTGATCGGACTCTTCCAATGCGTTTTTATCCGCCAAGAAGAGAAGCAGAACGTACGAGATCTGTGTGCGGCCAGCATCAAGCTTGGGCTCAAAGGTCGTTATGGGAATAAAGGTGCCCTCGTGACACGGTTCATCGTGGACGACAGCTCCCTTTGTTTCATCAATTGCCACCTGGCCGCCGGCCAGACACAAACATCGCACCGAAATAATGATGTCGCCACTATTCTTGAGGCCGAGTCGCTCCCTCCACAACCCGATCCGGATTTGCAAGGTTCGCTTTACGTCGGGGGCGGCGATGGGACCCAAATTCTGGATCACGAAATCTGCATTTTGAATGGCGACTTGAACTATCGTATTGATGCCATCCCTCGAGACACGGTCGTCAATATGATCAAACGCAATGAGCTTGCAAAACTGCTTGAGCGTGATCAGATCATGCTGTCGAGGCGTCGGGTTTCTGGCTTCCGGCTCAGTCCCTTCACGGAGCTTCCCATCACATTCCCCCCGACGTACAAGTATGACGTGGGCACGGACAACTACGACTCGAGTGAGAAGAAGAGGGCCCCTGCATGGTGTGATCGACTTCTGTACCGGGGGCCGGGAAAAATCAAGCAGACCGAATATCGACGGCATGAAATCCGGGTGAGCGACCATCGCCCTGTGAGTGGGGTATTCAAGATCCGCGTCAAGACGATTGACCCATGGAAACGGGCCAAGGTCAAAGACGAGTGTTATGATCGATTCACCGAAGTGAGTCGGAAGTTGGCGGAGAAGGCCAGTGTGGAATACTTGGTTAACAACCTCGGTGTGGTCGAACGAGAGGCGAGAAAGCTGATTGCGAGCGGATGAGAGAGGCAAATGGAAAGACCGAGGATCTCCCGTGGACTGAGACAATGTCAGCGTCGCTGATGACGGAAATCCTACCTTCACCATCGCGCTGCCAGCACATTTATGCTTGTTGGTTTGCCCTTCCTCAGCCTTCAAGGAACACAGAAATATAACCCACTGGATGAATCGATTTGAAGGTCCTTTTTGATGACGAAGCAGGGAAGACCGACCAGCTACAAACACCAGACACCAAAAGTTCAGCTTGAAATGATATTACTCCGGATCGCTTTCCCGCAAACAAGTCATGGAGCACGCGGGAGACTGATGTATGTACTAGATGTGGGTTCCCTGTCTTAGCCAATGACAGACAGTTTGGCCACATAACCGACAGAGGGTTTCTGGAGTTACATACACGACTTCAACATGCATGGTGCAGGGAACCTTTCAGTGGAAGAGTGATATCATCCCGGATCCAAGCCGGTAGATGTTGGAGAGTTATGGCGGCAGATTATGTCGAGCAATTCTTGGAGAAGTTGGCTGGCTGTTCGACTTATCGTTGTACATCTCTCTGAGCCTTGACTGGCTGGAGGAAGGTACAGACGGACCCACTCAACATCTCCAGCGTCCAAGGTCGTTCAGAAAGCCATCATGAAGGAGTGATGAGGATGGGATCCTGATTGTATTGTTCTGTCTGCTTTCGCCCTCTCCAATGCTCCAACCCTTTCTGGGCTGTGCTGCAAGTCTTCACTCAGAAAGACGGTTTTAGTCATGTACAGGAGAATCGCAAATGATCATCATTTCACCGGCTCTTGCTCGCCAGCTCTTGCTCGCCGAGGTTCAGACCACAACACGCTGCCATCAACTACTCAAGGAACATCCACAGACTTGGCCGCACAGAGGATGCTAGGATGCTAAATGCTAGAACGCACAGAACCACAACCTGTCGTGTATGTCTAAAAGTCACCACCGCCGAAATCACCACCAGAATCTCCTTGATCGTATCCTTGGTCATATCCTTGGTCGTACGAGTCTTGTTGACCATCGTTGATAGCATTTTCCAATAACATACCACCCAGCAGACCACCACCGAGACCCAGCGCAGCGGCACCACCAGCGCCCAGTCCACTCCGCTTCTGCGGCTGTGCATAGGCTTGCTGCGGAGGAGGGTAGCCGCCGTATCCTTGTGGAGGGTACCCCCCATAGCCTTGAGGAGGACCGTACTGCGGGTAGCCTTGCGGTGGATATCCGCCACCGTACCCTTGAGGTGGAGGATATTGATGTTGTGGGCCGCTACTCTTTCCCAATAGCTTGCCCAGGAATCCCTTTGACTTGCCGCCGGTAGAGTTGTCCGGTTGTGGAGGCAACCCGCCAGCGGCAAAGCCGGCGGCTGCAGGAGCACCGGGATAGCCGCCCTGGAGGCCAGGAGGATTGGGCTGTGGCGTGTTGCCACTGTTGTAATACTCGTCGGCCGCGCCGCGCTCGCCAGATCTCGGACTTCGGCTGCCTGCAGCGCGCCGATTCTCCTCGGCTTGAAGTCGTGCCGCCATCTGTTCGTCAGTCTCGCGGGACCTTTGGTCGCCGATGTTGTACGGATTGTTGGATTCTAGCGGCCTCTTCGTGTCGGAGACATGGGGCGCGTTGGGCCCGCTCGTGTAGGAAGGAGGAGGCGGTCCAGGCGGGGCATCGTCGACTGGCCGAAGCGCAGGTTCAGTTGGCTTCTCCCACGTTGACTTCTTCGTGTACACGTTAACGTAGAACCTAGACTGGAGGTCAGTCCTGATATCACCGAGGGTGCAATCCAAGGCTTGCCCCACCATTCTTTGTACTGGTCGTTCCACACGGCTCTCCAGCCTTCGGGCACTCTTGGTGGGGGTGGACCCTGAGGAGGGACGTAGTCTGACATCTATAGTAGATGCGATGGAGATGGTTGGAGATGAAGGAGGCGTTGGTTGATGCGAAGACAACCCGCCCTTCAACAAGTCCTACGCAGACGACGACGGAGGCAGCACTTTATGAAGTTGGCTGATAGAGGGGCGAAATGCCGAGCTGTCCAATCGCGTCATGTGGCGACGTCAGACGCGAGGCGCAGTTGGTAACCTGCGCCACACTTCTGGAATCCGCGACTTCTTCCTCTTTGCCTACCTGACCGAATTGGAGTTGGTCATATCTGACAGCAATGCTCGGTAAGTGATTGTGTTCATCATAACTCAGGTCAAAGCTGAGCGGACTACCCGCCTTTAACCAGTCTCGATTCGGCTGGCTTTACAGCTGCTAACTGTTATCTTTCCGAGTTGAGCGTGGCATGTGAGAGTTCGACGTGTTCTGCTCACGATTGTGAGTTTCTGCCTCGTGGCGTCAAAAATCTCAACAAAGATGTCATGCCTTGTCATGAACAATAAGACCACACGGGCAGACCTGAGACAGTCAGTGCAAGGCCAGTGCTTCAGGAAAGGGGCAAGATGTCCAGCTGATTCATATACTCCACGTGCGCCTCTGAGAGCACGCGTATGCAGTTCGCCAGACTGTTCGCCGACAGAGGAGTCCCACCCCTTCCTGGTTGTTCATTGCTTGCCTTCAGCTAACCGTCTGACATGCCTCCGCCTGTCACTGAATGCAACTAAATGTCACAACTTGGGTGCTTCTCAAATGGGAGTCGCCGAATCAAAAAAGACAACCCAGAAGAGACTGGATCATAGCTCAACTCAACTTTGGTCACAGTATACCTTGATTGGCATCTCTGAGACATGCAATTACGAATCATGAGGATAAAATAGCCGACACACAACGAACCAATAAGACAAGAATACCATCGAAGAATAACTTAGGGAGGGGTCATAGGTGTTGAACACACATGTACCTCCTATCGACTACCAGCTTCGTGAAGCTTGAGAGCTAGAATAAGATGTGATAAAGGTCGACCTATGGCCCGCCCGACCGTCTCCACTGGTTACTGCGCCTCGGTACAATATTACTCGACTGTCGTCCGTCTGAGCAAGTAGTGCGAGGGAAAGGTCAAAGTCTGCAATTTGCCGAGGGCCATCCCTTGTGAAACTTGGAAATGGTCCCAGGGCGCCATGTCAGATATCGGATACGACCTGAACGAGACAAAAATCCGACCTAGCGTGTGCCACCCAAGTCCGGTCCTTAGATTAGAGGCTGGGACGGAAAGATACTCCGTTCCCAACGGGTCGCCTTAGCAGAGATGGGCTGACCAAGCGACTGCGACGGTCTCCTTGTCCTATGTCCGACTGAGGACTGCTGACCTTGCTGAATCATCGCTTTGCAATCGCAGCTGAGAGCTGAATTGAGCTCTACTCGTATATGCAACAGAAGTACATTTACTTCAGAGATCTCCAGGGCGGCAGAGTTACAGGTATTGGGCCCTTTGACGGGACGAAGCTGACTGTCCTGCAGTTGGCACTCTCTCGATGCTGAACGTTTAATTGTCTACTACAATATCGAATGAGCACATAATCAAGAAGAATCAGTGAGTGAACCAGCGCAGAACGAGCATCTGAAGAGCAAAGAGATAGCGCTAGCGTGCTCACGTCATGGGCAGTCTATCACACATAATTGACAAACATGCCACAATATTTTGGCCAGGTAAGTGCGATTGTAACGTGGACAGACATTACACAATCCCCTGGTGGCCATCCCAGACTCAGGCCGAGTCAAATCGCAAGACTTATTGTAACCAATAAGGTCATCAGAGCTCTTGCAATAGGTGCCAAAGCAGGTAGGACATCGATAGCGTGACAGTTCTCATATCGTGACTAACTATATTGCATTCCTCGAGGCTGGGTGGTGAGCTGGAGCGATTCCAGCAGATCAACTACAAAGTACCGCATCCTGTCATCATTGTACTTGGGGAGAAGGATCCCACCAGATCTAGTAGAGCGGTATGGTACCCTCTGTCGTCTTGAAAGCCTGCTCCATTATTGCTAAACCTTCATCGATCTGTTCCTTTGTGATAACAATCGGCGGTGCGATTCTGAAGACACCACTGAAACTAGAGTGGCTGCTCAGATTCGCCCATAAGCCCAGCTCGTACATCTTCTGGGCGATCTTCCGTGCCAGGTCAACGGCTGGACCTTTGGACTTTCGGTCGGCGACAATCTCGACTCCAGTCATCAATCCCCGACCACGGACGTCGCCAATGCAACCGTACCGGTCTTGGAGCTTGTGGAGACCTTCCAGAAGATATTGCCCCATGGCACGGGAGTTCTCGACGAGGTTATCTCGCAAAACAATCTCCAGCACCTTATCGCCAACGGCGGCCGGTAAGGGGTCGTTGACGTGCGTGGTGTAGAAGCAGTAATCCCGCTCTGCACACACGCGTTCAATCTCGGTGCTCATGACGACCGCGCTGAGGGGGAGGCCATTCCCTAAGGTCTTGCTCAGCGTGAGAATATCCGGCACGACACCTTCATGGTTGATGGCGAACAAGTCGCCGCAGCGGCCCACGCCGGTTTGTGCCTCATCGACAATGAGCAGCATTCCCCGCTTTTCGCAATGCTTTTTCAGCGCCTTGAGGTATCCAGGAGGCAAGACATGCATGCCCGCCGACGACTGAATGCACTCGACGATGCACGCCGCCAGCGATCCGCAGGAGGCGCGATCGATCAAATCCCATCCATAGTCCAGCTCGGTTTCCCAGTCATAAGACCCGTCCGGCTTACGAAAGATAGACCGGTACGTGTTGGGTGGCGGTAACATATGCATCCCAGGCATCACCGGCCCTTGGCCCTTGCGGCCAAAGTGGTATTGTGCCCCCAGTGCCTGTGCGGTGACGCCGTGCCAGCTCGCTCCAAGACCGACAATCTCGAACTTGCCCGTATAGACTTTGGCCATCTTGATCGCCGCTTCGTTGCTTTCTCCTCCCGTGCTCAGGAAAAAGGCCTTGTCCAGGCCGGGAGGGAGGACGGAGGTCAGGCGGTTCGCCAGATTGATGACCGGCGGTGACAGCATGCCGGAGAAGAGATGATCGAGGTTTGCCGCATGTGCATGAATCGTCTCGACGATCTCCGGGTTTCCGTGTCCTATCAGACAGGACATTTGACCAGAAGTCCAGTCGAGAACCTTGTGTCCGGTGGCCGTGTAAACGTACAGGCCCTTACTGCCCGTCATAATGTCCTGCTCGAACTTGGTGCCATAGTTAGCAATGCACCGATCTGCTGTCTCCTGCAACTCTTTCTGGTCGACATTCTTGTAGAGATTGGGAGCATCCTTGGTGGTCAAGGAAGAGCCGCGGCGATCGAGGCCGTCTTGTATCATGGGAGCCATGACTAATGGGCAAGGGGAACCTTCCAAGCAGGGGAAAGCTTGAGAGGAGAGAAAGGTCAAAACGGCTTATGGCAGACGCCCACCTGCAGCACAGTTTTGCACGCACAGATATACGCAAGAGCGAGAGATCTACCGACGGGAAAGTTGATCCTTTGGTGGCCAACTTGGGCAAAGGCATTTCCAAAATGGGAGTTTCCCGTCGTTAAACTCCGGCACTCATTGGCCTGGCGGGGAACTTTTATCGCCAACCGCGAGGCCTGATTCGACTCCTCAGCCGTTCCAAGGCGCCCTGACTGGGAAGTGTATGCAAAGATCCGGCACACGGACACGCGAGAGGATATAAGGGATCCATGGTCTCCTGGTGGTGTTGCATCCAAGGCACGAGACCGAACGTCCCACCCAATCATAGGGCTGGTGTCTGAGACGAGAGATACGGCGTCATTGGTCAATCCACGAGCCACTCGTCCGCCTCAGCATCGACGTGGTGGACAAGCAAAGGATCGACACGTCTGGAAATAGAAGACCCTCGCAGGCGACACTTGAACTTGGGACCCAAACCTGGAGCCTTGAGGCTTGGAAATCTGGCCGCTCTTGGCGTTTAATCCCTCTTCATCTAATCCAGTCTAGCTCGTCCACGGACAAGATGACACGTGCCCGAGATCTGACCGCGACCAGTGTTGCTGATGATCAGCGTTTGACACCACATTCGACCGAGACAAATCCCTCTGGAGATGAGCAGAGAGAGGATCATGTGCTGACCAAGATGAAAACGGCCCGCCCGTACCGCTCCCACAAGTATCCAGCTTGTACGCGTTGCCACAAACGCCGGTCACGATGCACGATAGAAGTCCCAGGACAAGCGTGCTTACTATGTCGGATGCACGGGGTGCCTTGTTCGTCGGCAAGCACCAAAAAGGATGAGCGTGTCGTTCCCAAAGTCGGCTTCATCCATCGCTCTCTGGTGGCCGACAAGGACTCTTTAGACCCTCTGTCTCACGTCGTTGGGCCGGTCATTGCGAGAGATACACAGATCTTGGACCAATATCTCCCTCCCGCCAATGGCTCCACCAGCCATGTCCCGATCCAGCCCAGCCCGACTCGCCGAGATTCTCACATACCAATCTACCATGTCGCCATTCCTCCGCGGCGGCCGAGTCCGACGGAATGCAATTGCTCCCGAAACCTGCCGGGCGAGCTGTTGGAACAGGTCGAGCCTTTTCTTGATAAAGTATTGGCGACGTATTACGAGCACGTGAACCCTTGCTATCCCGTCACGGAAGAGGAATACGTGATGAACCGACTCAAGGACCGGAATCAGCTCCCGCAGACGTTTCTCGTCAATGTCGTCGCACATTCTCTCTTTTACTGGGATCTCTCTTCGGCTCTGGGGACGCATGCTCGCCCGGACCAGGACTTTGCTTGGCAAGTGGCCGTGGCGGCCAACACGGCTGACATTCAGAAAAACGACATCGACACCATCGTCTCGGTCGCCATCAACATTGCCGGAAGACCGTCTCGGTGCGTGGTCAGCAACACCACCAATGTCGCCCGGATTGTGGCCTTGTCCCATGCCATCGGCCTGAACCATGACTGCAGCGAGTGGAAGATCAGCGACCAGGAGAAGAGAATGCGGTGGAAGGCCTGGTGGGGCGTCGTCCTTCACGATCGCTGGTTCAATTTTGCCCAAGGGACGCCGCCGTACATTTCCAAGGGCCATTACGATGTCCCTCTCCCGTCCCTGGAATCACTGACCGCGGGCCGAACCAATTCCATGAATCATGTCCGTGCCGCGGAAGTCTATATCCATCTGTGTCGGCTGACTGAGATCATCGGCGACGTCTTGCCCCTGATCTATCACATCCGATCCGGAAACGACAGTGTCGCCGCCGAGCAGACCTCCAGATCCGAGATCGAGTTGAATCGCTGGATCGGGGCACGACCTTCCTGGTTGAACCTGAACGAATTCCACAGCCGGCCTTCCGTGCCCGGTCTGGCGAATCTCCAATTGTCTTACTTGTCGGTGAGAATGCTACTGCGCCGCATCGCCTGGCACGAGATCAGCCAACGAGAAAGCGAACCGGCCTCTTCGTGGTTAATCGGGTGTCAGGCTGCCGCAGAAGACATTGTGCGCTTTATCACGTCATTGCAGAAACACGACCTCCGTGGTTTCTGGCTTCCCTACCACGCTCATCACTTTACATCCGCCGTCACCCTCCTGCTCCGTTGTGCGTTGCAAACCAGTCATCCGCATGTCCGGACCCAATGCATGGCCAGCGCTCGCACCTTGGTCGACTGTCTGCGGAAATACCACGAAGAGGATCAATGGGATCTCGCCGAGACCGCTTTGGGGCAAAGTGAGTCGATTTTAAAGCGAATTGAGGATGCTTGGCCGAGAACTCCGATCATGAGGACAGAGAATACTCCGTCTGCAAATCACGAAGATCGGATGGACCCCGGTTACAGCGATGGGAACTTTCTCGATGAACCACTCCAAGAGGATGCCTTTATGGCCTACCAGGGACAAGGCTCAATCGAGCAACTTTTCCCCGGCATCTTTTCTGATTTTACAGATACTGCGCTTTTTCTGGGGCCGAGTATCCCCGAAAACCCTGCTTGATCTCCATCGACCATGGCCTCTTTCTCCTCCGCAAAGGTTCCTCGCTCCGCACCGGTTGATGCCCCAACAGCTGCGAAACGATCGCTCTCGGTGGCCACTTGTGGTTGCCGGAGTAAATCGGCGACGAGTTCACCATCATCTTGCAGCATCCTTGACACGTCAGAAGGAGCAAGGGACGACCAGCTCTTCCAAGTCAACGTGGAGTGCTGTGGTATCTTCACGGCATCGTTTGCCTTGATGGATGGCGTCTCCACGATTCCAGAATTGTGGAGGCCACGTGAGAGTTCTGGAATGCCACAAGGTCAGCATCTAATTTGTGTACCCAAGAGCTCTCATGGCCGGAATGTCGCAAGCATGGCTCAGCAGGCCGTGACTGGGCGGATCTCCTTGGATGAGTTGGCGATGTGTTTCACGGGAGTTGTATGTGTTCGGACCAGACTGCCATACCCCTATTCCTGAACTACATCACGGCTCTGAAGTTTTCCGGGAGAAGATGCGGCGAGATGGAAGTTGTGAATAAGGAAACCATGTCTCGTTGCGATATATGTCGGCATCCAGAGAATCCTTTAGAGTTTCAATTCATGACTTTTGCCGCCAGCCTCTAATAAGTACAGCCACCTGGCCAGAATGAACTGTAGAAGCAAAGCAGCCGAATCTCTGAACGTCATGACCCGCTCAGCACTCCTTGAAGCCATGCTCATACAACTGAGAAAGATGGTCCGGTTTCGGATGGTCCTCTATTTGGGCTCGTATGAGCTTGCTCCCTCGGCCCACAGCGATAGGCTCGACTGAGAATCTGTATATCCTGAGAATGCATCACAGCTGCACTCACTAATCTTTGAAGCTGATGTCTGGACCGTAAAGCAGGGCCTACGAATAGAGGCGAAAATTTGACCCTTCCTCGCCTGGTTCAGTCGCAGGCTTGTGGCCGTACACGGCTCTCTCCAGCTGATCGAACAAGTGCAAGATCTCCCTGTCCATGAAAGGCATAACTTGAGAAACAACCATCCCCAGCCGTCCCGCCTTCGGGTCGATAAAGTAAAACAGGTTGGCCATGCCTGCCCACGCTCCACTGCCGGCACTGCGGCCGTGGGGAAGGTCTTCCAGATTGAGCATCAGGCCGCATGACCAGCCTCTGCTCTTCGAAGTCGGAATGAATTCTCCTTCGTTGGAGGCCACAGGAGACACGGATTTGATGACACCGATACCACGTCGATCACACTCGGCGGGCACGTAGTCCTTAAAGAGGTAGTCTCGTACAGTGGCCTCCTTCAAGATCTGCGCACCGGTTTGAGGGTGGGTTCCGTTGTTGAGGAGGGTGACAAGGAAGTTGGAATAATCTTCCAGTGTCGAGCAGAGATAATGACCTCCACCAAACTTTTCAGGAGCGTCGGCCAGCGGCAAAGCCGGATTGCCGACCAGACCCCCGTCTTCTGCCCTGTAATGGACTACTGAACTCGTTGCACCTGCTTTCAAATGACTTCCTGAACTGTGCATTCCCAACGGGTTGAGGATGTTCTGTTCGACGTATTCCGGCAACAACAAACCGGAGACCGCCTCGACGATGAACCCAAGCCAGTCGATGCTTACACCGTAGACATGCCTCGTCCCGGGATCTGCGACCAACGGCGAGGTAAAGTTTGTCATTGCTCCCTCGCTCAGATAGGCAAAGGGATTCTGTTCAGTATGGACTCGCCATTGGAGGTTAAGACCGTCGAACATATCGTAGGAGAAGCCCGCTGTGTGAGTGATCAAATGTAGAACAGTGGGCTTGGTCTGTGGCTCTCGGAGAACAGGAGTTCCATCTTCTTCAAACTTGGACAGGACCTGGATTTCTCTGATTTCTGGCACGTATTTCTCGACCGGGTCGTCGAGCTGGATCCTTCCTTGCTCCAGAAGCTGCAGTGCGCCGACGCATGTGACCAATTTTGTGCAGGAAAATAAGAGGATATTTGTGGTTGGAGTGAATGGAGGCGCCTCAGGGTCGCTGATGTTGGTAGAGCCAAACGTCTCCTTGAAGAGGACGTTGCCCTGGGAATCGAGAACGACAGCTCCTATGCCCGGAACTCTCTTTTCCTGCACAGCTTGTTCGAAGAGTGGTCGTAACTGGGCCTCCATGTTAGCTTGATCCCCACCGGTGCAGAGGCGATCAAGAGCTGGCGTAGCACGTTCAATCAGGCGGTGCTGGAATGCTGTCGTCAGAGAAATGCTCGTCCACACCACTTAAATACCCTGAGAGGTTCTTGCAGAGAGGGGAACTGTTTGAGGAGAACCGGGGAGGGATTTGGTCGGCTACCTCGGTCTAACTTGAACTTTGAGACGAGTTATCAACGAACTAAACCGGAGGTGCGTTGTTTATGAGCAAGGAAGAATCTCAAATACATCACTGGGTTTGAGCTTTAGTCAGTCGAGCCTTAATTAGCGTTCGAGGGTTTGCTGTCAGGCGCCCCAGCTCAGCTGAAAGATGCTCACTGCATTCATGGCTTGGCAAAAGTACTTGAATCGGAGATTGTACTTTTTACGAGCGACAAAGGCGGGTGAGCCTGACTGCAAAGTGCCTTCTGAGCACACATACCGATCAGGCGCCCCGAATAATATGTCAAGTTTCCTGGCCACAACGGACTTGTGATTTGCTGGAATAAGTCTGCGGGTAGGTCTGGTTACCTAACGATTGATTCTCAAATTGACCCAGGCGGACGGCCCTGTTCACTCAAACTGCCATCTCGTCCACTGTCAGCGAGTGATATTTATCCGTCGACACCTCCATGCCTCGTCAGCTTTCGTCCACCCCATCTCATTCTGCAAAGCCTTACCAAGGACCGTGGACTAAAGCAACTAAGAAACGATTTGTGGTCATCTTCGTTGCAGGTAAATCTGGCACCCCCCTCAACTGGAAAGGCCAGCCATGAGAAGAGTATTTCATCTGCGACCTTAATTCTGCAGCGTCCTGACCTTTCAGATGGGTCCGCCCTGCACCTGGGATCGAAGCGTCATGGGCTCCTTGGCGGAAATAAATGGAGCAAAACAGGCAAAGGGCTGCATGTCGTCCATTGCAGAACGCCGGACACTGCATCTGTGCAAGAATTGGAATTCTCCGCTGGAAACTGCCTCTTTCGCGGAAAGACACTGGGACACGTTGAAGGGATCGCTCCTTTCTTTCATCTCTTTCTTGCTCTAATATCGTCGGCACCTCTTTCAATCGCGGTACTCCGCGAGCTGCCAGCCAGATAGCTAGCCAGGTCGAAGCCTTCCGTAGGACCACCAGCGCCTCCACCCTGCACAGCTCTGGTCAATCCGCCCATTGGGCTCTTCCTCTGCATCTCTTCGTACTCGGCCCGCATTTCAGGGTCCATATTCTCCATCAGCTTGGGCATTCCGAGGGTAAAGGCTAGAGCGACCAAAGCCAACAGTATCATGGGGTTCTTGAGCAGACTCAGAGGACTGAATCCTTGTCGTTCTTCGTAAAAGTTCTTCTGAGACAACACTTTGGCCGAGATGGTCAGGTTGGAGGCCGGCTCAGAGACGAGCGCGAAGCCTCGGTCGGCCCATTGGGTTCCTCGGTATGTCTCCCAGGCGCCAGTGACAACGGCCTGGGATGACGAGGTCTGGTCCCGGCGGGAGATATCGATTCGATACGGCGCAAAGACATAGTCGTGGGCAAAGATATCAAGCAGGTGTGAGCCCGTGGTCGGGATGTCGGGAAACTCGAAAAAGTTGCCTTTGCGCAATATCGCTCTCAGGGGAGGCGCTGAATCAGAGGTCAGCGTGGCATGGGTCGACGCGGGCAGGACGTTGGGGTTTGGCAACAAATTCGACGGGGGTATCTGGACTCGCAGAGTCGCCGCAGCCGCCTGGAATGAGCAGTACCACAAAGCAAGAAGAATCACTGCGACTGGCGCCATTGAGATCGTGGTCTGATACAAAGGGCGATCCTTGATTAATGCTGATGAAGTCAACTTACCCTGGGCGTCGCCAAGATTATTCAGGGCCGCGGCCAAGCGAGGCTCTGTTATACCCTCCCTGGTCTCTTGCACTTGCAGCTTCCTACAGGCCCCATCCACAGCATCAATCATGGCATCAAGGAGCGTGTACAGCTCAACACCTTTCTCCACGTTGTCGTCCATCTCCAGCAGCGCCCGTACAGCATGCAGATCCTTTTCTTCCTTACCTCCGTTATTTGCGCCCAGACAGGACAAGGCACAATCCGCGCGAGAAAAAGCTCGACGGAAGCGGAGGAAGCATTTGATGTACAAACAGTACGATCTGAAACAGATGGACCAATTTAGTTTATGCGATGCCATGCGGTAGGTTGGTGGCGCCAGAGCTCGAAGATCGAGAAGCTGATGCACCGGTAGGTATATCAAAGCATTTGAAGCTGGGCGGCCGGCAACCGTACCGAAATACGATTGTGCCATCAAACTCAAAACCAAAAAAGATGGACCGATCATCAGGAATCAGATTCGGTTGCCGCATGCGGTCAAAACAGATATCAAGGTGGCCGTGATTTGCCCACCGGATTCGCCCGCCGCAAAGCAAGCAAAGGATGCCGGAGCGGCCCTGGTGGGCGAAGAGGAGATATTCGAACTGGTCAAGAACGGGAAGATCGACTTCGACCGCTGTATAGCACACTCGGCCTCGATGCCGAAAGTCATGCAAGCTGGCCTCCCGAGAATACTGGGCCCACGAGGACTGATGCCGAGTGCCAAATTGGGCACGGTCACGGACAAAGTTGGGTTAGCCGTCCAAACGATGCTCGGCGGGAGCATGTACAGAGAACGGCAGGGGGTCGTGAGGATGGCCGTGGGCCAATTGGGCTTCACACCAGAACAGCTCCGGGACAATGTGAAGGCGTTCGTTGGGGCAATCAAGAAAGACGCTTCGATTATGAGTGATCAGATCGTGAAGGAAGTCCACGAAGTGGTGAGATGTCTCTTCCTTCCTCCGCGCCGACCTGTATTGACCCGGTCCAGGTACTGAGCTCGACTCATTCTCCGGCATTCTCGCTCAATGGCCAGTTCAAATCGGACAAGTCGCCCCCAATCCAGCAATTGTCAGTGCTATAGAAATGGTCCAAAAGTGTAATTATACATGTCTCAACATTGCATCTTGCAGAGCGATGGCGCCTAGGTGTCAAAGGATCTGTATAGACCACGCCGCACGACCAGTTTGAATGCCTCGTCCATTCAATGTTATCGTCAGAAATACGATTCAGTCATTCGTCGACAGTTGACCGAAGCCGCAAAATCTGCTGCTTGATCTTCACGTCTGGTTCTTGCTTGATGGCTGCATCGAGGTCGAGTAAGATGGTCTCCTGGACTTTCCGGACCCGCTCCTGCTCAGCCAGGAGAAACGGATGTTGCGGACTATGCCTCCCCAGCAGAATCTTTACAATGCGGAGTTGTTCCACTCGTCTTCTGAGCTTTGAAGGTACACCTGAACTGTCTTCATCGTCGTCATAATCGTCGTCGTCGTCGCTTCCGTCCGACTGTATCCCGGTCCAGCCGTTGCCCCATTTATCATTTCCATTCTCGTGATCCTCCGTCTCCGGAGCAGGAGTCAGAGCGGAGCTCCCTAAACCCAACTTCTCCTCGAGCTCGTCCAACCGTTCAGCGATTTCGAGCAGCGCTCTTCCAACGCTGATCTCCTGCTTGAGCGCCCTTTTCTGCTCTAATAATTCTGCTGCTTCATTCCTTCTCGTCTCAATCTTGTCTCGGACCGATTTGATGTCCCGTTGGAATGCCAACAGGCCCACCCGAATATCTTCAATCCGCTCCTCGCCTCCAGACAATGCCTGGCCCAGGGACAAGAAGTCCTGGTAGTTGTCGTTGACAAGGTCCACCAACTCTTTGTTCAGGGATTGGTTTAGCTCACGAAGCTCAGTCTGCAGGTCTTCGAGAGTTTGAAATCGGTTCGACAGACTGGACAAAAAGGCGGTTGCGTCAAAATCCGACGCCAGAAACGTGGAGCGGTCAAGAGGTTTTGGAAAGGGGAGCGTCGCATCGTCTGCGTCGAAGTCTGAGCCCGAGTCATCCGATCCCCCAAACTGGAGGTTGTTAGTAGCTGCAGACATGGAGTGCCAGATTCCGTACATAGAAGCGACTACTCATGCTGCCAGCGATTGAAGACCATATAAATTAAAGCTGGTTGTATCCCAGAGCCATAATTCGTTATGGGGCGCGCATGATGTCGAGAATCAAGAGCCGAAGAAAGCAGGTCGGTCGCGGTGGTTGAAGCGCAGCAACGCAACGTAGAACTGTCAGTAAAATAGACAGACAGAGTCTGTTGCAACGGCACAATGTTGGCTAGCAATGGTAGACGTCCAGCAGTCTCTGTGTTCCTGCATCGGGCTTTGCGGACATAGAGGGCCACCCCGCACCTGTTGGACTCCAAGCATCCTTTGGCCACCAGCATCTGCTTTCTTTGCTTTAATTCCTCACATACCTCAAAGCTCCCTCGTCATGGATCACGCTGCTCGTGGCGCTGCAGCACTTGCGGCATCCGACCCGGCGACGGCAGTGTCGGAATACACGCAAGCACTCATCCAGCACCCCACTTCTCCAGACTACTTTATTCAGCGATCAACGGCTTTCACGCGTCTCAAACCCCAAAGATCCGAGCTTGCCCTCAAAGATGCCGAATACGCCGTTCTTCTCGGCCAGAAACGGGCCAAGCGAGAAAAGATTCAGGCGGCCCAACAGCGTCGGGTCGTCTCATTGCACGCTCTGGGCCGCTACGCCGACGCCAAGTTCCTCCTCCAGACGATGGAGCGTTGGAGACCCAAAGATAGTAAGAAAGACAAGATGGAAGGAGATATGTGGATGGCGAGAATTGAGCAGAAGCTCAAAGGCGTACCTGAGGAGCAACAAACGATCACGGTCAAGGAATATCCTGATTTAGAGCTCCCCGATGAAAGGCGGCTGAAGGAGACGTTGAAGAGCCAGTTGAAATCCGACGGATCGTACAAGTTTGAGGACAGTGAGGAGGTCGCGGTATCAGGATTGGATCACAAGCCAAGCACAGATTCGACCCAAACAACCGAGTCTCAGCCAGCGATTTCGGATGCTTCGCGGCCTGCTCCTCTATCCGGCACTACCACCCTCTCGACGCCGGCGACAGCGGCACCGGTCGTTTCCAAAATTCGCCACGAATGGTACCAAAATACGCAATCCGTCATCGTCACTATCTATGCCAAGGGAGTCCCAAAGGACAAAACAGAAGTGGACATTCAAGAGGGCTCGGTAATCCTCCTTCTCCTGATGGAATTCCGTCCTAACATCCGGTTTAGGTGTTTATCTCTTTCCCACACCCGTCAAACCCGTCCTCGACGTTTACATATACCCTAGACCCCCTCTTTGCTCTGATTAATCCCCAGAACAGCAAATGGTCGGTCATGTCGACCAAGGTCGAGCTGACCTTGCACAAAGCCACGGCGGGACAGAAATGGACCAGCCTCGAAGGCACCACGCCTCTGAAATCCCCCACCGTCGGCTCACACGATACCGCAAAGGCCGCCGTGACTTCAACAACCTCACACCAGCCAGAACCGGCCAAATCGACCGCAACGGCCCCTTCATACCCCACCTCGTCCCGAACAGGACCCAAAAACTGGGATAAGCTCGCCTCAGATCTGACAGCAAAACCCAAGAAGAAGGCCAAGGAGAAAGAGACAAAGGAAGAGACAGACACCAAGTCGGGCTCTCTCGAGCACGGTACCGACGACGAAGATGACGGAGTCGACTCCGACTACGACACGGGAGACGCTGTTGACTCTTTCTTCAAGAAACTCTACGCCAACGCCGACCCGGACACGCGCCGTGCCATGATGAAATCATTCCAGGAGAGCAACGGGACCGCCTTGAGCACGAATTGGGCAGAGGTCGGCAGCAAGCACGTCGAGCCAGTGAAAAGCAAGGACGAACAGTGATTTGGCGTGGTTTGGTGGAATGGCCTTTCCAAAGGATGCTGTGTGTGTACGACTGACGAGCATTAGCAAGCGAGGAGTATGTCGGGTGAATGACAGCATGACAGGACTAATTTCCAACTGACTCCGGTCGAGTTCTATTTCAATCCTGCAGCTTTTGCCACCACCATGTTTTAAGATTCGTGTTTTACATCATGAAGTCACCTGCTCTCCAACTCGACTTCTGGACAGTTTCCGTTTAATTATTCCTCATCCACCTCGTCCTCGTCTTCGACGTTCAACTCGGCGGGGTAGCCCTCTAGCAGTCTCTTGGTCAACCTCGTGTTAGGCTTGAGAATGTGATACATGGCCTCAGTTATTAGCCGTGTATTGCCTTGCTTTTGCGCCTTGATCCGACAAAGCTCCCGTCCGGCCAAAAGCCAAGGTAAGTTTTTGTTTTCTGGAAATCGAAAATATATCGCAGACGCCCGCAATAACGACCAGTGAGAATACTGCTGATCTTTTTCTTCTTCATAGCGACGTCGAACATCGTGGTCAAGATCCAGCGGCTCGATACCTGTGACTTTCTCGTACACTGAGTTCACGAGAGAGGGAAAATCTTTGCGCTCCTCTTTTGCCGATTCGCTTTCCCACGGTTTCGCAGAAAGACGCTTCCATAGCTCGCCAACTTCGTAGACCTCTCTGTCCAGACTCTTGAGAATCTCCTTCAATGCAGTCTTGTTGAATTTTTCCTTCTCTCGCTCTGCCTGGTCCCGTGCTTCTTTCCAAAGGCTGACGAGGTCGGAATCGGGACGCCGACTTTCAGGAAACTGTTGATGAAAGTTTGACAGCACCTCGATCGATTGCTTTGTCGCCACATCGAACTTGAGGTAGTCAATGATGTTGGCACAAACGGGGCCTGCCTCGGTCATCATCATCTGCGGAGCTTCTCCAGTCTTGTACGCCGGATCGGGTAAATGGAAGTCTCCGCTGGCATCCCTGCGGAATCTGTGCCACGCTTTGTCGCTCAGAAAATATCCTTGCTTGTTGCAGTCCACTAAGTAGCCTGCCAGCGCCGCGAGTCTGACCGCGCCCCGGGACGATAGGTCTGGAGGGCTTTGCTTGTAGACTAACTTTTCATGCTCGACACTGCACCGTCCCATTAAATTCGGATGTGAGTTGAAGGTAATGCAAGCACGGAGGAAATCCGCCATGGCCTCTGCTCTGGGGCGTTCGGCGGTGAAAACATTGGACAATGGTCTCGACAGCGGTACCATACCACACTGACTCTCGCTGGGAAGATCTTGGGGCACCTCCTTCCCCTCAAAGGGGTCGACAATCGCGGGGTCCCAGATCACGGTGACCGTGTCCCCGTCGTAGTCACCACCGGAGAGAAGCGAAGCTGTTGACCTCGAGCCTTTGACGGAAAACAGGATGACATCTTTGAAATTGCGCAATTCATGCTTGTATACGGCGTGTCTTTTTTGCATATCCGAGGGTAGGTATGCTGGATTTCGTGCAACGAGAACATCTATGTCGTTCAGACACCATTCGTTGACACCGGTTCGCGGATCGGGAAACTTTTCTGAAAAGCCCAAGTAGACCTCACCGGGCTCGAGCACACCCAAAGGGTCGGGGGCACAGAAACACGTCGTTGAATAGCTTAGCTGGATCCACAGTTTACCGACGTAACTCATCATGTAGTCATGGAGCAACTCTCCCACACCCTTCAGCAGCTTGTTGCACTCCCGGGGTTTAAAACCAGAGTCGAGGAGCATGTTGATTTGCTCGTTCCGATCATTGGGAAATGAGCCCAAAAGAGCAATCTGTTCATCCGAGCGGGTGGACCGGTGGTATTTGTGCATGAACGAGCGGAGCTCTATTGGGTTTGAATTCCCCACGGCCTCGATGAGACTGTCTGAATAGCGCCTGGTGTCAGCTAAGAGCGCCTCGCAAAGAACGGCTCGAGGTACACGTCGATCTTCCAGGATCGTCAAGAACTGGAAGTTGAGGTGACCTTCCTTGCATGGGCGTGAATGTTTCAAGACCTCGAAGGTCCGCTGTGCTGGATCGGCATCTGATATATCTCGGGGATGGGGTTTGATCTTTAGTTGCGAGTCGGAAACCTGGATCCAAAACCCTCGTTCACTGACGTCCGGAAAGGTGTTGTGATAATCCACCAGCCACAGACCTTTGGCACCACCGACGCGGCCTTGAACGGCGCTGGGAACCTCACCAACACCGCCATAAGCGGCCCAGATTGCCTGGGCACACGCGAGTGACATGAGTGCGCATCCGTCATTCATGACGGGCTTTCCAGGCTCGTCAGGCAGATACAAGAACTCGTGCTGCTCCAGGACGACGGTCGGTTTGGTTTTGGAATGCGCGATGCTCCATCGGCTAAACAGCTTCAAATCAGTGGAAGACTTATTTGCGTCAAAGGACATGTGCCATTCGGTTAGTTCCTCCAGGGTTATTGCTTGGTGACGCCCATGCATCCTCTCGATGGGCAATTTAAGTTCACCCACCGTGCGTGGGACCAAGTCAAGGCCATCAATGGCGAACAGGAAAAGCTTTTGCCTCTGTCCTTCTTTTGGTTTTTGTTTCTTCTTCGTCTTATACTTCTCGTGCTCGATATAATACACTCTCCAAAGGCGACCGGCAATGTGGTGAATACCGGTGGCCAGCCAATCCATGATCTTGTTATGTAAGGACGTTTGGTCACCATCCGGAGGACGAATATTTCTGGGCATCTGGCTTTCAGTAAAAAGGGGCGCTGACACGACCATGAACCGGTCGGCTCCGAATTTACGGTGCAGTCGACAACTCTCCTCAAGGCGCATCGGATTGAGTCGGAAGTCGAACAACGCTTTGGATGGGTTTTCTCCCCAGTCCAAACGGGCCGTGAGCGAGACGACTTTATTTGACTCGACGTCCTCGTATCGATTCTGCACCGTTGTCCAATCTTCAAGTTCAGATTTTGGTGGAAGAAACGGATGGCCAGCCCGTTGGAACAGGGTCTTGATCACATTCCAGGCGTCTTCGAAAGAGGCGCCCGGGTTGGCGGAACAGGCGTTCTTCTGCCGGCAAGATTTCTCTATTATATTATAGACATCGATCACGGTCATACCGAGGTGCGTTGCCGTTCGATGAATTTCCCAGCCATACCAGAATTTCACATTCACCGGTAGTTGAGAAGATGACGGCCTAAACGGGCCGGTGTTGTGAAGGTCATTCACGTCCGTGGAGTAAAACTGGTTGGAAGCCTCGGTAAAGGATTTGTTGAATTCTGGATCTTCCATGATTGCGTCGACATCCTGTGTCGGGAAAAGGTCTTGAGACTCATCCTCACTCGAGCTGATCAGTGATGTAGTAGTTGAGCTTGGATCATCAGTTTGGCCGGGTGTGAAGACCTTGAGTGAAGCTGTCGAAGTCACCGTCTCAAAGCTCGTGCTAACTGAAGACGGTACCATCTTTTTTCCAGACGTCGGGAGAATCGAGGCCGGTGTGAAGTAGTGTCTGACCGTCTTCTGTTGCGGCTCCTGGGAAGTGGGGATCAGTAATTGACGGTCAGATCATTGAGACGGAGAGACTTGCCTCATCTTTGAATGGCGCCGATCGCTTTCTCGACACCCGGTCCGGATGTTTCTCTCCAGGCTCATCAATCCCCGGGACCTCGCGGCCGGTCTTTGAACGCGAGGGCGCCGCCACTTGCCCACCGGCCGGTGCCGGATCTGTCCAAACGAATGAAGGATGAACAGCGGTACGCTCGTAAGAATCTGACGCCTTTGCCAGCTGGTACTCGTCTTCCAGGACACTGTCCAGCTTCTTCAGCAGCATCAACCTCTGTGATGTGGATAGCGTGATTGGGTGGGTTCTGTTTTTAAGATTGAACTCTTTGGCAATGAAGCTCTTGGTGATGGGCAGAGCAGGAAGAGTGCCTCTCTCCTGCGAAGGTTTAAACACCCATGCCGAGTGAATGTGCCTCGCATCTTCCTCAAACTCGGCAAGGACACTGTCCAGATTAACCGGTCGAAAGCAAAGATATCGTATCCTCGAAGAACATTTCCGAGCCAGTAAAACAGCCTCCTCTTCAAGGTCAGGAGTCTTGCCTTCCCTGCTCAAGACGGCCTGGTCTTCAGCAGCCACGGCATCTTCACCATGCAGCCTCGGAAGCCGGAGCTCCCAGTGCGCATTGAGACTATCGATAGCCCTGTCCACCTTGCCGCCCAGATGGCGAGGTGTCTGGGCCATGAACGTGAGGCAGCCAAACACAACGAGAGTCACAGACCGACCGGCGATAGAGACATGCGTCGAAATCGTCCGTCTCTCCCTACGGCCAGGAACTGGACGTTCGATGCGACTCGGTCTGATTATCTTCCCTTCAACGTGGCGGATCTTCGATCCAACGGGCCACAGTGGTACCAGCCTGACAAGAGGGACGCCGAGAAGACCGGAAGATCAAGTGATGACTCGAACCTGAAACGTGCAACTTAACAAGGTCTGTGGGTGCTGAAGCACCCGTGCCTGAGGCGTCAAGGAAAAAGAGCGGAGGCGGCATTGGTTCCGTGGGGCAAACGGAGCGGCACGACCCACAGCCTCAACGATCATCGCCACAGCAACCAATCCCGATAATCATCAATTTGGGAGCGGGCGCGTAAAGTGGGTGCTGAACGCGGAGCCGAGTGACAAAGGTGTACGTGAGAGGTCATTATTGTGCCTTGGGTCGTTGCAGACAGTTCAGACTTCAGACCACGGCACTGAGATCGGCCTTGTTGAGTTTACAAGTACAGCACGTGCTCATGCTCCAGCGACAATGACTGGAGCGTTATTGACAGATCAAGAGTGCTATATATCCAACGGTTCGAGGAACCGTCTCAAGAAGGCGAAGCGAGCCCACGATCAAAAGGTAATGAGTCCATCTTGTGTGTGACTTGGGGGAGAGACGTCGTGCGTGAGATTTACATCAACGCCAGTGACGTAGAAGGGCTGTTGGCATCGCAGGGGCATTGGCTGCCAATTACCGGAGATCCAGTGCTTCAAGACATGCTCAAAAAGGGTGTCGCGGGTCTTGCTCGTCATGTCATTTACTTGGTCGTCGAATCAGGTCTCCATCCACGTCATCCCACGATATTTGGCGCTGCAAGGCAGTCATGAAGATGTCCCCGGGGCTGTCCAAGTCACTTCACATCCCGTTCGGTGGGTGTGATTGACCACAACATGTCTTATTCTCGTCGTCGTGTACCTCGAGGGTTGGACGAACCACTGATTCCAAGTCAGCAAAAGTCAGGAGCCCGTCGGGTCAGCAGGGAAACGTACAAACTAATCCTCCGTGCCACGCCCTGGAGGTTGGTGTCATTCTCGGCCTCTCTCGCGGCGCGCTCCAACGCCACCCGCTTGTCCTCGGCACTCCGTTTCTGGATCTCTTCGGGTGATGGCGGCAGCCGTTCGTTCTGGATATCAACCTTTCTGGCGTCCTCAAAGTTGTGAATGGCTTGTTTGATACCCTCAGCACCGAGCATGAGGGTTCCGGCCGGCAGACGACCACCAGAGGCCGTCTTCAGCTCGGTGACCCGCTCTGATTCTTCGCGAAGCACTTGGAAGACTCTCGACAAGCGACCAATGGCAAGAATCTTGTTCTTGATGGCTCGGCGTTTGGCCTCGGTCGATTCGGCATCCACGGTCGACAAGGGTGGTGAGATGGGTCCTCCGGTCGAGGACGGGGTTATGTCCTCCTCGAGTTCCTCTTTCGAGCAAGTATTCAGGATGGCGATCAGCATGTCGGTGATCTTCTCGCCCACAAACGGCAGCGACCAGGTGAAGACGTCCATGAAATTGGGGAGCCAATAAGGATGAGGGGTGCAGTTGAACTGGCGAATGTTCATCACGTTGTTCTCGTACTTCAGCACGGCCGCCTTGTTGTTGTACACGTCGAGATAGTTGGGCGCACTGAAAATGGTCATGACGCTGGGAAATCCGGTGGTCCGGGTCTTGCGGTACATCCGATAGCCCGCATCTTGAGCTTCGTGTGCGCGGATGATGGACAGAAGATTGTTCTTTTCCAGGAAATTGCACGCGGCGGGGTATGAAAAGAAGTAAGAGCATCCTCGGACGTGGTTATGCACGAAATATTCCCCGGTCTTCTCTTGACCGAATTCTTCCAGCGGGTCGGCCCAGAGGATGTCGCACATGAGTCCATGTGTGGGCGGTTCGCGGAATCGATCAATCTCGACGGCCCGTCAGCTCAACCCCCCTTCTCCCGTCGACGACCGGGACACTTACGCTCTTGATGTCCTCCAGAGTGTGAAGCTCAGGACTCAATCCGCCGTGGATGCAGAGGAACTGTTTGTTCATGACGGCGGCCAGGGGCAACGCACAAAACGACTCCATGCAGGCATCGTACACCTTTTCCGAGTACTTGTGCTTGCATTCCAGTTTGAAGGTGAAATAGTCTGTCAGATGGCGGCACTCATGGTTACCGCGCAGGAGCCAGAGGGTGTGAGGATACCAGATCTTCAGCGCCCACAGGTACAGCACGCACTACGACGTGTTAGCCTGATTCCCAATCGCAGCCGGGACGACCAACCTCGATACTGAAATAACCTCGATCGACGTAATCGCCCAAGAAAAGATACCTCGTCTCCGCCGGGTCCCCTCCAACCTCGAAGAGCTTCATCAGGTCAAAATACTGCCCGTGGACATCGCCGCAGACGGTGATCGGGGCGTCCATCTCGAGCAGGTTGGGCTCGGCCTTCAACAGTTTCGTACCCTCGGTTATAATCCACAGCGCTTGGTCTTCGGTGAGTCTGCCTTCGCGGTAGAAATGTGTCTTGAGAAAGGGCAAATTGGGTTTGGATCTGTCTTGGGGTGACCAGAATTGATCGTAAGACGGCGGCTGCATGGCGGGAGCTTGCACATCTGAACCGCGTTAGACCCGATCTCGTTCAAAGAGAGAGTCGCCGCCGACCTTTGCACACGCGCTCTTGCGTGCTCACCTGCGTGCCATCTTCCATGGTATGCAAAGTGAAGTCAATCTCGGGGACCGGTTTCTTGTCCACGACCGCTCTGTGCAACGGGCCTTCCATGATGACAGTGGGCCGCGCTCGAAGCGCACGAATTCCCTTCTCCGAACGGTAAAGAGGCGCAGTCTGCCGCTTGTCGTCGACGTCGAGGGTTGTGAACCGTTGAAATTGGGAAGGGGGACAAAAGGCTCGAGTATCAACCGGTGGCCGAAAACTCGCCAAGGAGTGAGCAACCTGCGACGAACTGTGAGGTGCCAATGGGCAACGCGCTGAGACGGGCAATGGGGAGGCAGATCAAGAACTTGGTTCGGTCAATGCGGCCCGGTAAGGTTTTGAGAAGGCGAGGTAGATGAGGAAGCTGACAGATGGACGGCGATATCATTTGGGCAAGCGAGTAATTGACCATGGGGCTGAGGCTCCGAGCGTTAACGTGACGCAGTTGAGTGGTTCAGGCGCCTGAACCGCCCAAGCATGGGCCAGTATTGTGTCAGGGTCTCTAGCCGCGGAGCACGTGCCTTGCAAGTTCTTGAACTGTCAATCGCTCTCCGGGACAGAAATCCGCGGATTAGATCACCGGGCACTGACAGCTACCTGCTGCTTGTTTGCAATCCGACGATAAGAAGATATTGACCGCTGCTGTTAGTGTGGCTTCACATTACGCTCCAAGGATGTTTGATACGAACAGTAAGTGCTGCCAGGCCGGGAGCATCGAGAAGCTGACACCCGTTCTTCAGAGCCGCATCCCCTCCTGGCCCAAGTTCCTTTGACGGTGTCGCCGTTCTTGTCCATCCCTTCTGCGGTAACACTACCCTATACGTTTCGCACCGTACCCACATCCTTACCTCCCTCCATCATCGCCGACAATGGTGCGGGAAGGCCAAAGTATGTCACTTCGGCCAGTGGCCACACCGCACACCCCGACGACATCGTCAGTTCCTGCACGGGGTTGCAAGACCATCTGAAAAAGGCCTCGGACGACGCGCAAAAGCTCATTCGGGACTGGGAACAAGACATCAAAGACCGGGATCTGGCCGAAAAAAGAAGGGTCGCTCCAGGCTGGCTGGATCGGGAAGAAAAGATCTTGGAGCCGACCAGAGCGAGCCTGAGCAGCCCGAGTTTGTTGGATGGCCACGCTTCCTCTGCCATCTCGGCCCCGGCTATATCACCGCGTCGAACAGGCGAAGAACTTGATCGTGCATTTGGCGGCCTCGGTCTGAGGTGAAGGGTCGGCCAGGCTTTCTCGGCGCCACACATTCTGAAACACACACGGTCTGTGGTGGGCCTATTCCAACTCCTCCACGCTTCAATCTGCGCTTCCACGCCTTCATCACATCTTCAACTGTGGCAGGGCATATTGGCAAGATTTCGTTCATCGGCTGCCAAAGTTTGGAGGACGCTCTTGGCTGGACAACCGCTCCGGGCCGCTCCACGATGAAAGAAAGCATGACAGTGACGGCGGGTTGTAACAAGACTACCGGCACGCGCCTCGGCTTCCTAGACGAACCGTTTCGAACATGGCAATCCACAACCCTCTTTCTGGCATTCTCCAGCGCGCTGGTGGCCGTCATTGTGTTCCTAACCCAACGGTACCTAGAGGTTCTGGGACTGACCAAATGCGATTGTCAAAGACTGAAGTCACCGGGAATGCACTCGCTCCTGACAGACTTCAAAACGCCAGATGCGCTGGAAGATGGTTACTCGGAAAAGAGTGGCCAGAAACGACATACGAGCAGAACCACACTCAATCGGCCAGTGGCGCCCAACGCCATTTCAATCCGGGACGTCCGCGAGGGCGGGATTGCGAAGCGAAGACAAGAATCATCGACCAGGAGTAATTGACTCGCCATCACACACCTTTATGCTGCGCACGAATTCTGCGATTCGGACCATGGTCCGACAGGCGACCGATCACAGTCCAGTACGCCAATGCGGTTGAATTCGAACTCGACTCTTGTGCGGCTTCCTTGAATCATTCGCAGCAGACCGCGGGTGCTAGGGTGTGCAGTAGCCACCATCGATCACGACGTTGGCACCGGTCATGTATGAGCTTGCCAGGAGTAAATAAGCTCCGACCAGTTCAATGGGCTCACCTTCCTGACCCATGGGAATTTTGCCCCTCCAGGTGTCCTTGGTCTCTGGTGAGACAAAACTGCTGATCTCTGTGGCTATGTAGCCGGGAGAAATGCTGTTGGCGCGCGCAAACTGCACCCATTCGATCGCCAGGCACTGTCATGTGCTTGACCGCCACCTTGGCAAAGTTGTATGCTGTCTGGAGTTGTGGAATGTTGACGATGTGGCCGCTCATACTGGCCGTTGCATGCTGTCCGGAGTTATGGAATGTTGACGATGTGGCCGCTCATACTGGCCGTTGCGATGAAGCTGCCATATCGGAAACCATCCAACTGGTTCTTCTTTTGCTCTCTCCATATTCGTCCCGCCGTACGGGCGCAATAGAAGACGCCATCGACGTCGATTTCATGACATCCTGATAGTGGGCCAGCTCTCCACTAGTCATCGGCCCTTGGGTCCATAGAATACCTGCACTTGCGACAAACACGTCGAGACGGTGGTTGAACTCTTTGACTTGCGACACCATCGCCTCATCTACTGCTTGGGCATCTCTCACATCCACCTGGTACGCCTTGCCTGGCCGGGGAATGAATCAGAATGCTCTCTCTGTTTGTGTCTCGCACAGGACGACGCGAGACTGACTTACAAAATCGTGCTCAATCTCAGAAGCCTTTTCGACCGCCTCTTTATTGCCATGATACCGGGTGACGACGTTCGCGCTGGCCTCTGCAAATCCGCGAGCCACAGCGAGGCCAATGCCTGCTCCAGCACCGCTGATGATGGCGGTTTTTTCAACGAAAACACCGGTAGGACACGCGTGGCTTGGGGGGTGTAGTGTTGTCGCGCTTGAAGTTTCCACCAAGCATGGCGTCGTCCATGATCTGTGTGTGTACGGTGGATTTGTATTCGACCTGCAGAATTCGACGCAGTCATGTTCCAGTGCGGAGAGCAATGTTGGGACGAGGTTACAGAATTTGAGCCCTCTACACAGTATGGCATCCCATCTAATCAAGTCCGGTCCGATTTGGGGAGCCCTCCGTCTACGGTGGGGGCACACCAGCAGACATCTTCCGGAGGGGTCTAGCAGGAGGCATCCTGTTGCTGAAGAATATCAGAGAGAAACCCTGCCAGGCTCTGTCGACTCCATCGACCTTGCTGTCCGGCCGTCCTCCATCGCGGTCGGTATTGGTACCGCTTTCATGGCTGGCGTGGGGCGTAGTCATCTCCGAACCCGCCGGAAGGATACCATATTCATCATGTCTCCGTCGCACGACTCGCGCGTAGTACAGTCCAAAGACTAAATGGACAGATTATCATTCCACTTTGCTCGACTGGACTCGTGCTTCTGTGACAGGTGAGACCTTGTATTCCCCACAGATGTGTCAGGATTGCGGTCATCTTTATTCTCTACGGTCTATATCTAGATTCTATCCTCCGACAAATTCCACCTCGGTAAAAACTTACCTCACTGATATCCCTCCACTTCTGTGGCGTTCTGGTAGGGCAGAGGGTGTCGTTCAGCCCAACAATTCAGCCGTCTGGCCGTCGATCCCATTCAACGCCACCGTGAGCAGGTTCTTGTCGACAATCTCTTGTTTTCTAGCCACCAACTCATTGACATCCCACTGTAAGGCCGTCAGTCTCGATATACGATTCCTGCTTGTGGGAGAGTGAACACACTCACGTTGACGGTAATGAATCTGCCGTTTAGAAACTGGGCTTGGTCTGTCGTGGCCCAATTGATGACCGCGCCCGCCAGTTCCGGCGTGTCTTTGGCAAAGGGTGCGAAGGCGTCGATCATCATGTCTGTGCGGACGATGCCCGGATGCACGGCCACGACATGAAGGCTTTGGTCCCGATTCTCTGCCGCCGCATACGCCGCCAGCTGCACGTCGGCCAGTTTGGTGATCGAGTAGGCAGAAGAGCCTTCGTGGACCAAGAGCCCCGCTGCGGAGGAGAGGTAGATGATATGCTTTTGCTTTGGCCTTTGGCCCGCGCCTGTCTCGCTGCTGGAATGGTTGGCTTGGGACAGAAAGTACTTGGTCACGAGCATAGCCCCTTTCACGTTGACTTCGAAGTCAGTCCACCATTTGGTGGTGTGAGCGGAGGAAAGAGGCTGGAGAAAAGACTGGAAGGACCCAGCATTATTGATGAGGATGTCGACTCCGTCGGGGAAGTGAGTGGCGATGGTTGCAAAGGCCGCGGCAACGGATGATTCGTCAGTCACTTCCAGTTTGAGAGGGAGCACCTCAACCGAGGGATTGGTGCGCTTGATGTTGGAGGCCGTTTCAGAGAGGGTCGAGACCTTACGCGCGGTGATGATGATGGCACGGGCGCCGGCCAGCGCGAAGGCCTCAGCGATGCCCTATTCGAGTTACGACCAGCGAGCGACGGACTTGTTGGAAAACTTACGTGTCTACCTATACCTCTTGACGCACCCGTGATCAACACAATCTTGCCTTTCTGTGAGAGGATCGGCTGTCTGGGGTCCACTGCCGGGTAGACATCACGGTAAACTCCTTTGGTGAAGCTGTTGGTGACGGTGAAGGCGTGCTCTGACGGGGCAGTTGCCATGAGGATTGCCGGACTGTAGAATAGATGCAATGATGTGAGAAGTTGAACGGTACCGAGGATGCCTGCTTTGAGAGCCGGGTTGGATGCCTGGGAGAGGACCGCATTGCACGGTCCCAAGCATGATTGCTAGGATGCTGACAAATGTAAACGACGGCTCGCATTTGGATATCACGACTGGTCCAAGGGGTTACAGGGTTCATCAAGGGTATCGCGATCTGCTCACTCCCGGCGGCGGGTACTTTTGTTTTCGGCTTACCAAGCGCCTTCAGAACCACAACAGGTCACCGTCGAGCAGAACGGTATACCAGCAACATGGATTCACGGTCAAGCCGTCGGATGTCGAGATCCAGCCAATCCGGATGGGAAAGTAATAATAAAGAGGCAAAGCTCTGCGATCGACATCGGATACGAGACACAGCTTTGCTGGTTTGGGTTCGGCCAGATTGACCATGACGTATCCAGCCAGCGGGTCAAAGTCGGCGGCGGAAATGAGAGACCAAGTTTCGGACAAGTGTGAGGAACGGTATAAGCCATGGGCTCGATATTCTTTCCCGTAAACCGGATTGGTAAGCGAGTAAATTGCCCCGGTGCCGTGGACAGGCCGGTCACTTTGGAGAACCAGGCCTACCAGATCATTCTTTCCCTCTCTCGCCCATCCATAAGTTCACGATGAGGCCCTCCAACGCCATCGCTCAGAACGCTGCACACTGAAAATGCTCGCATGGAATTGAGTGAAGATGGAGACTTCCCAACGGTCCCTGCCTTTCCTGCTTCATTGTCTCTCAGGCTTCTCTTCCGCCGTGTTATCCTCATGTTGCATCTTGTTGGCCGCCCTGATTTGTTGCATGAATTCGGCCGCCTGCGCGGCATACTTGCACTTTAATCGAATAGATTCGCCATATTTGTAAAAGACGAATGGGAATGGAAGGCACGCCAGCGTCAAAAAAGCCGGAATAGAGCTGGCCCAATGAATGCCCAAGTTGTGATACCTGTGGCGGGGATCAGCATGGTGGTAGCTCGAGAGCTGGGAGCGGTGACTTACATGTATGTGGTGAACAAGGGGAAGACGGCCCCAAACAGACTCCGAAGAACCGAATTTGCCGCCAGCACCGAGGCGGCGTAAATGGTGTATGCGTCTATGAGGTAATTCATCGCCGCCAGGAAAACAAGGACCATACCGGCCGAGAAGGGGACGGAACCGATGATGCAGACAATCCAATGGATGCTGGGATAATTGGTCCACGCGAACCAGAACATGCCGATCGGCAGGATGACCGCACCGATTTGGGCGGGAGGAAGACGGGCTTCTGGAGGCGCCTCACCCTGGTACTCAGCCTCGATTCTCGCGTAACGCCGGTTGTCCAGAATACAATAGATGATGCCGAGAACCATGCCCACGGCAACGCCCAAAAAGGCCAGCCCACTGATGCCTTGGGACCATCCTCGCTTCTCCCGAAAGACGATGGGAAAGGCGGAAAAGAGCATGTACAGTGTGCCGTAGAGAATGGCCATGTAGATGGAGATGAGGAGGACAATCGGCTCCATGAGCAGCAAGGCCCACGGACGCGACAACGCCTTCCCGAATGCTGCTTGGGGAGTGATCTTGCCTTGTTTGCGCTCGATCGAGGAGATATACACCTTGCCCGTGCGCTTGGATAGTTCGGCCGCGCGCCGCTGGAGGATGACCGGCGTGTAGGTCTCGGGAATGGTCAAGGCACCGAAGATCCACAAGGTGCCGGTGAAGATGGCCATGACCCCTTCGACCCATCTCCATCCGATCGTCTCCCCGATGAAGCCGCCGACAATGGGACCGATGGCCGGACCCAGAAAGGGCGCCGCGGCGAAGATACACATACCCAGACCGCGCTGGTTGGCCGGAAACATGTCGGCGATCACCCCGCCGGCGTTGGTCAGAGGCGACGCGCCAAAGGTGCCCGCAAAGAATCGAAGCACGATCAAGGAGCCGATGGAGTGGGCACCGGCCGCGCCCGCGTTGAACGCCGTCAGGACGGCATAGGTCGTGAAGAACAGCACCTGGCGGCCGTATAGCTCTGACATGGGCGCCCACAACAGAGGCCCGATGGCAAAGCCGAGGACGAAGAGCGAGACGCCCAGGATGGCAATCTCCTGGCTGCAGTGAAACTCTTCGATTATTTGATCCACACTTCCGGTGTATGCGGTCGACACAAAGGCCACGGCCAACGTTGCGATCGCCACGCTCATCGTGATGGCCCACTTCTTCCAATCGGGAAACTCCATGGGGTTGCGAGGATCGTGGGGGATAAATGCGACCACATATGGATCTTCTTCGGTGCCCGACCCCTTGTACGGATGATGCAGGACCGCGTCGGTGATCAGGGACTGACTGATGACGAGGCGCCAGTGAGGAACCTTCTCGGGCGTGGGCGTCGGCCTCTGACCTTCGACATCATGCACGCTCGGGGCCGGCTGGATCCTGACTTCTTCTTCTTCTTCTTCTTCCTCATCCTCGAGAGTGGGCGGCACGTCTTTCTCGACCTGAAGCTCCTCAGCGTTCAGTGCTTCTCCAGATCGGCCGGTTTGAAGAGTTGACGTGGACGAACGGCTTCGTGGAGGCGACATGGTGAGTCTGGGCAGAGATGGGAACGCACTGCGAGGCGAAGACTCGATTGGGGAGTCCTGGGCTTTATATATCAACCCGAGGGTCTGGCAGCCACCCGGCCTGGAGGACCAGGCACAGATCCACCACCGTCACCATCGCTACCGACTCTGCCCAGCCTTACATCCTTGAGGGGAGTTAACTCCGTATGAAAAGAGGAACTCCTCCAAAAGCGGGGATAAAAATTCCGTCTCCACTTTTGCCGAACTCCAATCGGCAGACCCGCTCGTGGCCTTTGCCAGGGGATAATTGGGCCGGCGCGGTAACAAGCTTTCATTTTGCCGCTTACTGATTTCATCGCCGCGGCGCATAACGAGACATAATGTACATAACAAGATATATACAGGGTCGATGCACGCAATTTGGGCCCATCTACCACTCTAATGCCACAGCTCCTGTTAGCGGCCAGCTATTGCTTGCCACCAAGAGACCCTGACTAGGCCGATTTGTAAAGTGACCCGAGTTTCATCAGGTACCAAACTTGTCCTCTCGATCCCCTGCATATAACGTTATCAGGATAAAATTTTGTGCGTGAGCGCTCTCCCACACATACTGGCAGGACACGTACTCCGGGCTTTGCCGGCCCACCAGTTCGCTAAGCCCCAAGGGATCCGGCATACGCACACGTTAGGGCCACGGGGAAGAACAAATCTCCAGCAACCCTGATACAGAGATGTGGCAGATCTCCCTGCTAGCGCACCAGATTTATGCGCCAAGCTGGCGTGGCAAAACGTCGCCTGTACCGCTATCCTGGCGCCATGCAATTAATGAATATTCTTGTGCCGCACACCACCTGTCGCGAGCCGTGACTCACCAGCATTGCTTGTGGTTCGGCTTCGTATCCATGTACGAGGGTGACTATACCCTGCCTCTAATGCAACGCCATAACCGTTCGCTTATCGAAATCGTTCCACCGGACATTTCGAGTTGACCGAGAGCGAGGTGGATGGCAGTGCAGCGGAGAATGGGTTTCTATCTGGTCCAGGGGCGGATCCGATGATATCTGCTTTATCACCACGGGGATGGATTCCTCCGTCTCCTTTCTGAAGATGCTCGGCAGACGATTGTCCGTGGAATCATGGCGCACGGCCACGGGCCACGCGAACGACGAGGCCGTCTTGCCGATAATCGGTGTTAGCAGTCACGTCGACGGCGAAAGTCAGTCTTGCAGATATCACCCGACCTGAAAGATTAGACGTCGTGGATGCCGCTGCTCCTCTCTACTGTGGCAGGAGCCGTACGACAGGACATGTCCGTTTATAAGACCCATCTACACGACCCATTATTCCGACGATGACACGGGTCAGCTTGTCCATGGCCGGCTTCAGGAATACCGAATTCAGGGCCTTTGGCCACGAAATCGGTGGTGCCACTGGATGAGCGTGGATGATCAATGTGGCAAGCTATCGCAAAACGTGTGGAATGAGGACTAGTCTATGGTGGAGTGGCACGCAGATGAAGAAGCGGAATGGCGAGGAGGACGACGACGACGACCACCACCACCACCATTCCTCTCACAGATCCACCTGACCATATGCAAGATGGCAACGTGAAGATGGTTCCAATTCGTCCTTCTGTTGCATAGGTCACGTCCACGAGATGGGCAAGCAGAAATACCCAGAGGTGAATCTGGAAATACTTCCTAGCAATCTTCCCCAACTATTCTTCTGTCGTAATGGGAGCCACTCCTTGTCCTTGCCTTTTTTATTGTGTGCTCCGATATTGTCGCTGAGCTGGTGCTGATGAACAGAACCCAGGCAAGCCAAGGCACGTGCGAGGTGCGGAGCCAGACAAGGACCAAGCATTTTCCTGGTGCACATTGGCGTCATTTCATCGCCGCAACTTTGCATCTACAGGCAGCTTCCACTTCTCCCGTCTGCATCGCGGCCACGATTATCTGTGTTGGACGAGCTGAGAGTAACAACACCATCCCTCCGTCTCTCCCAAACTCCCAGAATGTCTTTCCTCCTCGTCGTGGGGGCCTTCCGAAATCTACACCGGCCCAAGCGACGAGCTCGCCGATCCTAAACCTCCACCGCGAGCAGTGGGTAGTGATTCGGTCCACACGTGTTCGACGCCGTGGTCGAAGTCCGGCCATCTGGCTCCGGCTGTGCCACGGACATGGCGGTCGAATCGTGGCACGATTTTTTCCTTTTGTTCAAGAGGCAGGTTCCAGATGTTTTCATCAAGAGAAGGTTCAACTTCATCACATTACATTACTTGTACATGATCGGCATGTCCCTTTTGCTGTCGGTTATCATATACGGGATGGGGGGGATGGCGTATATTGATGCCCTGTTCTTCGCGTCCGGGGCCTGCACCCAGAGTGGACTCAACACCATCGACGTCGACTTGATTCGAACAGGTCAGCAACTCGTGCTCTATCTCGGAGGGATGATGTGCAACCCTATCGTCGTTCACTCCTTTGTCGTTTTTGTCCGGTTGTACTGGTTTGAAAAGCGCTTCAAAGATTGGGTGAGAGACGCGCGGTCCTTGCGCCGAACAAAGTCCCGAGCTCGCAACAATACCATCAGCAAGGAAGACGCCGAGCAAGGCAGTCCCCAGCCGGGCGTGGGCGGACGGGTCATTCAGGTTTTGCGTCATACCGGCCGGAGTGGCCATCCTGACGCCGACCAGGAGAAAGTGGGCGACGTCGAGCCCAACGGCAAGGCCGTCGAGTCCTCCGATACGGCTTCTCCCCGGCCGGACCGCCACCCAGACCGACCCGGACCTCTGCGCGCGCTCTCGTCTGACAACGAAATGCCTCTGCCGCTGCAACTCAGTCCCGAACAGCACATCCGCTTTCTGGAAAATCAGAGACATCCCAAAGATACCGCCCTCCGCATTCCGAGCCCGAGGGAATTTGAACGAGGGGGGAGGCCCGAGAGTGTGGATACGGACGATAGCGGCGACGGCGGCGGCGGCTTAGTGCGACAAACCACCAGCAATCCAGAACAGAATACCGCCGAGCCGGCTCCTCGAGGGGAAGGAACGGCCGCGCGTGGCCACATCATCATCGATGAACCCCAGCTTCTGCGAGAGCGGACTCGAGACAGAACCTCGACGCTCCCGCGGCTCAACACGAGGCAGTCGACGAATCCGCGGGCCGAAGTGTTACCGTCGGTCAAGACGAGGAGATCGAATACGTTTAGCAGTCTGCGGCGTGCCAACACGGCCCGCTCGATCGAGGCGGCACCCTACTTGAGTTATCAACCGACCATTGGCCGAAACTCCTTCTTCGTGAATCTGACTCAGGAGCAGCGCGAAGAACTTGGAGGGGTCGAGTATCGTGCGCTCAAGACGCTGGCCCTCATTCTCGTCATCTACTTTTTCGGCTTCCATCTGCTGGGATTGATCTGTTTGGTGCCGTGGATTCTTCACACCGACACCTACGGTCGCGTCGTCGAAGCCCAAGGACAAGGCCGGGTCTGGTGGGGCATCTTTACCAGCGCCTCTGCTTTCAACGATCTCGGCTTCACCCTCACCAACAACTCGATGATCTCATTCGCTTATGCGATTTTTCCCTTGTTGCTGATGACCTTCCTGATCGTGATCGGCAATACCGGGTTTCCCTGTATGTTGCGTCTTCTGATATGGCTGTCGTCAAAGTGCGTCCCGGTCGGAAGCGCGGTGTGGGAGGAACTCCATTTTCTCCTGGACCATCCTCGACGCTGCTTCACGCTTCTCTTTCCCCGGGGCGCCACCTGGTGGTTGTTTGCCATTCTCATCATCCTCAACGGCATCGACCTCCTCTTCTTCTTCATTCTCGATCTCAACGACCCCACGGTGACGTCGCTTCCGGGAGGCATCCGCTTCGTCGACGGACTGTTTCAAGCGTCTTCCACCCGGACGGCCGGGTTCGCCGTGGTCAACCTGGCCGACCTCCACCCGGCCATTCAAGTTTCTTACCTGATCATGATGTATATTTCGGTTTTCCCCATTGCCATTTCCATGCGACGGACGAACGTGTATGAGGAGAAAAGTCTGGGGATCTACGGCCGACCGGAAGACGAGGACGGCGACGATGATGGCAAAGAGCCCAGTTACGTGGGCGCCCATTTGCGGCGGCAGCTCAGTTTTGACCTGTGGTACATCTTTTTGGGCATGTTTATCATCGCCGTCGTCGAAGGAGGACAATTGCAGAACACCAACGAATATGCCTTCACGCTCTTTTCCGTCTTGTTCGAGATCGTCTCGGCCTATGGCACCGTCGGCATGTCCTTGGGCTATCCCACCATCAACGCGTCCTTCTCGGCCGAGTTTCATACCTTGTCGAAGCTGGTCATCATTGCCATGCAAATCCGCGGCCGCCACCGCGGTCTTCCCTACGAACTCGACCGCGCCATCCTCCTGCCTTCCGAGAGTCTGCACGCCACAGAAGCCCAGGAATCGGAACGAATCATGCGCAGGAGACGGTCGTCGCTCGGTGCGCCGTCCACCATGTCGGCCGTCGACGGTCAGATGGACTCGCACAAGTACCGCCCCGAGACGGGACTGGCCTCAGGCTTCCGATTCGAAGACAATCACCAGGCGCGGGAGAGGGGAAACCTGACCAGGATTCAGAGCGAGACCGCCGCCAGCGGGGCAGAACACCACCAGAACCACGCAGCACAGGAAGCCGCCATGTTCAGGCTTGCGTCGGCCCCCGGGGTGACCAGGGAAGAGATGGGCTTCGTGAGCGATCGGCAATAAATGAAAGATTTCTACCGCCAGAGAGATAGAAAGGCGCAATCGTTCGAGTCTGCTGCGTTCTGAGCGACCGTCAGAATGGCTCATACCTGCTTGATTCGTTTTCTTCACGGCGTTTGTACGGGCGGGAAATAGGCTGGAAAAATATCTACATTGGGCCGATGATTTCAACGGCAGCGGACATGGACAACATAGCTTCGAGAATGGGATACATACAGACCTCGCACTCGGCCATTCTACACCGTCGCAGCAAGGCCGGTCAGGCGCATTCGGAACATGTTTCACCACCTGACATGGATCCGGTCAGCACCTGTGGTCAGTCGACACGCGGCCGCAACAGCGAGATTGGTCTTGGCGACCATGCCTGGCTGGGGCGAGGGAGTGGAGTGGACGCGAGGCTTGAGGCGCTTCTTCTTGATCGGGACGCCTGCCAGCACGAGGCTGTCAAGGCGCGGGTTTGATTGCGGGGCGGCAAGCCCGAGAGAAGATCTTGCAAGATCCTGCAAGAACATACGGAGAGAAGGTCCTCAGAAGAGATGGTAGAGGATGACCGTGATGAGGTGGTGGCATTCTCCATATGGCACACCATGGAGCCAGGGATGGCACCGTAGATGCCGCCGTGACCATGTTTGGGTGGGCACCGGGGACACCAGTGAGGCTGTGCTGCGACACAGGTGCCGGATTCGGGATTGCTCCAAAGTCCTAATAGGTCTTTGTTACATCATCTGTGGTGTCAGTGCTGGGCGACCGCGCGTGGAGTCCTTGCTTCTGTGCCTTTTTAGCCGGGAGGGCCCCTGAAAAAATTTGGCGGTTCCTGCTGGCTCCCGCGTTTTGGTCGCCGTGGCTGTGAGTGGGCACTCTCGCTTTCCTCTTTCCACCCGGTCTGCTTTTCTATCCTCCCCTCTTGTCTTCGTCATCTTCCACGGTCTTCCACACCTCGACCATCTCGTGTCACACTTTCATTCATCCCACCGTATCAGAAGTGTCCGGTCGGCGACTCTCCTGTGCGCCGAGGACGATCTCGACCCTCGCACTCCCCCCCTTGTCATTCGCTTGAATTGGACGCGCCATCTCTGTGGAGCGGATCACTACAAGTCAACGGCTGGCTCCCTCGACGCCGAGACATCGAACTTTACAGCTCGCACGCTCGACCTCTCTATTCCACCTCTCCAGCCTCAGTCAACTGCGGTCCGAGGCGCTGATGTAAACCCGCATCGTCGAATCCGGCCTCGAGAACTCGATCACTTTCACTTTCCCCTCCCCCACCGTTCTTGCATCTTCGCACGATGAAGGCACGGATATCCTCTTTGCTTGCGCCGCTGGCCGGCCTCGTCTCCGTCGCCAGGGGCATCGCGCTGGACCTCACCAGCCCGGACTCGATCAAATCGGTGGCATCGACCTTGGCATACGACATGATGACTTTTTATTCGGGAAATCAGTCCGGGCAGGTCCCTGGCCTCCTCCCGGGTCCCTGTGATTCCACGGCGTGCTACTACTGGTGGGAAGCGGGGGCCATGTTCGGCTCGTTGATCAACTACTGGCAGTACACGGGCGATACCAGTTACAACGAGGTGGTGTCGCAGGCGTTACAGTTCCAGATCGGACCGGACCAAAACTACAATCCGCCGAATCAAAGCAAGAACATGGGTATCGACGACCAGGCTTTCTGGGCGTTCTCCGCCATGGACGCCGCCGAAGCCAACTTCCCCGAAGCGGGAAACGGGGCGCCGTCGTGGCTGGCGCTCGCACAAGCCGTCTTCAACTTTCAAGCGAGTCTGTGGGACGCGGCGACGTGTGGTGGTGGCTTGCGCTGGCAAGTCTACTCGTTCAATGCCGGATACAACTTGAAAAACACCATTTCCAACGGCGGCAACTTCCAGCTGGCTGCGCGGCTGGCCCGATTCACGGGCAACCAGACGTACGCCGACTGGGCCAACAAAATGTGGGATTGGATGGCTGGGACTCCTCTTTTCCAGTACCAGAGCAACCAACTATACATCTGGGACAACACCGACACGAACAACAATTGCAGCGACGTCGCTCACTTTGCGTGGACGTATAACTACGGCACGATGCTGATGGGCGCCGCGAGCATGTACAATTATACCAACGGCTCCGAACCATGGGGAACCCGAGTCACCCAGATCCTGGACGGAGCGATGAACCTGTTCTTCCCCACCGACTACGGCGGGAATATCATGAGCGAGTTCCAGTGCGAGCCGCCCAACAATTGCAACAATGACCAAAGGAGTTTCAAGGCCTACTTGTCCCGGTGGATGGCCGTGACCACTCTGCTGGTCCCCAGCACGGCCGCCCAGATCCTTCCCAAATTGCAGGCCAGCGCCAACGGGGCCGTGGCACAGTGTGACGGTGGAGCCAATGGCCGGATGTGCGGCAGCAGGTGGTATACCAATGTTTGGGACGGGACCAGCGGGGTCGGACAGCAGGTGAGACTCCCATGCGGCGGCCACGCCGGCCGACCAGGACGCTGCCGGGAATACTGACGTGTGAGACAGATGTCGGCGCTCAGCGTCGTCTCGGCCAATCTCATCACCAACAGCATGGCGCCGTTAACTCACAACACTGGCGGCACGTCCAAGAGTGACCCGTCTGCAGGAACGGACACGTCGTCGAGCCCGACCCAGACACAGAAGCCGATTGGGACCAAGGATCGTGCGGGCGCGGGAATACTCACCGCGTTGGTCATTATCGGGATCATTGGAGGAAGCATTTGGATCATTCTGTAAAGGGTGTCAGGCGACGAGTGAGCGGATGCCACGCGATCTGAGGGCAGGCACAGGAGGATATCGAGTTGCGCCGAAACAACCCGTGTGCATCCCTGTTTCGACCTGACAAAGGAGACCATGCCTGCCACTTGCATTTGATGATATGAATGTCTCGGAAAAGAAGGGCGTGAGAGCAGGAGCAGAAAGCATTGCAGGCGCCATGAGATTACAACACTGCCGTATTTGTCTCAAGGAGAGGGTCCAGAATACACGGACAGATTACCGAGACGATTAGCTCTGGTACAGCTAGCATTGAGTATGCATGGTGAGGAATTCACTGCGGTCGGTTGGTCCACTCTTACATGTCATCGTCCAGTCGGTACTTTGGAAGTTTCTTGGTCTTTTTCAGCTTCTGTCCGCTTTAGCCAACCTCGTAACTTGGAAGCACATGTGGGTATCCCGTGGAGGAATGCGTCGGATTGAGAGATCAGTCTGAGGTATCGACTTCGTCGAACAGCAGTTTGTGTCCGCAAGAACTAATTAATGGCCTTCCCCAGAGTGGGCAGATTGACGGGATAACTGTAGGGCAGGCTGAGCCAATAAGAATATTTCCATGTAATTAACTTGTGCTCCAGCAAGCTGCTGCAGGGGAATGCCTGGTTTAAACGGTTTCATTAACAAGGCCACTCCCCTGCACTCTTGGCTCAACACGGGCTCCCACTGGATCTGGCAGCTGTCAACATCACGGTGGTTCCATTCTCCGTTTGACACTTCACTTTGGCTTATCTGACTTTCTGGGGCGCATATTGGATGCCGACGCGCTTCGACATTTCATGGTGGGCGCGGTTGACACTGTTTTCTATCGGCCGACGAAGATAGATCGTCTCACGACGCCACGATTCAGGCTCTTTGCAACGACCGGTACAGGTGCAGTCCGATGGCGGAGACGGCGGCCGATAGCCTGACCCATCAGTCTTCGACGGTGTCCCATAGCCAGCATCAGGATCAGCCTGCCATCGCCAGAAACCCAAGGAAGACGATCGCCCAACGTCACGCCAAAGGCCTGTCCCTGAACTTTCCCATCCTCGTGGCGACGGCGGTGACAGCGCCGGATGGTCTGGTTTCGCCATCTCCAACCCTCGGCTCCGCCACTCCGATAGAGTCAGCGGCCAGCTCACCTCGCCCCATCGCCTCCCCGTTCAAACGCGAGTCCCATGCGGCCACGAATGGGGCCGGGTCACAAGGCCAGACGGCCAGGAGTAGTGCGGATTTCCTGACGTTGCTGGCTGCACAAGAGAGGAAAGTGCTGGAGTTGAAAGAAGAGTTGCAAAGGGCCGAGGCCGATTTGGTGAGCTTGAAGAAGCAATGGGCGGTCTATGAAGCAAACAAGAAGCGAGAAGAGGTCCGGCATGTCAAAAGGCTGCAGGCGCTGACACTGGATGAGGTCACCGGTCGTCCAGTGGACCTTGAAGATGAAGAGGCAGAAGAAGAACGGAGGCGAAGAAGGGCCCTCGTGGAGAGAAGCAACACGACGGACACGGCCACCGTCGGTGATGGTTCTTCCAAACTGGGGAGGAAAGGTTCACAACGAGTGTTCTCCGGAAGCAGACACACCAAGACGCTGAGCTTGCTGAGTCCCACGGTACAAAAGCAGCTGGCTGCCAGATCTGCGGCCTCGGGGGCGGAGACCGAAGACGTGCTGACCGAGCCCCTCACGACTTCACTCGATGCAGAGGTCGTGAAACTCGCACGGACACGAATGCCCACGCTCGACGACCTCGTGTCGGGAGATCACTTGCAATTTGGGTTTGGCCGAACGTACAAAGAACTCGCGGCCCATCGACGGTCTCTTCCTCCGATGGCTGCTGATCTGCTCGTCAAACAGGGGAAACAAGTGGTCGATGGAGTGAGAGAAGGGTTTTGGACATTCTTCGAAGACCTGAGGCAGGCCGCCGTGGGAGAGGAAGGGATGAACGGGCCCGTTGCGCCGCAAAGGCCCGCTAAGCCCAAGCCAAAGAGCGGCAGCGTGAAGCAAGTCACGACGACTCGGGCCAAGATCAGGACCGCCCCAGATACACCCGCCGCGACCGAACAGAAGAAGGAACCGTCGTTTTGGAAAGAGTTTGGACTCGATACGCCGCAGAGACCTCTGAACAAAGATCGGGCTGAGCCGATCGGCGGTCACGTCCAGCAGAAGAGCAGCACAGATTCGACGACCCCCCCAAGTTTACTGGCAGATGCCCATGACAATGAACAGGGAGATGACGATGGCTGGGGTGACTGGGAGTCCCCGGTGAGCCCGAAAGATGACATGGTCGTGGGAAATAACCTGGTGGATGGGAAGCCCGAGGCAGGGGACAGCCTGCCGTGGCCCGAATTGAAGAAGTTGACTCCCACCAAGCTGACGAGAACGGTCAGCGATCTGATGAGGGAGTGGGATGCGACACGACCAAACGAAGAGGGCCAAGGTCCGCCGACGAACGGAGCTGCGGATGGACCAGAACATTTGCTCCTGTGATGCAGCTTTCTCCATATTGCGCTCTTAATGCACTGGTCTGCCAACATATGGCCAGGCATGGTCGCCAGACCACGACGGGTCCTGGCTTGATATGGCTCCGCCACTACCCCAGATTCGTGTGTTTTGGCCCGTCCAAATCTCGATGGTAGACGTCCCGAGTCAGCTGATACGTCGCACAGAACGGCTGCTGGGCCGTGCAGGACGCGGTATCGCCGTTGTCATGATAGAACATATACAGTGGGTAGGGCTGGACAACACTGGCCACAACAGTGAGGACGTCAAGTTGACAGGCTCCAATCTCCACAGCACCGCGGCTGCTTGGCAGGAGGATCCAAGAGGGGTGAGTTCGCTTTTGCGCCTAACGGTCTCTGTGACAACCTGGCTGATGTCCATTCTGGAAGATAATCTTTTATTCCGCCCGCCGCACGAGAAACCCAATATTCGCGATACCCTATTTGGTGTCTTGTCAGCGCCTCCATTCCACTTCACAGTCGGCGACAGTTTCAGCAAGGTTTCCGCAGCCTCGGATCGTTCCACTGCCCCTGCATTAGCGGCCTATTAGACCCCGCTCGGCATCCGGCCTACCCCTGCGGCTGTGGTTCGGCGTCATGGGGCTGGCCTAAGACGCCCGCATGCGGCATGGCTGGTGCCGTTGCTATGGTAAACAAACTTCCATTCGATATCCTCGACGCTGCGACCTTTGCACGGCACGAGCATTATCACCCTAGTCTTCCGAGACCGTGAAGAAATCCGGAAGTGTTTGCATTAATATTAGGAGGCCGGAATAGCCCCTGGCTGGTGCGCGATCTTCATTCCTTGCTTTTATCATTATATTGTTACCGTATTCTCAGCGTCGCCGGCGCACACACTCCATTGAACCGCAGGGTGGTGCTTCACACACCGCGTCCTGTCATGGTCACATCCGCTGAAAAGCTCTTGACCGGGACTGGCGAAACAGAGACATATCCGTCCCTCCTGCACGTCCAACCATGATATCCCTCTATTCAGAGCCAGCTCAGAGCGAGGCCAGCACGGCGCCATTGCCACTCGAGCCGCGCTCCTCCTTGCAATCGGAATTTATATTCGAGGAGGACGACGCGGATGGCCATGCTCTGGCCGACCGATATCAGATGCTGGAGGAGCTCGGCAGCGGGTCGTTCGGAGTGGTGTACAAAGCGATCGAGAAAGCCAGCGGCGAGATCGTGGCCATCAAACATGTATGCATCCCCCGGGAAGCGATTTCGTCGCTGACTTGGAAATCTGTACTAGGTCGACCTCGAGTCCTCCGAAGAGGACCTTTCCGACATCCTCTCTGAGCTGTCGGTCCTGTCATCCTGTTCGAGCCCTCATGTGACAAAATACCGTCTCGCGTTCCTCCGACGCCACACCCTCTGGATTGTCATGGAATATCTCGGTGGAGGATCGTGCGCCGACCTGCTGAAACCTCCGCCACACTCGCTTTCGGAAAGTCACATCGCCATCATATGCCGGGAGCTGCTCCGCGGTCTGACGTACTTGCACAGCGAGGGAAAACTGCACCGCGACATCAAAGCGGCCAACGTCCTTCTCGGCATGGATGGACGGGTCAAGCTCGCCGATTTCGGGGTCGCCGCTCAGCTGGTCGGCCTGAAGAGTCTCCGAAACACCTTTGTGGGCACGCCGTTCTGGATGGCACCGGAGGTCATCCAGCAGGAAGGCCACGACTCAAAAGCCGACGTGTGGAGTTTGGGCATAACGGCCATGGAACTCGCCCGTGGAGAACCACCGCATGCAAACATCCATCCGATGAAGGTGTTATTTTTGATCCCCAAGCAGCCCGCGCCGAGATTAGAAGGCGGAAATTGGTCCAAAGATTTTCGAGACTTTGTGGCGACCTGTCTGACCAAGGACGTTGACAAACGACCCAGTGCGAAGGAATTGCTGAAACATCGTTTCATCAAGTCGGCCGGCAAAATTGAAGGTCTGCAGGAACTCATCGTTCGAAAGCAGGAATGGGAGGCAAGTAAAGGGGGAGAGAGGAATCTGAAATACTACGCCGAAACGCTGAGGAATCTTTCCAATGTGCAAAAGGACGACGACTGGGTCTTTGAGACCGTGAAGGCCGTCCCCACGGTGGATCTGAGGAGCGCCCAGGCGCAGAAGAGAAGGAAGGTCGATATTCTCGGAGATGACGATGAGCACAGCACGACGCGGCGGATGGAAGAGTTAAGTCTCGACCACGCTCAGGATACAAAGGCCACGGTGCGGAAAGCTTCTCAAACAGGCCACATCCGCCGAAGCCTGGAGTCCGCGTCTGTCAAGAAGATCCCGAAGAAGAGGGTGTCCAGCGCTCAAGCGCGGCAGCCACTGGGCGTCAACATGTCTTTTGGTAATAGCCCCAGTACTGTCCGGCAGTTTCGAAGGGTCTCACCGAATGGAGACGTGGCAAACACCGAGAACGAGGACCCCAAGGGCAGTGTGATCAAGACTCCATCCAAGGCGAAGCCTCTTTCGATACCGATCGGAGGGACCGAATCAGAGATGGCCCCAGAAAAGGAGGACTCTCGATTCTCGTCGACAGCCACCACCATTGCCGTCGACTCGAAAGAAGCCAGTTTGGGCAGAAGGCTGTACGCCAACGCAATCGGGATTTCATGCCAGGATGTCCTGAACGAGACAGGAGACGGGTCCAGGCGCGAGGCAGTTGCGAGATTAGCAGAGGCATTCTCAGACTTGGAGGCCGTCGATCCGGAGGGAATTTACCATGTCATGAGGTCGATGATTGATAAAATGAAGCAGGATGATGTCCTGAAAGGATTACTTCCTCCACCCTCGCAACAGCTGCCGCCGCCACCCCCACCACCACTCCAACAGCAGAAAGCCGGCGAAGCGGGATCAGACACCGCGAGTGGCAGCAGACCGGCGATTCCCAGTACCCCCACCAAGGAGAAAGAAGCCGTCGGAGTCAAATTGGTGTTGGCGCAGAACAATCCGCACCTGAAGAACCATCAGCGACGTCAGAGCGAGGCGCTGGTGGCGGCCCAATCGAGAGAGGCCAGTGTGCTCTGGAGTCCGAGTGGCCAGACTCCTTCCCGCCCCAGTTCCAAAAGTGAGAAAGAAAGACAAAAGGAAGCGGAAGAGGAGATGGTGAAGAAAGAGCTGACCGGTGGGTTGGAGCACACAAGGCAGCTGAGTGAGGTTCTGTTTGAGAGATGGTGTGAAGGGTTGCGGGTGCGGTGGCCTCAGGCTGCTGCTTGACCCGAGGCCTTCCGCCTTACAGTTATCTGACGAACCTGGCTGAAGCTGCCAGAGAGGGATTTGGCATATTGTTATTTTTGTCAAAAGCTTTCCTTTTCTACATTCCCGTGGATGACGACAGGTTTGCTCGCAGTTGGAGCAATCTTTTAATCTTACCTTTACGGCTCTTTGCATAGCGATAGATGGATGCATGGTTCAGTGTTGACGTTGACGGCAGCATATGCATCAACACGGCGTGGGGGAAACGGTTTTCCAGTGCCGTTCTGTGCAGTGCACTGTTATTCTGTACTCAGACGAATCATGTTTGCATTCTTGTTGTTGTCTCCATGTCGGTATCCACAGGTCGATTTCTGGCTGGTGGCATCGAGAAGAAGCTCGAAATGTCTCTCACGGGGATGAGAAGATCCAAACATGGAAGCAGGCCGAGAAGGGGGGTGAAATTGGAGTGGCGGGGGAAGGGGGGAGGTGGGAGGGAGAGGGCGAGGGAGAAGAGTCAGGAATCTACCATTCGAGAAATAAAACGCAAAAGAGAAAAGTCATAAGAAAAGGAATGGCATTTCTGGTCCTATGTGTGTTGGTGTGCTTGCCTGCTCGAAGCACAGAACAGGACGGCGTAGACAGGGGCATTGGATAGAAAATAGACGGACTTTACATCCAGGTTGCATGATTCATTTATATATTCTCAATTCCCACAGCGGGGTGTTGCCAAGTAGAGCAGAGGTAGAGCAGAGGCAGAGGAGAATATAGCAGAATAGGAAATAGAACACAGAAACAGACAGAAGCAGAGCAATCTGTCAGAGGACAGGAATGGAGAAGTTGCTGACCCGGAATGCAGGAGGGTGCGGACTGTAAACATTAGTGAGACTGTTTCGTTTCGTTGCATGGATAAGATGGCAATGCTAACGAGCTAGCAAGAGTTTGTGTGGTTAGCATCGTTTTACACTTATTTCATAACTTCATGTCCTGGACGCCTTGGAGTGCAGCCGCAGGTGAACCCGATTCCTTCATCTCCCGCTCAATCTCGGCGGTATCGGCGGCGAGGATCTGCCAGGTCGCAGGGGAGATGGAGCCAACGACCCGATCGAGGTAGTGCAGGACCGCGGAGCGCATGTCCACGAGGCGGGCTTTACGGTGCACCAGTGTAGTGCCACTGATATCGTGCCGGGCGTGGGGTATGACAACAGAAGAAGGGTCGAGGATTGCATGGGTAGTGGCGGAGGGATGGGACTCAATGGCAGATTTCCAGCGCGAAAGAAGTCTGGGCTTGTCGATTTGAGGTGGGACATATTCGTCAGCCCCGGAGGTGAGGATGAGGATTGACTTTGAGAGGCTTGCCGTGCCATTGTGGGACCGGATGGCTTCGAGGGATGGAGAGGAGGCTATTTGGCCGAATGTAGCGTCGAGTCGGGAGTCTGGGAGGTCGGAGGAGAACAGGTCGTCGAGGCCTGGGTTCGAAGGGGAGTCTGGAGACGCGAGGCTGAGGAAACGAGAGATGCTGACTGGGGCCGCCCCGATCAATGGGGTGGTCCAGTGCATAGGGAGAATCGTGGTGCGATGCTCAGACTCGGGCACCGTGTTGGCGAGTGAGAGGCATTGGTCATACAGCGGCTTACGAGAAGGAGTGCTCGTAATGGTGTGAAGGATCCCCTCACGGTCGGACACGGGGGCCTGAAGAATTGCGCCTTGGATCGCTGGACGGGGTCGATGGTCGGGAGGAGTGGAATACAGGTAGTGCAAGACATCCTGGCAGCCTGTACTGTGACCCATGAGGACAATGTTGGTTGATTCAGACTGAGAGATCGAGGTGCGGATATATCGGATTGCCGCCGCCATCTCTTCGACGTCTCGATTAAGGTCGGATGTGCCCCAGCCTCGGATGGCCGAAGAGAGCTGGGCGTGCATTACGGTCCATGCCTGGTTGGGAGTGTTGCGAGGAAACAGAGATGCGAGGTCGTCGACGTAGCCTGTGCCGCGGAAATTGTCGAAGAGTCCACCGATGAAGACGAGCACATTGACTCGGTCGGCCTTTGAGGTGCTGGAAGAGTTGGGTGATGAAGATGGCGTGTACTCGAAGAGAGGGAGACGACGTTTGGGATGATAAATGTGCAGTTTCCCTTCCATTGGGATGATTCGAGACTGACAAGAGCAAACTCTGGCTGGCTAGCTGGCTGGTCCTGTTTATGGAAGTCGTTTGCGGGGCGGCGTGCTCTGTTGATATATGGCAATCTAGAAGAACTTCTCCAATAAGACAACCTAGTTAATCGAGCCGTCACTCACTTCCACCTGAATGAGTAGGGATGTGGATTTCGATATCGACCTGGGCTTGGTGGCGAGTCCCTTGCAGCTTTTATCACGTGACAGCTAGGCCGAGACCGGCCCATCCTTTTCTGTCTGACTGCAAAGCATCCCCAGTTCAACACTTGGGCATTCTGGTAGATTCGGAAGGATGCCATCAAGATTCTCTTATCAAATTTTTGTCCTCCCGTGTCCAAATATGCGCTGTTCAACCATCATGCACGCCCTGCCAATCACGGGTGCAGACGCATGCAAGGCAGCCTTGTCCTCTGCAGTTGACAACTGGCGTCGCTCCAGTGGACCACAGCAGGTGGTCCTTTGGGTAAGAACCTTGTCACTGTCCCGCTGGCATGATTCTGTCACTTTTGAGCAGCTCGTTGATCCTCCATCTTGGCTGTTTCCCTCCAATTCCCTTCTTGCCTCTTCACCTTGGTCACCATCCTGCCCCCGGATGTCTGCTCCCAGGAACGTTAGAACTGCAAGACTAGATGATTCTATCTGGAGATACACTTCTGAGCCTACCTTCCGTCAAAACATCATTGCACTTTCCCGATCGTCAAAGGGAGTGCCGGTTGATCAACAATATGGACGGCATGTCTCCGAACCTCAACATCTGCAATCATCAGAGCCCCCCAGGGTGTTATCATTTGCATCAGAACAGCGTCTCGCCGATGATTTGGCTTTCATTTCGGCAGCGCAGGAAGGTGTCGAAAGCGTGGCGGCCGTGTGCATAGAGGAGAAGATAGATCCTCCCGGACTCACGCTTCGCATCGCTGCGAACGAGGGCGTCAAAGGTAAAGTCAGAGACGCGATGACCAATATATGCGATATCTTGGCGTCCTGTGCGATGAATGGTACTCTAATGTGGCTGCGTCAATGATCTCGTCGTCCTAAACTCATGACAGGTATGTCCCGGGACGATTGCCGAGTTCAGGTCTTGAAATCCGTTATTCGACTCAACCGAGACCGTATTCTGTCCCGCATGCGGCTGAGTCTCGGCGGCATACCTTCCTTTATGCGTGCTGGAGCGAATGCCGGGACCGCTGACCGATTGCAAAGAGTTCTGGAGCGGATGAGAGGGTCCACGTCGACGCGGGCGGGAAAGAACCTCATCAAGAACTTATCAGCGTTGGAGATGGTGTTCCAGAACATTTTGACATCCACCTCTACCACTCTCGACCTCCAGCTTCTCCAACTTGAGGAGGCAGTAAAGCAGAGTTACAACACTGTCAGTGGTGACGGGCAAATGGTGTTCTGGGACTCTTTAGATCATGCCGGTCTCGATCCTCGGGAATATTTCAACAACAAGCACATCATGCAGATTGATAAATTGAGCGCGTACTGGAGAATTCCGAAAACATTGGTGAGAGAGGCCCGCAGGAAAAGGTCTCGTCGCTTGTTTGCGAACATGTCTATACAGTACGTGGAACCCTTCGAACCCATTCAGAGTGCAATATCTCTTAAAGGTAAAGCGGTATCGTGCCATGTGCACGCAGAGGTACAGCTGATCACACATTATGCGTTGACGAAGACGGTGCCGCGGCCACCGCGTGCTATCGGGACCAGCAAAGCAGCCTGTTTCTTGTGCCATCTCTTCATTACCCATTATGGTGGCTTCATGGTCTCCACAGCCCATGGCAGATTATTCGACCAATGGACTATTCCCGATCTCGCCGAGTACAGCCCTGAGCAGGTTCAACATCTCCGGACAGTGATCAGGAAGATGAAGACAGAAATCCGGCGTATGGCCTCGACACCACATCCACGGCGGCCTGACCCACTCACCAGCAGACACAACCTCCCTGAGCTTCCCCAGTTTTCGGCGACGCCTTCAAATACGAGCATGGCGACGCCCAATTCGGATCATCCACGCGATAACGATTTCCAGCAACCACTCATCTCCTCCTCCTCCTCCTCCTCCTCCTCCTCCTCCTCCTCCTC